>Ga0208381_1000141_pt1 | contig 27795 bp, 25 predicted proteins | sample CryBogCBE13Jul09_FD_184572 | JGI IMG/M metagenome (GOLD analysis project Ga0208381, IMG submission 184572) | Freshwater microbial communities from Crystal Bog, Wisconsin, USA - CBE13Jul09 (SPAdes) (version 2) | ecosystem: Environmental > Aquatic > Freshwater > Lake | place: Crystal Bog...
TTTTCTTAATGCGCTTGTCGCGTTTGGTGCCGCTTTGGCCTGAACAGGGTGCCAAAAACGGAGGGCGGTTTCGCAAATTTTTTGAGCGTCCGCCAGCAAACGGTCGCCGTCAAAAGAGGCGCTGGCCCCTGCCACGACAAAGCGGTGTGGCACGCCGTGCGCTTCAAAAGTGCCTTCCCAAAAGTCACCCAGCTCGAAAGGCGAGTCGGCCAACTCGTCGTAATCGGCGGCCAGGTAAAGACCAAAACCACGTCGATCGACTTGGCGCGCGGGCAATGCCGTGGCGACGCGCCAGGCCATTTGAGGGGCCAGCAGGCGCAAGGTGTGCGGCCTTTCCGTTTGGCCGTCCACGCGCAGGCACAAACTCGTGGCGTTGAAAAAGCCCCGTTGACTGTCCAACCAGGCGGTGCGGACGGAGGCGTCATGGGCATAAATTTGGTAACGAATCACCAGCGGCGCCCCCGGCTTGGCTTCAACCACCCAAGTGCATTTATCGCGTTGTTCAAAGCGCACCGAGCGGCCGTTTTGTTGGGCGCTGAAGCCCTGCAGGTTTTTGGCAAATTCACGCACCAAGTAGCTGCCCGGAATCCAAACCGGCAAGCTCAGAATTTGTGGGGCTTGGGGCGACGAAACGGTCAGCGTGACGTCATAGAGATGGGCCTCAAATTGGTCGCAAGCAATTTGATAGTCAGGGCCGCTGGGCGTGGGAGCGAGAGGCTTTTTAACGAATTCGATTTGGGATTTTTTTCGGGGGGCCATGTTCAGGGTCAATCAATTTCTGTGAATCAAGTCACGATGGCGCCCAACAAGCAACTCAACACCGCGACCACGGTGGCGCGAAAGCGCAAGGTCAACCAGGGTCGAAGTGCGGGGGAATTCCAAGTGCGGCGATCGACTGCGTAGCAAACCGCCAAGAGCAAGGCCAAAACGGGCAGTCCGGCAAAAGCCGGCATGACCACGGCAATCCAAGCCACCAAAGCCGGAACCACCCCCCAGACAAAGTGAAAGCCGGTGCCTCGGACCAAATGGTCGGGGTCGTCTTCCAGGAAAGCAATGCCCCAATGAATGCCGCCTAAGAAAGAGCAGATGACGGCGGCATAACCCGACAAACCAATCGCCACAAAGGGTTGAAATTCGGGGGCCACCAGCCACATGAGGGCCGAAAGGGCTACAAAAGGAATCAAGCCGGCATAGCCCAAGCGGTTGATGAGAGAGGCGTGAGGCGACATGTTATTTTCTGGGGTTGGCAACATTGGCAGCGGCTTGGGCCAGCTGCTTTTCAATGGCGTCGGGCGGAATGGCCCCGGGCACGCGGCTGCCGTCAACAAAGAACAAGGTCGGCGTGCCGTTGATTTTGTGGGCTTTGCCAAATTCGACATTCCGCTTCAGGGCGTTGGTGTCGCAAGGCGTCAATGGCGCTGGGGCGGATTTTTGCGCGTGCATCCAATCATTCCAGGCGGCAGGTTTGTCTTTGGCGCACCAAAGACGGCGGGATTTTTCGACCGAATCTTCGCCCAATATGGGGTACAAAAACACGTGGACGGTGATGTTGTTGACCTTCAACAACGACTGCTCGAAGCGTTTGCAATAGCCGCAGTTGGGGTCTTCGAAAACCGCCAATTTCCGCTCGCCATTGCCACGAACCAAGGTAAAGGCGTCACCGAACGGGAGTTTGCTGAATTCAACCGTGTTGAGTTCGGCCACGCGCTCGGCACTCAAATTGCGCTGGGCCTTGGTGTCGATCAACTCGCCCTGAATCAGGTAGTTGCCTTGGGCATCGGTATAAAAAAGATCGTTGCCGCTGCGCACTTCCCAAATGCCTGGCATTGGGGTTTTGCGAACTTCGTCGATGTCTTGCAACTCGCTGAGTCGGCTGCTGAGGTTTTTGCGAATCAGCGCTTCCGGACTGCCAGAGTTGTTGCCAGTGCTTGCGGTTGAGTTGGTGCTCAGCTCTGAGGCAGCAGCCATTGCGGTGGTAGGGGCCCCAAAACCCGCCAGGGTAAGTGTTGAAAGTGTTGCAAATATGGCAAGTGTTGCAAGTGTTGTCGGGGTCGCCAGGGTTGTGAAGGTCGAGAAGGTCGAGAAGGCGAAGTTCAACCGGGTCAGAAGCGGAATCAGGGGCAAGCTCAATTTCATGTCAATCCCATGGCGATTTTGGTCGCCCATTGTTTCAGGGGGCCGCTGCGGTCAAAGGCGCTCAGTCCCCAGTTGCGAGCGGTTTGCAAAGGCGCTGGGCTCAACTCAAACAGCAACTGCAAGCCATCGGTGGTCCAGCTCATGGGCCAAATGCCGGCTTTTCGTTCGCGCTCATATGCACGTAATCCTTTTAGGTCGGCCAGGCTGCGCCAATAGGGACGATCGCGCAAGCGGCGGGTCAAGGCCTCGGCGTCGGCCAAGCCGAGGTTCAAACCTTGGCCGGCCAGGGGGTGCACCGTGTGGGCCGCATCGCCGGCCAGCACCCAGGCGTTGGAAGGGGGCTGGGTTTCAAGGGCAGCGCCACACCAGCGCTCCGCTTGCGAAAAGAAAAGTGGCCAGCCCACGACCTCACTGGCCAAAGTCAGGCTGCCCGGATTTTCAGACCCCGGGGCCAATTTCTCGAGAAGTTGGTTCAAATGATCGTTAAAGGCCTCGGCGCCAACGGTTTGTAAAACCGCCGCTGGCGCATGGGGGGCTGACCAAACCAGGGCATAGGTGTCGCCTTCAGGTCCGCCGGTGGGCAAAAGGGCCAAAATTTGGTTTTCAAAAAACCACTGGTGCGCCGTTTGTTGATGGGGTTGGCTGGCACGCAAACGGGCGGCCAAGGCCGTTTGAGGGTAGGGACGGCTGTTGAAGGGCACACCCAATTCGGCCCGAGTGGCGCTTTGTCGGCCTTCGGTGATCACGGTCAATGTGGCGTGAATCGGCTCACCGTTTGAGTAAGCCCCTGAAGGATCGCCCTGTTCGAGGCGGGTGATGCCCGGTTGGTAGCGAATGGCCTCTGAGAGCTGTTGTTCCAGCGCCGGTACTTCGACCATCCAAGCCAAGGCGTTTTGGTTGATCTCGGAAGCAGAAAAGGTCAAATGGCCTACGGGGTTCTGAGTGGCAGGGTTGGCGGATTGGCTTTGTCCGCCATGCACCTGCATGCGGGCCATCGGGGTGACAGCCGAGCCCTCGGGCCAGGCACGCAGGCCCAACAACAATTGGTGTGAGGCCTCGTTCAGCGCGTAAGCACGAACATCTTGCGGGCTGGGCACGGCGGGGCGGGTGTTGCCGACCAGGGCGACCCGGAATTTCTCGCGTGCCAAGAGCAGGGCGAGGGTCTGGCCCACAATGCCAGCGCCACGAACACAGATGTCAAAGCTTTGCGTCATAGGGGCATTCTAAAAGCCCAGGGCCCCGACACTGGGGCTGCCTTAAAATAGCCCCTTGACAACTCAGGTCCCTTCATGAACGCCCCCACCGCGATCGCTGCCCTTATTGAACCCGCTCAAGTTTCGAACCGGCTGCGCGAAATTCCCTACAACTACACCTCCTTCTCGGACCGCGAAATTGTGATCCGATTGCTGGGTGAGCGCGGCTGGGCCTTGCTGAGTGAGTTGCGGGGCGAACGCCAAACGGGCCGCTCTTCGCGCATGTTGTACGAGGTGTTGGGCGATATTTGGGTGGTGCAGCGCAATCCCTATTTGCAAGACGACCTGCTGGATACCCCCAAACGGCGTGCCCAATTGGTGGAGGCCATGCGCCACCGATTGGCCGAAGTGTCCAAACGCCGACAACCCGCCGACAACCCCAAAGACCAAGACCGCGACGCCAAAGTGGTGGCGTTGTTGGGCATGGCCGAGAAAGCCGTTCAAGCCTTTGACGACCACTTTGCCTTGGTGGCCACCTTGCGCCGTCAAACCACCAAAAAGCTGCGCCGTGTCACGGCCCACGACAACATCAAGTTTGATGGGCTGTCACGCGTTTCGCATGTGACCGACGCCACCGATTGGCGCGTTGAATACCCTTTCGTCGTTTTGACGCCCGACAGCGAAGCCGAGATGGCCGCCTTGGTGCGGGCCTCCATCGAATTGGGCCTGACCATCATCCCGCGTGGCGGCGGCACGGGTTACACCGGCGGCGCGATTCCGCTCACCTGGAAAAGTGTCGTCATCAACACCGAAAAGCTGGAGGCCATGACCGAGGTCGAGCGCGTGCAGTTGCCCGGCCTTGACGAACCTGTCGCGACCATTTGGACCGAAGCCGGAGTCGTGACTCAGCGCGTCGCCGATGCCGCCGAGCGCGGCGGTTTTGTGTTTGCAGTTGACCCCACGTCGGCCGAAGCGTCTTGCATTGGCGGCAACATTGCCATGAATGCGGGCGGTAAAAAAGCCGTGCTATGGGGCACGGCTTTGGACAATTTGGCCAGCTGGCGCATGGTGACGCCCGATTCGCAGTGGCTTGAAGTGACTCGATTGAATCACAACTTGGGCAAGATTCACGACGCTGAAATGGCCAGCTTTGAGCTGCGCTATTTTGAAGCCGATGGCAAGACGCCGATCCGCACCGAGCGGCTGGACATTCCCGGCCCGTCTTTCCGAAAAGAGGGTTTGGGCAAGGACGTGACCGACAAGTTTTTGTCGGGTTTGCCGGGCATTCAAAAAGAAGGCTGCGACGGCCTGATTACCAGCGCCCGTTGGATCGTCCACCGCATGCCCGAGCACACCCGAACAGTTTGTTTGGAGTTTTTCGGCAACGCCAAAGACGCCGTGCCGAGCATTGTTGAGATCAAAGACTTCATGTTTGCCGAGCAAAAGCGCAGTGGCGTTTTGTTGGCGGGCTTGGAGCACTTGGACGACCGTTACCTCAAGGCCGTGGGCTACGCCACCAAGAGCAAAAAAGGCAACGGCGGACTGCCCAAAATGGTTTTGATTGGTGACATCGCCGGCGACAACGCCGACGATGTGGCCCGCATCACGTCCGAAGTGGTGCGACTGGCCAACACCCGTTCGGGGGAAGGCTTCATCGCCATCAGCGCCGAAGCGCGCAAGAAATTCTGGGCCGACCGCAAAAAAACCGCCGCCATCAGCCGCCACACCAACGCTTTCAAAATCAACGAAGACGTCGTCATTCCGTTGCCCCGGATGGCCGAGTACACCGATGGCATAGAGCGCATCAACATCGAGTTGAGCCTGCAAAACAAGATCGAGCTGACCGACAAGTTGTTGGCCTTCTTTCAGGCGGGCCGCTTGCCGTTGGGTAAAACCGACGACGCCAGCGAGGTGCCTTCGCCAGAACAACTCGAAGACCGCGTGGCCCAAGCGGTTGAGGTTTTGGAAAACGTGCGGGCGCAATGGCAAGGCTGGTTACAAGGCATTGACGACCACTTTTTGGCCTTGCAAGACCACCGTTTGCGAGCCAGTTGGAAGACTCAAATTCGCGCGCCGCTGCAAGGCATTTTTGTCGGCACGGCCTACGCCCCGATTCTGAAAGAAGTCACGCAAATCCACCAAGAGGTGCTGCGTGGCCGGGTTTGGGCTGCCTTGCACATGCACGCGGGCGATGGCAACGTCCACACCAACCTGCCCGTCAACAGCGACAACTACGCCATGCTGCAAACTGCGCACGGCGCGGTGGCACGCATCATGGCCCTGGCCCGGCGTTTGAATGGCGTCATTTCCGGCGAGCACGGCATTGGCATCACCAAACTCGAATTCTTAAGCGATGCCGAGCTCAAACCCTTTGCCGACTACAAAGCCAAGGTCGACCCGCATGGGCACTTCAACAAGGGCAAGTTGCTGCGGGATGCCGACGGCGTCGGCGATCTGACCAACGCCTACACCCCCAGCTTTGGGTTGATGGGCCACGAATCGCTCATCATGCAGCAGTCCGACATAGGGGCGATTGCCGACTCTGTCAAAGACTGTTTGCGTTGCGGCAAGTGCAAACCCGTTTGCGCCACCCACGTGCCGCGCGCCAACTTGCTCTACAGCCCCCGCAACAAAATCTTGGCGACCAGCTTGTTGGTCGAGGCGTTTTTGTATGAAGAGCAAACCCGCCGTGGCGTCTCGATCAAGCATTGGGAAGAATTTGAAGACGTGTCTGACCACTGCACGGTTTGCCACAAATGCCTGAACCCCTGCCCGGTGAAAATCGACTTTGGTGACGTCACCATGAACATGCGCAACCTGCTGCGCAAGATGGGCCAAAAGTCCTTCCGTCCTGGCAATGCCGCCGCGATGTTCATGCTCAATGCCACCAACCCCGACACCATCAAGTTGGCGCGGACCTTGTTGGTCAACGTCGGCATGAAGGCGCAGCGCTTGGCCCACGATCTCTTCAAGCGAGCGGCCAAGGCCCAAACCAGCCATCCGCCGGCCACGGTCAAGGTGCCACCGCTGCGCGAAGAGGTGATTTTTTTCGTCAACAAAAAATTGCCCGGAAATTTGCCCAAGCGCACGGCCCGTGCGTTGTTGGACATTGAAAACAAAGATTACGTGCCCATCATTCGCAACCCGAACGGCACGACGTCCGACTCTGAGGCGGTGTTTTACTTCCCCGGTTGCGGCTCGGAACGCCTGTTCAGTCAAGTCGGATTGGCGACCCAAGCCATGCTGTGGCATGCCGGTGTTCAAACCGTATTGCCGCCGGGTTATTTGTGTTGCGGTTACCCGCAGCGCGGCAGCGGCCAGTTTGACAAGGCCGACAAAATCATCACCGACAACCGGGTGTTGTTCCACCGCGTCGCCAACACGCTGAACTACCTCGACATCAAAACGGTGGTGGTCAGTTGCGGCACTTGCTACGACCAGTTGCAAGGCTACGAATTTGACAAAATTTTCCCCGGTTGCCGCATCATTGACATCCACGAATTTTTGCTAGAAAAAGGCATCACGCTGGACGCGCACGATCAAAGTGCTTACCTGTATCACGACCCTTGCCACACCCCCATGAAGCTGCAAGAGCCGATGAAAACGGTGCGCGCCTTGGTGGGGCCTGATGTACTCAAGAGCGAGCGCTGCTGCGGCGAGTCGGGCACTTTGGGCGTGACGCGCCCCGACATTGCCACCCAAGTGCGCTTTCGCAAAGAAGAAGAACTCCGCCAAGACGAAGTGGCTTTGCGCGAACTTCAAAAGGTGGCTGGTCACACGGATTTGAGCAAAAAAGGGCAAGACAACATCAAGATCTTGACCAGTTGCCCCAGCTGTTTGCAAGGCCTGAGCCGTTACCAAGACGACCTGCAAAACGGCCTGCTTGAAGCCGATTACATCGTGGTTGAAATGGCCCGCAAAATTTTGGGCGAGCAATGGATGCCCGAGTACGTGAAGGCGGCCAACAACGGTGGCATTGAGCGGGTGTTGGTGTGAGCCCTGACGCGTCAAACAACACGCCAGCAGTGGTACCCACCGACCTAACGGTCCACGCCCAATCGCAGGTCTTGGAAGTGACCTTTGACGATGGCGCGGTGTTCAAGCTGCCTTTTGAGCTGATGCGTGTTTATTCACCCTCTGCCGAAGTGCAAGGCCACGGCCCGGGTCAGGCGGTGCTGCAAACCGGCAAGCGTGGCGTGACGCTGACGGCCTTGGAGCCGGTCGGTCACTACGCTGTGCGTCCGCGTTTCAGCGATGGGCACGACAGCGGCATCTTCACCTGGCCTCTGCTTTACCAATTGGGCCGCGATCAAACCGCTCTGTGGGCCGATTACGAGGCGCGCTTGGCGGCAGCGGGCGCCAGCCGGGACGCTTAAGTCGAAGTTCCGCTGGGCGTTTTACTTTCGCTGACGTTTAAACTCCAAGCATTATGAGCACCACCCATTTTGGATTTCAGTCGGTCGATGAGACCGAAAAAGCCAGCCGCGTGCGCGGCGTTTTTGACTCTGTGGCTACCAAATACGACGTCATGAATGATTTGATGTCGATGGGCTTGCACCGGGCCTGGAAGGCCTACACCGTGATGGTGGCGAACTTGAAGCCCGGTCAACAAGTTTTGGACATTGCCGGGGGCACCGGCGACTTGGCCATGGCCTTTGCCAAGAAGGTCGGCGCCACTGGCCGGGTGGTGCACACCGACATCAACGAAGCCATGTTGCGCGTGGGCCGTGAGCGCTTGATCAACCACGGCTTGGCTTTGCCCACCTTGGTTTGCGACGCCGAAAAGTTGCCTTTTCCCGACGCGCACTTTGATTTGGTCAGTGTCGCCTTTGGCCTGCGCAACATGACGCACAAAGACGCGGCCTTGCGCGAAATGGCGCGGGTGCTGAAACCCCGTGGTCGCTTGCTGGTGTTGGAGTTTTCCAAAGTGGCCGAGCCTTTGCGCAAGCCCTATGACTGGTACTCCTTCAAAATCTTGCCGAAATTAGGCCAGCTCGTGGCCGGTGACGCCGACAGTTACCGCTATTTGGCCGAGTCGATTCGCATGCACCCCGATCAAAAGGAACTCAAGGCCTTGATGAAAGCCAATGGCTTTGGCCATGTGGACGTGCACAACTTGTCCGCCGGTGTCGTTGCCCTGCACGTGGGGGTCAAATGCTGAACACATTTTTAAAGAGCTTTCAGCCGCCCGCTTGGTTGCTGGCCGAAGCCCAACAAAAAGCCTTGTTGTTGGTCAACCATGTTTTGATGCAAGAGCCCGAAGCCATGGCCCGCGTTGCCCGCCATCAGGGGCGCAGCGTCCAGGTGGTTTGGCGTCAATTCACGGTGCCCTTGATGGCCACCCCCGCGGGATTGTTTGAGTGGATAGAGGCCCCTACTGGCTTGTCGTTAACGCCCGATTTGACCCTGACGGTGGTGGAAGAAGCCCCTTTGAATTTGCTCCAAACCGCCCTGGCAGGTGAAAAACCCCAGGTCCGCATTGAGGGTGATATTCAATGGGCGGCCGAGCTCAATTGGTTGGTCGACCACGTGCGCTGGGACTTGGAAGAAGACCTTTCTCGATTGATCGGGGATGCGCCAGCCCACACGCTGGTGAGCGGTGCAAAACAATTGGCCGATGCCTTGAAAGCCTTTGTGGCGCGGCGAACAGCATGAGCCGGTTCTTTCGAGGCGCCTTTATTTTGTCGGTGGTTTGGCGCTTTGGGCTGGACCAAATTGTTTTGTCCAGCTTTGGCCCTGCCTGGCTGCGAGCGTGGGCAACCCGCCTCTCCTTGGGGCGTGACTTGTCCGCGCCTCGCGGTACTCGATTGCGGCAAGCCTTTGAGCAACTTGGCCCTATTTTTATCAAATTTGGGCAGGTCTTGTCGACGCGCCGTGATTTGCTGGCCCCCGATTTGGCGGAAGAATTGGCCTACCTCCAAGAGCGGGTGCCACCGTTTCCGACCGAAGTCGCCGTGGCCACGATAGAGCGCGTCTTTAAAAAACCCATCGACGCTATTTTTGTTGAATTTGACCGCACCCCGATTGCCAGTGCCTCCATTGCGCAGGTGCATTTTGGGGTGATTCAAACCCCCAATGGCCTTCGTGAAGTGGCCATCAAAGTGTTGCGCCCGGGCATGCTGAGCGTGATCGAAAAAGACTTGGCCTTGATGCGCTGGATGGCGGGTTGGGTCGAACGGTTGAGCGCCGATGGCCGACGCTTGCGTCCCCGCGAGGTGGTGGCCGAGTTTGACAAATACCTGCACGACGAACTCGATTTGGTGCGCGAGGCCTCGAATGCCGCGCAATTGCGCCGCAACATGACCGGCCTTGATTTGGTGATGATCCCTGAAATGTTCTGGGACTTTTGCTACTCCGAAGTGCTGGTCATGGAGCGCATGAAGGGCGTGCCGATCAGTCAAATCGAAAAACTACGAGAGGCAGGGGTCGACATTCCCCAGTTGGCGCGCGACGGTGTCACCTTGTTTTTTACCCAGGTCTTCCGCGACGGCGTGTTCCATGCAGACATGCACCCCGGCAACATCCAAGTGAGCTTGGAGCCCGCCACTTTTGGCCGCTACATTTCGCTCGACTTTGGCATTGTCGGCACGCTGACCTCGGTTGATAAAGAATACTTGGCGCAAAACTTCACCGCCTTTTTTCAGCGCGATTACAAGCGCGTGGCGGAACTTCACGTCGAGAGCGGTTGGGTGCCCAGCAATACCCGTGTGGATGAGCTTGAGAGCGCCATTCGGTCGGTCTGCGAGCCTTACTTTGACCGACCCTTAAAAGAAATTTCTTTGGGCATGGTGTTGCTGCGTTTGTTCCAGACCTCGCGCCGCTTCAACGTCGAAATTCAACCTCAATTGGTGCTGCTGCAAAAGACCTTGCTGAACATCGAAGGATTGGGCCGCCAACTCGACCCCGAACTCGATTTGTGGAGCACCGCCAAGCCGTTTTTAGAGACTTGGATGCTGGAGCAAATGGGCCCCAAGCGCTTGCTCAAACAACTGCGGGCGCAGTGGCCCAGCTACATCAAAATCTTGCCCGAGTTGCCCCGCTTGATGGCTGATTATTTGCAGGCCGGCCACAAAACCGGCGCCGAACAGGGCCTGCAGGAATTGGTTGAAGAACAAAAGCGCACCAACCGCTTGCTGCGTGGGATGGCTTGGGGTGCCGTGGCCTTTGGGGTCACTTTTTTGTTTTTGCAATGGTTGTTGCGCACCCGTTTTCACTGATTTGAGGAAATTGAAGCGATGCTGTTGACCTTGGTAATTGCTTATTTGTTGGTGACGATTGCCATTGGATTGGTGGCGGCCAAGCGGGTCAAAACCACCGCCGACTTCGCTGTGGCCGGCCGGCATTTGCCCTTGGCCATGATTGTGACCACCACCTTTGCCACTTGGTTTGGTTCCGAAACCGTGTTGGGCATCCCGGCCAAATTCATTGGGGGCGGCTTGAACGGCGTGATCGAAGACCCCTTTGGAGCCGGGACCTGTTTGATTTTGGTGGGCGTTTTTTTTGCCGGCAAGCTCTACCGCATGAACCTTTTGACCATCAGCGACTATTACCGCGAACGCTTCGGGCGCCGAGTGGAAGTGGTGGCCTCGCTCATCATCATGCTGAGTTATTTGGGCTGGGTTTCGGCCCAGGTGACGGCCTTGGGCTTGGTTTTTAATGTGTTGTCAGGCGGCGCCATTTCGGTGCCGCTGGGCATGGTGATCGGGGTGGTGTCTATCTTGGCCTACACCTTGTTTGGTGGCATGTGGTCGGTGGCGATCACCGACTTCATGCAGATGATTATTTTGGTTTCGGGCTTGGCCATTCTGGCTTTTTTTGCTGCGCACCAAGCCGGCGGCGCAGACAAAGTGGTGGCCTTGGTGGTGAGCCGGGATTTGTTCCGTTTTTTACCCGAGCCGAACTTCAAAGACGGGGTGTTCTTTTTGGCCGCGGCCATCACCATGATGCTCGGCTCGATTCCACAACAAGATGTGTTTCAGCGCGTCATGTCGGCCAACAACCTGCATTCGGCCACCCGAGGCCCCGTGATTGGCGGCCTTTGCTACATTGTCTTTGCCTTTGTGCCCATGTTCTTGGTGGCCAGCGCCTTGATCATCATGCCCGAACGGGCGCAAATGCTGCTTGAACAAGACCCGCAAAAAGTGCTGCCCACCCTGGTCTTGGAGCGCATGCCTTTTGTCATGCAAGTCTTGTTTTTTGGGGCCTTGTTGTCGGCCATCAAATCAACGGCCTCAGCCACTTTGTTGGCACCCAGTGTGACCTTCACTGAAAACATTTGGCGCCAGTTCCGACCCCAGATGTCGGACCGGCAAGAACTCAAAACCATGCGCATCACGGTTTTGGTGTTCAGCACCTTGGTGCTGATTTATGCCATTTCCATGCAGGGCACCTCGATTTACGAAATGGTTTCTGGGGCCTACCAAGTCACCTTGGTGGGCGCGTTTGTGCCTTTGGTCGCTGGGCTTTACTGGTCCCGAGCCACGACGCAGGGCGCTGTTTTCTCCATCGTCCTCGGCATTTTGACTTGGCTCTTGTTCTTGATGACCCCAGCGGGGGAGGAGTTCCCGGCGCAGCTGGCGGGCTTGCTGGCGGCTGTGGTGGGCCTGTTGATGGGTTCTTTGGGCCCTCAGGCCTTGGCAGACCAGCGGGCCTCGCACCACAAATTGGTGGTGTCTTAACCGCCCATTGCTGCCGTTGATGGCCAGGCGCTCCGCCTTGAAAAAGCACCGAGCGGCCTATAATTAAGGGTTTCAGCCCGGTTATTAACCGCTTATAAAGCCCTTGAAACGCGCCTGTAAAGCGCTAAGAAGCCCTCACCAAAACAGTCACCATGCCTATTTACGCCTACAAATGTCAATCATGCGGGCATAACAAAGATGTGCTCCAAAAAATGTCGGATGCGCCTTTGACGGTGTGTCCTGCCTGTGGCGCTGCCGCATTTACCAAACAAGTCACTGCCGCCGGGTTTCAGTTAAAGGGCTCTGGTTGGTACGTGACCGACTTCCGAGGCGGCTCTGACGCCAAATCGGCACCCGCCACCGGCGTCCCTGGGGCCGCGCCAGCGGGCTCAACGTCTACTGGTTCAGGCGAAGCTGGCGGAGCCGCTTCTTCGGATTCAGGCTCAGGCTCAGGCTCAAGCGCCGGTTCTGGTTCTGTGTCTGGTCCCACGGATTCGGGCCCCTCATCTGCCTCTGCAACTTCTGCCTCTTCATCTGCCTCCTCAACCGCCAATTCGGCGTCGGTGTCGGCGTCGGGGTCTTGCGGTTCCGGTTGTGGCTGTCACTGAAAGAAAACCATGATTTCGATGCGAAAGTGGCTAATTTCCGGTTTGCTGGTGGTGGTGCCCGTGGCCATCACGGTGTGGGTGCTTCGCTCCATCATTGGCGCGTTGGACCAAACGCTGTTGATCCTGCCCATTGAATGGCGTCCGACCACCTTGCTGGGCCATGACATTCCTGGCTTTGGCGCGCTCTTGACCTTGTTCACCTTGTTGGTGGTGGGTGCCATTGCCAGCAATTTCATTGGCAAAAGTTTGGTTCGTTGGGGCGACAAAGTGGTCAGCCGCATTCCTGTGGTGCGCTCCATTTATTCCAGTGTCAAGCAGGTGTCGGACACCTTATTTTCTGAAAACGGCAATGCCTTTCGCAAAGCCGTTTTGGTGCAATTCCCAAGGGAAGGGGTTTGGACGATTGCCTTTGTCACTGGTAACCCGGGCGGGGACGTCGCCACTTACCTCAAAGACGACTTTGTCAGTGTCTATGTGCCCACCACGCCGAATCCCACGGGCGGCTACTTTTTGATGTTGCGCCGTGCCGAGTGCATTGAACTCGACATGAGCGTGGACGAGGCTTTGAAATACATTGTGTCGATGGGGGTGGTGACACCGCCCGTCCATCCGTTGTCGGGTGCAGCGCCCGAGGAAGCCCAGTCCGCCTAAAACAACTTGGGGCCTGATGGGGCCATTTTGCTGTCTCTTTTTTTCTTTTGAGCGCTCCGGCGCAGGTGTTTTTTTATGTCGATGCGTTCTCATTATTGTGGTTTGGTGACTGAAGCCCTGTTGGGCCAACCCGTGACTTTGGCTGGTTGGGTCAACCGTCGGCGTGACCACGGTGGCGTCATCTTCATTGACCTGCGCGACCGCGAAGGCTATGTGCAAGTGGTCTGCGACCCCGACCGCGCCGAGATGTTCAAAGTGGCCGAAGAAGTCCGCAATGAATTTTGTGTCCAAGTCAAAGGCATTGTGCGCGCGCGTCCCGCTGGCACCACCAACGACAAGCTGAAGAGCGGCCAAATTGAGGTCTTGTGCCACGAATTGATCGTGCTGAACCCCTCGGTCACCCCGCCATTCCAAATCGACGAAGACAACCTGTCTGAAACCACCCGCCTCACGCACCGCGTGCTCGACCTGCGTCGTCCTTACATGCAAAACAACTTGATGCTGCGCTACCGCGTGTCAATGGAAGTGCGCAAGTTTTTGGATGCCAATGGGTTTGTCGACATCGAAACCCCGATGCTGACCAAGTCCACACCCGAAGGCGCCCGTGACTACTTGGTGCCCAGCCGCGTGCACGATGGCCACTTCTTCGCCTTGCCCCAGTCGCCCCAGTTGTTCAAGCAACTTTTGATGGTGGCCGGCTTTGACCGCTATTACCAAATCACCAAGTGCTTCCGCGACGAAGACCTGCGCGCCGACCGCCAGCCCGAATTCACGCAAATCGATATTGAAACCTCGTTCATGGACGAGCAAGAGATTCGCGACATGTTCCAAGGCATGATCAAAACGGTGTTCCAAAACACCTTGGGCGTTGACTTGGGCGAATTTCCGGTCATGAGCTACCAAGAAGCCGCTCACCGTTTTGGTTCCGACAAGCCCGACCTGCGCGTCAAGCTGGAGTTCACTGAATTGACCGATGTGATGGCCGATGTGGACTTCAAAGTCTTCTCGACCCCCGCCACCACCAAGGGCGGTCGCGTGGTCGCCTTGCGCGTGCCTGGCGGTGCCAAAGAAGGTTCGGGCCTGTCTCGGGGTGAGATCGACAGCTACACCGAGTTCGTCAAAATCTACGGTGCCAAGGGCCTGGCTTGGGTCAAGGTCAACGACCTGAGCAAGGGCCGTGAAGGCTTGCAAAGCCCCATCGTCAAGAATCTGCACGACAAAGCCATTGCCGACATCCTGGCCCGTACCGGCGCGCAGGACGGTGACTTGCTGTTCTTCGGTGCTGACAAAGAAAAAATCGTCAACGACGCCATCGGTGCTTTGCGCATCAAAATTGGCCACAGCGAATTTGGCAATAAGAACGGTTTGTTCGATGACCGTTGGGCCCCCTTGTGGGTGGTCGACTTCCCGATGTTTGAATTCGACGAAGACGGCCAACGTTGGAACGCGGTGCACCACCCCTTCACAGCGCCCAAAGACGGCCACGAAGACTGGATGGTCACGGCGCCCGAGAAGTGCATTTCCAAGGGCTACGACATGGTCCTGAACGGCTGGGAAATGGGCGGTGGCTCGGTTCGTATTCACCGCGCCGATGTGCAGCAAAAGGTGTTTGACGCGCTGAAAATCACGCCGGAAGAAGCCCAGCAAAAATTCGGCTTCTTGCTGGATGCCTTGCAGTACGGCGCACCGCCCCACGGTGGCTTGGCCTTTGGCTTGGACCGCATCGTCACGCTGATGACGGGCGCCGAGTCGATTCGTGACGTCATTGCCTTCCCCAAGACCCAACGCGCACAGTGCTTGTTGACCCAAGCCCCCAGCTTGGTCGACGAAAAACAGTTGCGCGAGTTGCACATCCGTTTGCGCAATCCTGCGGCCGCCGAGGCCTGAGTTGCCCCATTTGCGGGTCGCCACCTGGAACATCCACAAAGGGGTGCGCGGGGTGGGCCCGCTCAAGCGGCTCGAGATTCACGGCATTGCCGAGCACCTGCCGGCGCTGCAGGCCGATTTGATTTTTTTGCAAGAGGTCCGCGCCGAACACCGGCGCGATGCCGCCCGTTTTGCCGCCTGGCCTGCCCAGCCCCAAGCCGATTTTTTGGCCACCAAAGGCTATCACGCGGTGTACCGCACCAACGCCGTCACCCGTCATGGGGAACATGGCAACGCCTTGCTTTCGCGGTGGCCGATTTTGCGGCACCAGCACGAGGACATGTCCGACCACCGCATGGAGCAACGCGGTTTGCTGCATGTAGAACTCAACACGGGGTTGGAGGGCGTTGGCCATATGCATGCCATCGTGGTTCACTTGGGGCTCATTCCATCCAGCCGAACCCGCCAGTTGGCCCAACTCATGGCCTATATTCAGCGCCAGATTCCGGCGCAAGACGCGGTCTTGGTGGCCGGTGACTTCAATGATTGGGGGGCACGTCAGCGCCAAAGCATGGCCCAAGGCGGTCTGTTCGAATGTGAAGAGGCTGGCAAAGGCAAGGGCCTGACTTTCCCTTCGGCCTTGCCCTTGGTCGCCTATGACCATGTCTATGTCAGGGGTTTACGGCCCGATTCGGTCGAAGTCCCGCGAGGCCGCCCTTGGAGCCGTTTGTCTGACCATTTGCCCTTGATTGCCAACTTGATTTAACAAGGCCACATCGCCATTCTGAGCAACATCAGAGATACTTAGGGGGTCTTTGACTCCTTTGCCCCTTCAGCACCTCCTTTCCATGAACCCAAACTTGACCGACGAAGGCACCCCCGTCTCCGTCAAAATTCGAGAGCGCATTCAGGCCGCTCGCAAGCGTTTTCATGCCAATGACAATATTGCCGACTTCATTGAGCCCGGCGAGCTGAGTGCCTTGATCGACGAAGTCGAAGACAAAATGAAAGGCGTTTTGGAGAGCCTGGTGATTGACACCGAGGGCGATCACAACACCGGCGAAACCGCGCGGCGAGTCGCCAAAATGTATTTGACCGAGGTGTTCAAAGGCCGATACGTTGAGCAACCGCCATTGACCGAGTTTCCAAATGCGGAGCATTTGAACGAACTGATGATCGTCGGCCCCTTGACCGTTCGCAGCGCCTGCAGCCACCATTTTTGCCCCGTCATCGGCCAAATTTGGATTGGTGTCATGCCCAACGAGCACACCAACGTGATTGGTTTGTCCAAATATGCCCGCCTGGTCGATTGGATCATGGGGCGCCCTCAAATCCAAGAAGAGGCCGTGGTCCAGTTGGCCGATTTGATTCAAGAAAAAACCCAACCCGATGGTCTGGCCATCGTCATGGAAGCCAGCCATTTCTGCATGTCTTGGCGCGGTGTGCGCGAAATGAACAGCAAAATGCTCAACTCGGTCATGCGCGGTGTCTTTTTGAAAGACCCCAACCTGCGCCGTGAATTCCTTGCCTTGATTCCTCGATCCTCTTCTTAAGGCCACCATGCTCGTTCGACTACTTTATGCCAGCCGGGTCAAAGACGCCACGCCCGAGGCGATCGACAAAATTTTGTCCCAATCCCGCAGCCACAACCCCAGCACCGGCATCACCGGCATTCTTTGCTATGGCGGGGGCATTTTTCTGCAAGCCATCGAAGGCGGTCGTGGACCGGTCAATGAGTTGTACGGCATGATTCAAAAAGACCCCCGGCACGAGCAGGTCGAATTGCTGTATTACGAAGAAATCTCGGAGCGCCGCTTTGGTGGCTGGACCATGGGGCAAGTCAATTTGTCAAAATTGAACACCTCCATTTTGTTGAAGTATTCAGAGCGCCCCGAGCTGGATCCTTATGCCGTTTCAGGCAAAGTCTCTTTGGCCTTGCTCGAAGAGTTGATGGCCACCGCTTCCATCATCGGTCGGGTTTAAGCAGGACACGGACATGGCTTTGATGATCACCGAGGAGTGCATCAACTGCGATGTTTGCGAGCCCGAATGCCCCAATCAGGCCATCTTCATGGGGGCGAGCATTTACGAGATCAATCCCGCACTTTGCACCGAGTGTGTCGGGCATTTTGACGAACCCCAATGCGTGCAGGTCTGCCCGGTTTCTTGCATTCCCAAGCACCCCGAACATCTCGAAAGCCAAGAGATGTTGCAAAAAAAATACGAAAACCTACAGGCGGCTGTCAAAAACTAGGGAAAACCCTATAATGTTGACATGTTGCTTACAAACGCCTGGTTCAAATCCTATGTGGAATCCCTCCAAAGCTGGATGCTTCCGGCCGTGGATTGGCAGGGAGCGGGCGCTTTTACAGGGCCTGGTGCCACCGCAGGCGCTCTCGCCTCAAGTTCTGGTTCTGGTTCTGGTTCTGGTTCAGGTTCTCGCATGAACGCCGCTCGGTCAAGCGCTGTGGCGGTGCCCATCGTGGAGTTGAGCAGCGACAACCGTTCGGCGATTTTGGCCCACTTGCTCCATTTAGACGCCGATGACCGCTACTTGCGTTTTGGCTATATGGCAAACGACGAGCAAGTGACGCGGTATGTGAATGGTTTGGATTTCGAACGCGACGATGTGTACGGCATTTACGACCGGGGCCTGAAATTGGTCGCTGTGGCGCATTTGGCCTTTGCCGAGGGGCAAAATCACGATTCTTGCGCTGAGTTTGGCGTCTCCGTTTTGAACGAAGCCCGTGGTCGCGGCTATGGCGGCTGGCTGTTCGAACGTGCCGCTCAGCACGCCCGCAACCAAGGGGTGTCGATGTTGTTCATCCACGCCTTGAGCGAAAACACCCCCATGCTCCGGATCGCCCGAAACGCCGGGGCGACGGTGGAGCGAGACGGTTCTGAGGCGGAGGCTTATTTGAAGCTGGCACCCGCCAACTTGGACAGCCACATGGCCGAAATCGTCGAGAACCGCATGGCTGAAATGGACTACAGCTTGAAGTTGCAGGCCAAACAATTTTGGGACACCTTGGCCTCGTTGCAGAACCTTCGCCAAGGTGGGGTCAAGACGACCTCCAATTGAGGTCACAAGAATCCGTTATCCTTAAGGCTTATTGACTCTCTCGCATGATCCGCCACGATCTGCGCGCTACAGGCTGTGTCCGACAAAGAAGAAAAACGCACGTTTTTCAAAAAACTCACCGAGCTGATCCGGCCCGGTCTTGAATCCCGAGAAGAACTCTTGGCCGCTTTGGCCGAAGCTGAAGAGCACGAACTCATTGGCGCCGATTCACGCGCCATGCTCGAGGGCGTGATCCGCATGGCCGACATGACCGCCGGTGACGTCATGGTGGCCGCCCCGCGCATGGACCTGCTCAACATCGATGCCCCGTTTGACGACCTGCTCTATGCGGTGATCGACACCGGGCATTCGCGTTTCCCGGTATACAGCGGTGAGCGAGAAAACATCATTGGCATTTTGATGGCCAAAGACCTGCTCAAACTGCAGCGTGCCCCCGAGCTCAATTTAAGAACCCTGCTTCGACCTGTTGTCTACGTGCCAGAGAGCAAAGGGTTGAATGACCTGCTGCGTGAGTTCCGCGCGAGTCGATACCACTTGGCCGTGGTGATTGATGAGTTTGGCCAAGTGGCCGGCCTGATCACCATTGAAGACGTGTTGGAGCAAATCGTCGGTGAAATCGAAGACGAATTCGACATTGAAGAAGACGCGGGCGATATTTTTGGCTTGGCCGACCAAACCTTCCGCGTCAGCGGCGACACCGACATCGAGCGGGTCAACGAAGCCTTTGACGTTCAGCTGGAGGCTTTGGCGCCCGATGAGACCTTTGACACCATCGGCGGCTTGGTCGCTCATTTGATGGGCCATGTGCCCAAGCGTGGCGAACGCATTACGCTGGGCGGCCTGAACATCGTCGTGCTGCACACCAAGGGCGGGGCGGTCAAGTGGTTCAAGGTGTCCAAGGCGTAAGGGCCTCGGTGACTTGATCAACAAGCCCCTTTTGATGCGCATGCCTCGGCGCTCCTACCTGGCTTTATTGGGGGCCATCCTCTTGGGTGGCCTGCAGGCCTTGGCCATGAACCTGCCGCTGAATTGGGGCGTCGCCGCAGCGCTGCTTCAGGGGCTTAGCTTGTGCGGTTTGGTGCTGCTGCTGAATGCGGTCGATCAACCGCTGCGCGCTGGACGACAGGGTTTCTTTTTGGGCTGGGCTTTCGCCACGGCCTGGTTGTCCGGCAGCTTTTGGTGGCTTTTCATTTCCATGAACCGTTTTGGCGGCCTGGCCGCTCCGTTGGCGGCGTTGGCGGTGCTGGCGCTGGCCGCAGCGCTCTCGATCTATTACGCCTTGGCGGCCGCGTTTTATGCCCGCTGGCGCGCTGCCCATTTGCCCCTTGCTGAACCCAAGGCGACTTTTGCTTTTTCTTTGAGACGCATCAGTCGAGCGAGCCACGCCCAGGGGCCACGCAGCCCCCTTTGGGCCGCTTTGGTGTTCGCTTCGGCTTGGACCTTGGCTGAACTGGCGCGGGGCACTTGGTTCACCGGATTCCCTTGGGGTGCCGGGGGCTACGCCCAAGTCGATGGGTTGGCCCCTTTACTGGCCCCCTGGGTGGGGGTTTACGGTGTCGGCGCGGTGGTCGCGTTCTGGGCGGCGGCGGGTGCCCTTGGCTTGGCCAATGGGTTCACCCCTCAAAAAGGGATGTGGGGGTGGATGGGGCTCTTTTTGGTCTTTCTTGGCTGGGTCGTCATTGCCAAAATGGGAGGCGCCCCTGCACACCCCAGCCTCCCAGAAAAATCCAGCGTCCCTTTGACCTTGACCTTGTTGCAAGGCCAAATTCCCCAAGACGAAAAGTTTGAGGGCAACAGAGGAGTCCCACGGGCACTGGCCTGGTACCGAGAACAAATCCAAGCAGCCGTCACTGCGGCCGCCGCAATGGGCAAGCCCAGCTTGGTCATCACACCCGAAACGGCGGTGCCCTTGTTGCCGCAAGACTTGCCCGCTGGTTATTGGGAGAGCCTCACGACATTGCCCCCGAATCAAGCGCTTTTGCTGGGGCTTCCTTTGGGCGATTGGCAGCGGGGTTACAGCAATTCGGTATTGGGATTTCAGGGCGGTGCCATTTACCGCTATGACAAACACCACCTGGTGCCTTTTGGAGAGTTCATTCCCTTCGGCTTTCGCTGGTTCACAGACCTGTTGCACATGCCCATGGGCGACTTCAAACGGGGGGGCTTGTCGCAGCCCCCATTCGATTGGCAAGGTCAACGTTTGGCGCCCTTGATTTGCTATGAAGATTTGTTTGGCGAAGAATTGGGGCCGCTATTTGAAAACCCAGCCCCTGAATCGGGTGACAAGGCCCCCACCATCTTGGTGAGCATGAGCAACCTGGCTTGGTTTGGCGACAGCACGGCCGTCACCCAACATTTACAAATTTCCCGCTTACGAGCGATGGAGTTCGCGCGGCCGGTGGTGCGCGCCACCAACACCGGGGCGACGGCCGTGATCGACGCGCAAGGTCGAGTGACCGACCTTCTGCCCCCCTTCACACGGGGCCTCTTAAAAACCGAAGTGACCGGTGGCAACGGCCTCACGCCTTACGCTTGGTGGGTTTCGCGCTGGGGCTTGCTGCCTTTGGCGGGCTTGGCGCTGTTGATTTGTTTGGTGGCTTTCGGGACTCAGCGCGGCTTAAAATCAGCGATTCGCCCAATTTGACTGTGAGAACAGCCTTGAGGCCTTTGTTTTTGGACCCCCCGGTGTGCCACCTTTTCCCTTGAAGACCCCATGTTGACCTTCCAACAAATCATTTTGAAACTGCAGTCTTACTGGGACGCCCAGGGCTGCGCCTTGTTGCAACCCTACGACATGGAAGTCGGCGCAGGCACCTCGCACACCGCCACCTTTTTGCGCGCTTTGGGCCCCGAGCCCTGGAAGGCCGCTTATGTCCAGCCCAGTCGCCGGCCCAAAGACGGTCGTTATGGCGAAAACCCGAACCGCTTGCAGCACTATTACCAATACCAAGTGGTCTTGAAGCCCGCGCCCAGCAACATTTTGGAGTTGTACTTGGGCAGCCTCGAAGCCTTGGGCTTTGACTTGAAAAAGAACGACATCCGCTTCGTTGAAGACGATTGGGAAAATCCAACGCTCGGCGCGTGGGGCTTGGGCTGGGAAGTTTGGTTGAACGGCATGGAGGTGACGCAGTTCACTTACTTCCAGCAAGTTGGCGGCATTGATTGCCGCCCCATCACCGGCGAAATCACCTACGGCCTAGAGCGCTTGGCCATGTACTTGCAGGGCGTCGACAACGTCTACGACTTGAAGTGGACGGAGACGCTCCATTACGGCGACGTCTACCACCAAAACGAAGTCGAGCAATCGACCTACAACTTTGAACACAGCGACGCGGCGTTCTTGTTCACCGCCTTTGGTGCGCATGAAAAGCAAGCCAAATACCTGATTGAGCAGCAACTCGCCTTGCCAGCCTACGAGCAGGTCCTGAAGGCCGCCCACACCTTCAATTTGTTGGATGCCCGTGGCGCCATTTCAGTGACCGAACGCGCTGCCTACATTGGCCGCATTCGCAACTTGGCGCGCGCCGTGGCGCAAGCTTATTTTGAGAGCCGTGAGCGGCTCGGCTTCCCCATGGCCCCGCGAGAGTGGGTCGAACAACTCACGCAGTTGGCTAAAAAAGCCGCCTGAAACCAAGTTGCCTGAATCAAAGAGCACCCCCATGAGCGTACAAAATTTGTTGGTTGAATTGTTTGTCGAAGAGCTGCCGCCCAAGGCCCTTAAGAAGTTAGGCGACGCCTTCGCCGGCGTGCTGGCCGAGCAACTCAAGGCGCAGGGCCTGGCCACGGACGCCAGTGTGGTCACCGCCTTTGCTTCGCCAAGACGCTTGGCGGCGCACGTCACGCAAGTGGCCGACAAAGCCGCCGACCGGGCTGTTCAACAAAAACTCATGCCTGTGGGTGTCGGTCTGGATGCGGCAGGACAAGCCACGCCCGCCTTGCTGAAGAAGCTCACCGCTTTGGGCGCAGACGCCGCTGCGGTGCCCGGCCTCAAGCGCGCCATGGACGGCAAGGCCGAAGCCTTGTTTTACGACAGCGTGGTCCGGGGTGCCTCGCTCGAGGCGGGTTTGCAAAAAGCCCTCGAAGAGTCACTGGCCAAGCTGCCGATCCCCAAGGTCATGACCTACCAGCTCGAAACCGATTGCGAATTGCCCGGCTGGAGCAGTGTGAATTTTGTGCGTCCCGCGCACGGCGTCTTGGCCTTGCACGGCAGCAGCGTGGTGCCGCTGAAGGTGTTGGGCTTGAAGTCTGGTAACACGACGACGGGTCACCGCTTTGAAGCCGCCAAGCCCGTCGTCACCGTGGCCCATGCCGACGACTATGCCGACACCCTTCGTCGGGACGGTGCGGTCATTGCCAGTTTTGCCGAGCGCCGCGCTGAGATTGTTCGCCAACTCGCCGCGGCGGCCGCTCAGGTCGGTAACGGGGTGCGCCCGATCGAGGACGATGCCTTGCTCGACGAGGTCACGGCCTTGGTTGAACGCCCCAATGTGTTGATTTGTGCGTTTGAAACGCAGTTCTTGGCGGTGCCGCAAGAGTGCCTGATTTTGACCATGAAGGCCAATCAAAAATACTTCCCCTTGCTGGATGCCTCGGGCAAGTTGACGCACCAGTTTTTGGTCGTCAGCAACATCAGCCCTGCCGACGCCAGCGCGGTGATTGGTGGCAACGAGCGCGTGGTTCGTCCCCGCTTGGCCGATGCCAAGTTCTTCTTCGACCAAGACCGTAAAAAAACCCTGGCTTCCCGTGTCGAAGGTCTGGCCAAAGTGGTCTATCACAACAAGTTGGGCACCCAAGGCGAGCGTGTGACGCGGGTTCGTGAGATCGCCAAGTCGATCGCCAATGCCTTGACCACTCAATGGGGTGAGCCCGATGGGGTCGAGCAAGTGGACCTGGCCGCCCAATTGGCCAAGACCGATTTGGTCACCGACATGGTGGGCGAGTTCCCTGAACTCCAAGGCACCATGGGCCGCTATTACGCGCTGAACGACGGCTTGCCTGAGTCGGTGGCCGATGCCATTGAAGACCACTACAAACCGCGCTTTGCTGGCGACAGTTTGCCGCGAGGCCGTGTCGGCGTGGTGGTGGCTTTGGCCGACAAACTCGAAACCCTCACCGGCATGTTCGGCATTGGCAACTTGCCCACCGGCGACAAAGACCCGTTTGCACTGCGCCGCCACGCTTTGGGCGTGGTGCGTTTGCTGATCGAAAACCAATTGGACTTGGCCTTGCCCGCGTTGCTCCAAGCCGCGACCCAAGTCTTTGGCGACAAGATCACCGACCCGACGCAGACCGTGCAAGCCTTGTCCGACTTCATCTACGACCGCTTGGCCGTCAGTTTGCGTGACCCGCAACAAGCCGGCGGAGGCTTCAGCGCACAAGAGGTGGACGCGGTGTTGGCGCTGCGTCCGGCACGGTTGTCTTGGGTGTCTCAGCGCTTGGCCGCGGTGCGCGCCTTCTCGGCTTTGCCCGAAGCCCCGGCCTTGGCAGCGGCAAACAAGCGCATCGGTAACCTCCTGAAAAAATCCGAAGAAGCCAGCGAGGGCAACAAGGAAACGGGTTCAGTTCAAGCCAACCTCTTGCAAGAATCCGCCGAAAAAGACCTTTTTGCGGCCCTGCAAAACACGGTGCCCCTGGCGAACCAACAATTCGACGCGGGCGAAGTCACCGCCTCCTTGCAAACTTTGGCGGCTTTGCGTGCGCCGGTCGACGCTTTCTTTGAGGGCGTGATGGTGAATGCACCCGACCCCGCGCTGCGGCGCAATCGTTTGGCCTTGTTGCAATCTTTGCACTTGGCGATGAACCGAGTGGCTGACTTGTCCCGCTTGGCCGCTTAAACTGGCAGAAGGAACTTTCATGCCCATCAAACTCGTCATTCTGGACCGCGACGGCACCATCAATGAGGCCAGCGACGAGTTTGTCAAAAGCCCCGAAGAATGGCGTCCCTTGCCCGGGGCTTTGGAGGCCATTGCGCGCTTGAATCACGCGGGCTATCAGGTCGTCGTGGTGTCAAACCAAGCCGGCTTGGGAAGGGGCCTGTTGGACATGGTGCAAATCAACGCCATGCACGCCAAGATGCACAAAATGCTGGCAGCCGTCGGGGGCCGAGTCGAAGCCATTTTTCTCTGCCCGCACACGCCTGAAGAGGCTTGCGCCTGCCGCATGCCGGTCCCGGGTTTGTTTGAGCAAATTGCCGAGCGCTGGGGCATCTCCCTGGCGGGCGTGCCCGTTCTGGGGGATCAACTTTGTGACGTTCAAGCCGGCAGCGTCGCCGGTTGCGAGCCGCATTTGGTCCTGACCGGCCTGGGCGCTCAATGGCGCGATCAACCCCTGGCGGTCGGCTTCCCCCCGGAGACCCAGGTTCACCAAGACTTGCCCGCTTTTGTCGATGATTTTTTGGCCAAACAAGCCGTGCAAATCAAACAAAGCAAAGTGGCCAAAGACGCGCTGAAGGCCAAGGCGGCCCCAGCCGGCGCCTAAGACGGACAGGATTCACAACATGGCGACCGTTTTGGCTTGGGCCCGATCCCTTGTGTTTGCGCTGTGGTTAATGGTCACCGTGATCCCTTGGGCCCTCTATTTGTTGTCGGTGTCACTGCGGGTCCGAGGCACCCCCTTGTGGTGGGTGGCGGCGGGTTGGTTGTCCGTGGCGATTTGGGGCGCTCGGGTCATTTGTGGGGTGCGCGTGCGCATCAGCGGGCGTGAAAATTTGCCTCTGGGCGACATCAACCCCACCGTTTTGTTGCTCAAGCACCAGTCCACTTTTGAGACCTTTTTGATGCCGACCTTGATGCCGCATCCGTTGGCTTATGTCTTTAAAAAAGAGCTGCTGAGTGTGCCTTTTTTTGGTTGGGCCATGGGCCGTTTGGACATGATCCACATTGACCGCTCGCAAAGAACCCAAGCCTTCAACAAAGTGGTCGCACAAGGTCGGCGTTTGTTGGCGCAAGGGGTTTGGGTCATCATGTTTCCCGAAGGCACCCGCATACCGCGTGGCCAAAAAGGCCAATACAAATCTGGCGGCACGCGCTTGGCCATAGAAACCGGTGCCCAAGTTGTGCCCATCGCCGTCACCTCTGCCAAATGTTGGCCCCTCAAATCGTTTATCTTGCGCCCGGGCGTGGTGGAGGTGTCGATTGGCTTGCCCATTTCTTCTGAAGGACGAAAGCCCGACGAGATGATGCAGGAGGTCGAGACTTGGATTGAAGCGGAAATGCACCGCCTCGATCCGGAGGCCTACCCCTGATGCCAAGTTGGTGGCAGATGACCCTCGACTGGCTCGGCCGGGATGTTCTTGCGCCCACCATCGCCCCAGCATTTAAAAACGGCCTTGGTTTTCAGCACCCACAAGCCAATCGAACGTTGGATTTGTCTGGGGTTCCGGTGGCCTACCGCTTGGTGCGTTGTCAACGGCGCAGCATTGGTTTTGTGATTCGGGCCGAAGGCTTGGAAGTGCGGGCCCCGAAATGGGTCACTTTGAGCCAAATGGAAGGGGCCTTGCGCGAAAGAAGCCCTTGGATTTTGAAGAAGCTGCAAGAAACCCAGCAGCGGCAAACGGCCTCTCAAAACCAGGCCCCAAGCTGGGGACCGGGCACGGTCTTTCCATTGCATGGCGAATCCATCGTCTTGCGAAGCGAAGCTTCTGAAGCCCGTGAAGCGATAGAAGCCATAGAAGCGTCTCAAACTTTCACAACCAAGCCCGTTTCCTTGGGTTCATGGCCCACTTGGCAAGAGGCCTTGGCGGCTCGCGAATTGGTGTTGCCCAAGCATTGGGAGCGCAAAGCCAAAAAGAAGGCAGAAGACCCCTTGCGTGAGGCGGTTTTAAATTGGGTTCGGGATCAATCGCAAGATTACTTTGTTTCGCGCTTGAACCATTTCGCCCCTCAGTTGGCGGTCCGTTGGACGGCACTCAGCCTGTCGCAGGCGCGCACCCGCTGGGGGACGGCGCGTCAGGACGGTGCCATTCGCCTGAACTGGCGCCTCATGCATTTGTCGCCCGATTTGATTGACTATGTCGTGGTGCACGAGTTGTCTCACCTGCGGGTCATGAACCACAGCCCGCAGTTTTGGGCCACCGTGGCCAGCGTGTTGCCCGATGTGCACCAGTTGCGTCGCCGGTTGCGCGACAGCACGGTGCCTTGACCCCCTAAGATGAATTGAAGGAGCTTCCCATGAGTTATGCCGGTGATATCACGGTACAGACCGCTTTTGATTGGTGGCAATCGGGCGAAGCCGTGTTGGTGGATGTGCGAACCGATGCGGAACGGGAGTACGTGGGCTTTGTGCCAGGCGCAGTCAACGTCGCTTGGAAACAATGGCCCGGCATGGCCATGAACCCCGAGTTTGACGCGCAAATTCTGGCCGCAGCGCAATCCCCAAAATCCCCAAAATCCCCAAATGGGCGTCAAAAAGTCTTGTTGCTTTGCCGAAGCGGCGTGCGCTCGGTAGCCGCTGCCAAGCGCGCCACGGAACTCGGCTTAGAGGCTTACAACCTTTTGCAAGGCTTTGAGGGCGATTTGGACGCAGAGGGCCACCGCGGCCAATTGGGCGGATGGCGACAGGCCGGCCTTCCTTGGCGTCAACTCTGACCGACTGTGATTCACGTGGAGAACCCATGGCTTTTCTGACCATTGACATTGGCAACACGCGCTTGAAATGGGCGCTCTACGAAGGCGCGGAACCCGGCGCCACCTTGCTGGAACACGGCGCCGAATTTTTAGAGAACATCGACCGTTTGGCCGAGGGCGCCTGGGCTGACCTGCCCACCCCCCGCGGCATGCTCGGATGCGTGGTGGCGGGTGAAGCCGTGCGCCGCCGCGTCGAGGCCCAAATGGAAATTTGGGACATCGTGCCGAATTGGGTGGTGCCTCAGGCCGCCGAAGCGGGCGTTAAAAATGGCTATGACTTTCCGGGGCGCCTGGGGGCTGACCGTTGGGTGGCCGTGATTGGCGCGCGCCACCGTTTGTTGCGACGCGGCCAAACAGGTCCTCTGGTGGTGGTCATGGTGGGCACCGCGGTCACGGTCGAGGCGGTGGATGCCGAGGGGCAATTTCTGGGTGGATTTATTTTGCCCGGGCACGGCATCATGCTGAAGGCCTTGGAGTCCGGCACTTCGGGGCTGCATGTGCCGACGGGCGAGGTCGTGACCTTTCCCACCAACACCAGCGATGCATTGACCAGTGGCGGCACTTTTGCCATTGCGGGCGCCGTCCACCGCATGGTGGCGCATCTGCGTGAACACACGGGCCAAGAGCCAGTCTGTTTCATGACCGGAGGGGCGGGCTGGAAGATGGCGCCCAGCATGGGTTTGTCGTTCGAGTTGGTCGATCACCTGATTTTTGATGGCCTGCTCGACATCGCCCAATGCCGCCAACTTCGGGTTTGAAGTGGCTCGGGTGGTTCAGGCGGTTCCGGAGGTTCTAGGCGGTTCAGGCCTGAAAGGGCGCCACCTGCTCAAAAAGCAACGCGATGACCCGTGCCTGTGAGGGTTCGGCTTGCTCGGGTTCCAGCGCTTGGCGAGGCGAGTGGACGTATTCTTCGCTGATCCAATGGGTTAACAACTGGCTCATCACTTTGGCAATTTG
>Ga0208381_1000144_pt1 | contig 27610 bp, 24 predicted proteins | sample CryBogCBE13Jul09_FD_184572 | JGI IMG/M metagenome (GOLD analysis project Ga0208381, IMG submission 184572) | Freshwater microbial communities from Crystal Bog, Wisconsin, USA - CBE13Jul09 (SPAdes) (version 2) | ecosystem: Environmental > Aquatic > Freshwater > Lake | place: Crystal Bog...
AAGGACGATGTGGTGATAGGCGCCTAGCTTCTTATTCGAGATGACCTCGGCGTCCAACTGAGTTGCCTTCGGATTGATCACAGCTGCACTCATATTAGAACTCTCCCTGGGAGGAGCCTTGAAGAGGCAAGTTCAATAACGAGTGCCATTTCTGAAGTGACATCACTGAAAGTTCACTATTTCGAAGTTCGGTGATTCCAGAGACAGCTGCTTTAAATCCAGCGATCGTAGTAATGATCGGTACCCCGCGTTGCACTGAAGCCGTGCGAATTAACCAGCCATCGTGGCGAGTGCCTCGTCCGAGCGGCGTATTGATCACCAGATCGACTGCACCAGTATTGATCATATCTACCGCTGAAAGACCCTCACCTGACTCAGAGGCCTTGCGAACAACGACCGAGTCAACGCCATTCTGCTTAAGTAGTTCATGGGTTCCTGCTGTTGCATATAAGGTAAAGCCCAACTCGGTGAGTGCCCTAGCTGGCTCAACACTGGCGAGCTTGTCGCGCGCTGAGAGTGAGATAAAGACACTTCCAGATTCGGGGAGTTCACCGAATGAGGCGATCTGAGATTTGAAGTAAGCCTCACCAAAGGTTTTCGATATTCCCATAACCTCACCGGTGGAACGCATCTCTGGTCCGAGGACCGCATCGACACCCGTACCGTCAACACGGCGGAATCTATTCCAAGGCAAAACCGCTTCCTTCACCGAAACTCCGGTAGGAATTCCATCACCGCTCTGAGGAAGAAGTTTCGAACTACGTAAGTCTGCAATGGAGCTACCCATAGCGATCAGAGCAGCTGCTTTGGCAAGAGCGATCCCGGTTGCCTTACTCACGAACGGCACGGTTCGTGATGCGCGCGGATTGGCCTCAAGTACATAGAGAGTGTCATCCCCCTCGGCGCGAGAGATTGCAAACTGGATGTTAATGAGACCGCGAACGCCAACGCCTTGCGCAATGCTCTCGGTAGCGGCACGAACTTCCGCTAACTTCTCTGCCGAAATGGACATGCTTGGCAGTACGCACGCACTATCACCTGAGTGAATACCCGCTTCTTCAATATGTTCCATGACACCGCCAAGGAATAGCTCCTTGCCATCATAGAGCGCATCGACATCGATCTCGATGGCATCGTCCAAGAACCTATCGATTAAGACCGGTTGATTCGGAGTGATTTCAGTTGCCTTAGCGATGAACTCCTTAAGGGATTCGTCGTCGTACACAATCTCCATGCCGCGACCACCCAAAACGAATGATGGACGAACGAGAACTGGGTATGAAATTTCCCGGGCGACTGTCAGAGCCTCTTCGTATGAACGCGCCATTCCGTACTTAGGTGATGTCAACGAACGAGCTGAGAGAATCTCACCGAACTGACCGCGATCCTCTGCCAAATCAATAGCATCCGGACTGGTACCAAGAACGGTGACTCCCGCTTCCATCAAACCTCGAGCGAGCCCTAGCGGTGTTTGTCCGCCCAGTTGGGCAATGACTCCAAGAACTGGGCCGGCAGCCATTTCAGCCCTAATGACTTCAAGGACATCTTCGAGAGTGAGTGGCTCAAAATAGAGACGATCTGAGGTGTCGTAGTCGGTTGACACAGTTTCGGGATTGCAATTAACCATTACTGTTTCGTATCCGGCATCACGTAGCGCGAAGGCCGCATGCACACAGGAATAGTCGAATTCCAGTCCTTGACCGATTCGATTCGGTCCACTTCCTAAAATTATGACAGCCGGCTTAGTCCGCGGACGAACTTCGGTCTCTAAATCGTACGATGAGTAGTGATAAGGCGTGTGAGCTTCAAACTCAGCTGCACAGGTATCGACAGTTTTAAAGATCGGATGGATATACAATCGAGTACGTTCTGCTCGTACCATCGCTTCAGAAGTTTCCCGAAGAACAGCAATTTGAGAATCTGAAAAACCTAGCTGCTTAGCGTGAAAGAGGAGTTCTTTATTAAGGTCAGGAGCTTGTCTGATCTGGTCAGCACACTCGTTGATAATCTGAATTTGAGCCAAGAACCACGGGTCAATCTTGGTAATTGAATGAACTTCGTCGATGGACATTCCTAGCCACAAGGCACGTTGTACTTGTTGGAGTCTCCACTCAGTTGGAATGGCAATCTTGTGCACCAAGTCATCGAGGATTTCACCATGTGGGTCCCACGAGAACATGGCACCCTTCTTTTCAAGGGAACGCAAAGCTTTCTGAAGAGCCTCTGGGAAACTTCTACCGATGGCCATCGCTTCGCCGACAGATTTCATCGTAGTTGTCAGGCGCGGATCGGCTTCCGTAAATTTTTCGAATGCGAATCGAGGGACCTTGACTACGATGTAGTCGAGAGTCGGCTCGAACGATGCCGGAGTAGTTTTGGTTATATCGTTCTGAATTTCATCGAGGGTGTAGCCAACCGCTAGCTTTGTAGCCACCTTTGCGATCGGAAATCCTGTTGCTTTAGAAGCCAAGGCCGATGATCGAGATACGCGTGGGTTCATCTCGATAACAATGATTCGGCCATCTTTGGGATTAACCGCGAATTGAATGTTGCAACCGCCTGTGTCTACGCCTACTTCACGAATGATGTTGATCGACAAGTCACGCAACTTCTGGAATTCGACATCTGTAAGAGTGAGCGCTGGGGCGACAGTTATTGAATCACCGGTGTGCACACCCATTGGGTCGAAGTTCTCAATACTGCATACAATCACCACGTTGTCGCGATGATCTCGAACAACCTCAAGTTCGTACTCTTTCCAGCCGAGTATTGATTCCTCTAAGAGAACCTCTGACGTTGGACTATGGCGAAGCCCTGCTCCAGCAATGAGCTCTAACTCAGATTGATTAAAGGCAATACCTGAACCCAAGCCACCCATTGTGAATGATGGTCTGACGACTACCGGGTAATTCAGCTCTCCCACCGCTGCCAAACATTCAGACATTGTGTGACAGATTCGGGAACGAGCCGACTCCCCGCCTACCTTCTCAACGATTGTTTTGAAGATCTCACGATCCTCTCCTCGCTTGATAGCGTCAACATTTGCGCCGATCAAGCGAGTGTTAAATTTCTCAAAAGAGCCACGCTCATGGAGCGCCATTGCAGCATTCAAAGCAGTTTGACCACCGAGCGTAGCGAGTACTGCAGATGGCTTTTCGATGGCCAGAATCTTTTCAATCACTTCAGGAGTGATTGGTTCGATATATGTCGCATCAGCGAATTCGGGATCCGTCATGATCGTCGCCGGATTTGAGTTAACCAAGATCACGCGAATGCCTTCAGCTTTGAGCACTCGACAAGCCTGGACACCCGAGTAATCAAATTCGCAGGCTTGGCCGATAACAATAGGTCCACTGCCGATGACAAGAACACTTTTAATAGCTACATCTTTAGGCATGGGCCACCTTTTTCTGTGTCATCAAATCCGCGAAGTGGTCAAACAAGTAGACAGCGTCATGCGGTCCGGCGGCTGACTCTGGGTGATATTGAACGCTAAAAGCTGGTCGCTCGAGTAGCTCTAAGCCTTCAACAACTCCATCATTGAGACAGATATGTGAAACATATCCAGCACCAAAGACCGTTGTGAAGTTTGAGTCGGTGGGAGCTGCTACTGCAAAGCCATGATTGTGGGCTGTGATCTCGATCTTTCCGGTACGAAGATTCTTGATCGGCTGGTTAATTCCTCTGTGACCAAATGGAAGTTTGTAGGTATCAAATCCGAGCGCTCTACCTAGAATCTGGTGGCCAAAACAGATGCCAAAAACTGGCACACCTTCAAGAATAAAGTGGCGCACCACCTCGACGATCGCATCCATCGTTGCCGGATCCCCTGGGCCATTCGAAATAAATAGACCATCAGGCGCGATTGCTTCAATATCTTCAATCCGCGAATCCATCGGCACGACATGGACCTCCATGCCGCGTTCAGACATAGATTTCGGAGTTGCTCGCTTAATGCCAAGGTCTAACGCTGCAACCGTGAACTTCTTCTGCACACCTGGCGCAACCGGCACTACGTATGTCGACTCCGTAGTGACATCTTTAGCAAGGAAGGCGCCGCTCATCTGCGATTGAGCACGTACTTTGATTACCATCTCTTCCCTGCTCAGATTTAGCCCTGAGAAGATTCCCACACGCATCGAACCACGATCGCGCAGGTGACGGGTGATCGCTCGAGTATCCACGCCCGAAATACCGACTACCCCCGCTGCAATAAGAGCTGTTTCGAGTGATTGTTCTGATCGCCAGTTGCTCACCCGTGGTGTTGGATTGCGGACAACGAATCCAGAAACCCAGATTCGATCGGATTCCATATCGAAATTATTCATACCGGTATTTCCGATATGCGGAGCAGTCATCACGACAATCTGCTTGTGGTACGACGGGTCCGTTAGGGTTTCTTGATAACCGGTCATACCTGTCGAAAAGACAGCCTCTCCAAATGTTTCACCCGTTGCAGCCCAGGAATTTCCTTCGAAAATAGTGCCATCATCGAGTACCAAGAACGCGCGCTCGTTAGTCTCCATCTTTGCCTCACTCATATTTCATCCCCGTAAGTTCTCCGTTACTCACTACGTGCGTTCCATTGAAAATCGTGTGCATTACTTTCACGGGAAGAGTTCGTCCGTGAAAAGGAGTGTTCTTGCTCTTCGACGCCTGGCGATTGCGGTCAACTTCCCAGAGCGCTTCAGTGTCGATGATTGCCAGATTTGCACGTGACCCAACTGCAATCGTGCCATGATCGGTGTAACCGCCTATGAGAGCAGGTGCCGAAGACATTCGAGTAACCAAAGTAGCCCAGTCCATTTTTCCGGTACTGATCATTGCTTCCGCAACGACTGAAAGTGCGGTTTCCAATCCCAACATCCCAAATGCTGCTACATCCCACTCGCACTCTTTGGAGTCTGAAGAATGCGGCGCATGATCAGTAGCCACAATGTCGATGGTGCCATCAGCCAAACCGGCACGCAGGGCTAGTACGTCTTCGTTTGTGCGAAGCGGCGGATTCACTTTAAAGACCGCGTCATAACCGTTCGCACTTTCATCGGTGAGTAATAGGTGGTGTGGCGTAACTTCGGCGGTGACATTAATTCCTTGCGCCTTAGCCCAGCGAACTAATTCAACGCCACCCTTTGTGGTGAGATGACAGATGTGCAACCTGCTCTGGACGTGCTGCGCAAGGAGAATATCTCGAGCAATGATCGCCTCTTCGGCTGCTGCTGGCCACCCCGTTAAGCCAAGGCGAGAAGAAACCACACCTTCATTCATCTGAGCGCCTTCGGTGAGCCGTGGCTCCTGCGCATGCTGAGCAATCACACCACCGAAGGCCTTCACATATTCAAGTGCGCGACGCATAATGAGTGGATCGTGGACGCAGTGTCCATCGTCGCTGAAAACACGGACCCCGGCTTGCGATTGAGCCATTGCCGATAATTCAGCGAGAGCTTTGCCCTCAAGTCCTACCGTGACAGCTCCGATGGGAAAGACATCACAGAGTCCGGCCTCGCGACCAAGACGAGCCACTTGTTCGACGACTCCAGCGGTGTCGGCTACAGGCGAGGTGTTCGCCATCGCACTCACGGCTGTAAATCCACCTAGAACAGCAGCCTGCGAGCCGGTTAAAACAGTTTCGGCTCCTTCTTTTCCAGGTTGACGGAGATGAGTATGGAGATCAACTAAACCAGGGATGAGTAAATTGTGCTGAGCATCGATTGAGTGTGCACTCGAGGCAGCGTCGGCCTTCGGATCGCGAGCACCAGTAATCGATGAGATCACTCCATCGGTTACGGCGATATCGACAATGGCCCCATCGATCATGCGCGCATTGTGAATGCTGAGTTGAGATGTCACTTCGCACCACCTTCTCCGGATTGTGTAGACACGCTTGCAAGAGATCCCCCAAGTAAGGTGTAAAGGATCGACATTCTCATATGAACTCCGTTTCGCACCTGGTCTAGAACCACCGATGCAGCCGAATCAGCTGCTGCGCCAGAGATTTCCAAACCTCGGTTCATAGGCCCGGGGTGCATGATGATTGCTTCGGGTTTCATCTGTGGAAGTCGCGATGTTCCCAAGCCGTAATCCCTCGCATATTCACGCTCTGATGGGAAGAATGAATTCTTCATTCGCTCACTCTGTACGCGCAGCATCATTACGACATCGGAGTCTGAGATCACCTCATCCAGAGAATAAGAGATCCTTGCGCCCCAAGACTCTGCTCCAAGTGGCATAAGTGTGGCAGGAGCAACGAGTGTCACCGAGGCCCCCATTTTTGTTAGAAGCGAGACGTTGCTTCGAGCAACTCGGGAATGAAGGATGTCACCGACAATAGCTACGTTAAGGCCGTTGAAATCATATGAGCCAGAGTGAGCACGCTTTGCAATAGTGAATGCGTCGAGAAGGGCTTGGCTTGGGTGACCTGCTGTTCCATCACCTGCATTGACGATCTGCGATTGGATCCAGCCCGAGTTGGCAAGGATTCGAGGTGCGCCAGATGCGTGATGTCGAACAACCATAAGATCGGCACCAAGCGCTTCGATAGTTTGCGCTGTGTCCTTGAGTGACTCACCCTTACTGACGCTAGAACCTTTTGCGGTGAAATTTATGACGTCAGCAGAGAGCTTTTTTGCTGCAGCTTCGAAAGATAATCTCGTTCTCGTTGAATCTTCAAAGAAGAGGTTAACTATCGTTTTACCTCGAAGAGTTGGCAGCTTTTTATTCGGACCAGATGTGACGTGGGCAAGTTCTTTTGCGGTATCAAGTAGTACGTGAACCTGATCCAATGAGAGGTCGTCGATGCTTAATAGATGTCTCATTTGTTCGCACCTAAGTTTCCTACCCCGAGTTGTCTTATTCCGACTTCGACTTGATCCACGCCATCTATCTCGGAGAGTTGAACCTTGACGGTCTCTTTTGAATTAGTTGGGATGTTCTTGCCCACATAATCGGCTCGAATAGGCAACTCCCTGTGACCGCGATCAATGAGCACCGCTAACTGCACGCTCTGAGGCCTTCCCAATTCTGCTAAGGCATCAAGCGCCGCACGTATGGTCCGTCCCGAAAACAGAACGTCATCAACCAGGACTACTCGCTTTCCTTCTACGCCTGATAACGGGATAGATGTTTGAGCGATCGCGCGTGGTGAACGAATTTGAAGGTCATCGCGGAAGAGCGTGATATCGAGAACACCCACTTCGACAGGGTTTTCGATAGCGGCTAGAAAGTTCCCAATTCGATGAGCTAGCTGAACACCTCTGGTGGGAATTCCAAGAAGAATAAGATTGTCCGAACCGTGATTTCGTTCCACAATTTCGTGGGCAATGCGTTTCAGCGACCGGTCGATCTCGCTTTTTTCTAGCACAACGCTCATTGAATCTCCTTCGCCGTCTCACAGGACGGATCGTTAAAGGGTTCTTACGGGGAGCAGAATACCACTCCCCAACTTCCGTTAATCGGTGAACAGGCTGGAGCGTTGGCGTGGGTAGGACTAGATGGTCTAAAACGTCAAAATAGATTTGAGCGAACTCACCCGAGCCAAGATACCGTTCACGTACTGGGCTGAATCCTTAGTTGAGAGTTCTTGTGCCAGTTCAACGGCCTCGCTGATGGCGATCTGATCGTCTAAATCGCCCTCCCAGAGAATTTCGTAGAGAGCTAGTCGCAACACATTGCGATCCACCGCAGGCATTCGATCCAAATCCCAACCTTCGGCATAGGTATGGATCAATTCATCGATCTTCTCTACGTGAAGGACAACGCCTTCAACCAGGGTGCGTACATAAGCTGCTTGTGAAATCTCAACCACGGGCCGCTCAGATAGCAAGGTGAACGCGTCTACAGACCTGAGATCTGCTTCAAACAAGATATCCAGGGCCCGCTTACGGGCCTTTCTACGCGCGCTCATGTATCAACTCTCGACGATGCGAAACTAGAGAATTAATTGGCTCGACCGAGGTAATCCCCGGTGCGGGTATCAACCAAGATCTTTTCATCTTGTTTGATGAAAAGCGGCACTTGAATATTGATTCCTGTCTCAAGCGTTGCTGGCTTGGTGCCACCAGAGGAGCGGTCGCCTTGGAGACCTGGCTCTGTGTAGGTAACGGTCAGTTCAACAGATGCAGGTAGATCGATGTAAAGCGGATTGCCTTCGTGAACCGCAACCACGGCCTTCACATTTTCCAGCATGTAATTGGCTGAATCGCCTACGACATCCTCGCCGATGCTCATCTGATCAAAGTTTTCATCATCCATGAAAATGAAATCAGAGCCATCGCGATAGAGGAAGGTCATGTCGCGCTTTTCTAGGATTGCAACATCAACTTTCACACCAGCGTTAAATGTGCGTTCAACAACTTTTCCACCAGGAACCAATTTGAGCTTGGTTCGAACGAAAGCTGGGCCCTTGCCTGGCTTTACATGTTGGAATTCAACGACGGTCCATAACTTTCCTTCGATTTCAAGGGTCATGCCGTTCTTAAGGTCATTTGTGGTAGCCATTGGAGCAGAATACCTTATCTCGATAGCGGGTTAAGAGATTGCGCTAGCGGGTTAAGAGATTGCGCATCGCAAGCAAGGCCAATCGGTATGAATCCGGGCCAAATCCCGCAATAGTTCCCTGTGCAACTCCAGATATAACGGAGGTGTGGCGGAATTCCTCACGACTCAATGGATTGCTCAGATGAACTTCAATGAGGGGTGAATTGAGCATAGCCACGGCATCCCGAATGGCATACGAATAATGCGTGAAAGCGGCGGGGTTGAAGATAACAGGGGTGCGAGCGTCTGCAGCCTCATGTAGCCAACTGATTAATTCACTCTCAGAGTTGCTGAATCGAACATCAGCCTCAAAACCACAATCACTCGCTTGTCCCTGAATGAAACTCTTTAGCTCTGAGCTCGTCAGCGTTCCATAGAGTGAGGAATCGCGAAGATCTAGGCGATCAAGATTAGGACCGTTGAGCACAAGGATCTTCATGAGGTAATTCTCTCATATGCCTCTAGCAAGGCGCTCCCGGATGGGGCCACAATTCTTTTGTGCGCTCCTAAAGCAGGCACTCCAATGAATCGGAGTTCTCCGGACCGAGTTTTTTTATCTCCCGCCATGATTTCGCGCATAGTCTCAAACGGGTACAACTCTGCGTTAATGGTTGTTGGCAAGTCGAAAGCCGTGAGTAGTGCGATCATCTCGGTGGCGATTTCAGGATCAAGACCGAGTTCAATGACACTGAGGTGTAGGGCGAAGGCAATACCGACAGCGACCGCTTCTCCATGACGAAGTTCGTAGCGAGAGCGTTTCTCAACTGCATGCCCGAAAGTGTGGCCAAAGTTCAGAATTTCGCGCAGATCTGACTCGGTAAAATCTTCAGAGACAACTCGTGCCTTGAGCGCAACAGATCTCTCGACAAATTCTCTGGCGACTGATCGAGCCGCTGAGACATTTGGATACGAGCGAGCCAACTCAATAATCGCCGGGTCCCCAATGAGTCCACACTTGATTACTTCAGCTAAACCTGCAGCAAAATCTCTATCGCTGAGCGAATCTAGGAATGTCAGATCAGTGATCACTCTTCTTGGCGAGTGAAATGAGCCAACCAAGTTCTTACCCGCGTTCGTGTTAATTCCAGTCTTACCGCCAACAGCTGCATCGACCATGCCAGCAAGAGTTGTAGGAATGGCATACCAGCTCACTCCGCGAAGCCAGGTAGCGGCAACAAATCCTGTGAAGTCAGTTGTCGCTCCCCCACCGATTCCGACCAGAGCCGCTGTTCGATCAATGTTATGAACCCCTAAGAACTCCCAAAAAGCGCTGGCGACCTCAATACTTTTAGCAGCCTCACCATCTGGAATTTCAAAGAGAAGCACATCTTCTTCTTGTGCGAAGTTGTTTAACTGACACTTCTCGATGATGAATTCCGTTGCGACAAGAACAATTGAGTTGTGTTGATCAATAATCTGTTTCAGGGAATTCTTCCAGTTCTCACCGATGGATATCTGATACGTAATCTCTGCTTTAATATCAATCTCTCTCATGGCGCTCTCCTAACCCAAGTAGCTCTTGAAGCTCTGTGGCAATCTCCGTGGCTTTCTTGCTATCGGTAGCTACCGTCACATCCGCTAACGATTCGTAGGTGCTCTCCCTTTTGGCGAGAAGAGCGATCCAAGTGCTTTCAGGGTCGGCGGCAAGGAGTGGTCGATTGTCGTTTTTACTCACCCTCGCTACAGCCTGTTGTGCGCTTACCGTCAGATATATCACCGGATACTTCCCCGCATGAAGCAGTGCGCAGACTTTCTCACTCACAAGAGAGCCGCCGCCCAACGCAACCACACCCGGTTCGCTGGCAAGAACACCGAGGATCACTTCTTCCTCGATAGCGCGAAAGTGCTCTTCGCCATTTTCGGCAAAGATTGTCTTGATCGGCTTCTGTGCCACCTCTTCAATTAAAGAGTCGGTGTCGATGAAAGAGGTTCCCAAAGCTTTGGCTAAAGAGCGCCCCACCGATGACTTCCCTGACCCAGGTGGGCCGATCAGTACAGCAGTCGGCATCTAGCGAATTTCGAGAGTATTCATGTACGACTCATAATTGCGACGCACTTCAGCAACCGAGTCTCCACCAAATTTTTCAACAACGGCATCAGCCAAGACGAGCGCAACCATAGCTTCAGCAACTATTCCAGCAGCCGGTACGGCGCAGACATCTGAACGCTGATTGATCGCTTTCGCAGCTTCTCCGGTGCGTACATCAATAGTGTCGAGCGCTTTTGGCACAGTGGAGATTGGCTTCATCGCTGCACGAACGCGAAGAATCTCCCCGTTAGACATGCCACCTTCAGTTCCACCAGCACGGTCTGTTCGTCGCGCAATCGAGCCAGCGGAATTCTTTTCAATTTCATCATGCGCCACTGAGCCTCTACGCCTTGCCGTAGTAAAGCCATCACCGATTTCCACTCCTTTAATAGCTTGAATGCCCATCATTGCAGCTGCCAAACGCGCATCTAATCTGCGATCCCAGTGAACGTGAGAACCGAGTCCCGGTGGTAGATCAAAGGCGAGAACCTCAATAACTCCACCTAACGTGTCGCCAGCACTGTGAGCATCATCAATCTCTGCAACCATGGCCGCGCTCGTCGCGGCATGGAAAGAACGAACGGGGTCGTTATCAACCTGGTCACGATCTGCGTACGTTGGCAATGGCGCATCTTCTGGAGTCGCAATTGCACCGATAGAAAGAACGTGTGACATCACTCGGATTCCTACAGTTTGATCAAGGAAGGCACGAGCAAGCGCACCAAGGGCTACTCGAGCAGCTGTTTCACGAGCACTTGCACGTTCCAAAATTGGTCTTGCATCATCAAATCCATATTTCTGCATACCTACAAGGTCTGCATGACCCGGACGGGGCCTTGTTAATGGTGCGTTTCGCGCCAGAGATGCCAACTCCGCTTCATCAACTGGATCAGCGGCCATGACCTTTTCCCACTTTGGCCACTCCGAATTTCCCACTTGAATAGCAATTGGTCCACCTTGACTCTTGCCGTGGCGAATTCCACCAAGGATTGTCACGACATCGGCCTCAAAATTTTGGCGCGCTCCGCGACCATAACCCAACCGGCGACGACGCAGATCAGCATCAATCATCTCTGAGGTTATTTCCACATGGGCAGGAAGGCCCTCGATAATGGCAGAAAGAGCTGGTCCGTGAGATTCACCTGCGGTAAGCCATCTAAGCATGACGCTATTCTCTCACGAGAGTAAGCACTCTTGCTGATCATTCCGCTCTCATGGAGGGCCACTAGAACGTCACTAGGGCGTCACTAGAGAGTGAGAAGGGCTGCCGCTATCAGCGCCGGCGCAAAGGCTACGGAGCGCTTTCGGCTAAAGAGCGAAATTACTCCTGCAAGAAGGAGCGCAAGGAAGGTTCCGAATACAACTCGATGAAAATCGGCGAGAAGAAAGCCAAGCACCACCATGAGCTTGAGGTCACCCATGCCGATTTTGCGGCGAAAGATGAGGTAAAGAACTCCGCAGGTGAAGGCAGATGCTCCCCCAACCTCCTGCGAAAGCCAGAAATGAGAGCGATCAAAGATCAGGCGCATCAATTCCGAGGCGCCGAAGAGGAGTAGAACTAAACGGTTAGGAATCCGCTTACTTCGTTGATCAGTGATTGCGATAGGAATTCCCACGGCCATTAAGAGGAGAAGTTGTGCATACATCTGGCGACCATAACGCCAAAACAATGCGACTAAGGATTCTTATCCACAGGCCGCCCGAGCAACGTTCAGCAGATAAAGGCGCAACTCGTCGTAGTCAAAGGATTTTTTTGTGAAGAGCGATATCTGATCTAGGGCTTGCTCAACGAGTAGGTCGATTCCATCAAATACTGTAAGGCCCTGATCCCTTGCTGCTGCCAAAGCTAAAGTCGGAGAAGGTTTGTAGAGCACCTCAAAGTACAGTTCTGTAGTGCACGACTGTACAAGTTCAAGAGTTGCTTCTTGAGCCTGCGCCGGCAGAGTATTGATGATGACGTCATACGTATGTGATGAAACGGTGACATCGATCGATCGAACGTCCGAGTGCAGCGCTAGCTTGCCTACCTCTTCGCTCTGCTCTCTCCGCCTGGCAGCCACATCAATACGATCCGCAATTCCATCAAGAGCACCGAGCGCAGCCCGGGCAGTTCCTCCAGCCCCGACAAGTAGGACTTTCGTTTTCTGATGCGGTTCTAGGAGTCGGACAAATGCCTTCATATCCGTTGACGTGGCGAAGAAGTCCTTGCCTTCATTGACCAGCGTGTTCGTGGTTCGAAAATGGGCAGCAGTCGAATCAATTCGAAGATTGCCCCGCAAAGTTTCGCTGAATACAATCTCCTTGAGCGGCATCGTCAGAGAGAAGCCACTCCAATCGCTCTCCTGTGGCCTTTCAACAACAGACTGCAAAAATTCGAGCGAGGAGATTTCGTTCAGTTCGATCGTCTCGTAACTGCCAACCAATCCCAATTTTTCATATGCGATCTTATGTAGGAGTGGTGAGAGGCTATGCGAAATAGGCGATCCGAGCACCGCCGCCTTAATCACTTGAACGCCCCGATACTCACGTTGTGATTGTACAAAGTTACCCAACCCTCAAATTCCGAATAAGAGTTCGTGAAGCGAGTGTCGTGAGGTTTGACCGTAATGAAGTAGAGCCAATTGCCAACCGCAGGATGGGTTACTGCTTGCAAGGCTTTCAGGGATGGATTTGAGATGGGTGTTGGCGGTAGCCCCTGATGTAAATAAGTGTTGTAAGCAGATTGCACATGAGTTTGCGAAATGGAGAGGCCAATCTGGCCTGAAATATTAGCCGCGTATGCCACCGTGGAGTTCAATTGGAGTGGCATTCCGATTTGCAAACGGTTATAAATAACTCGCACAGCCTTCGAGAAGTCAGCGGGATCTGCTTCTATCTGAACAAGTGAGGCAATCGTCAACAGTTGATAGGGCGAATATCCGGAAAAGCCATGAGAGATACCGGATGTTGAAAAATTCTTTGCGGCCCCAGCAAGCATCTGTTTGATTGCATCTCCCGTGGTTGTGCCTGGAGTGAATGAATATTGTGCAGGCGCAAGCTGACCTTCGAGTGAATGAGCTGGGTTTGCAAGCGGCAACGGATAAGAGTTCGCCAATGGCTTCGAGATGAGATCCTTGTCCGCTCGCAATAGCCGTTCGACATCAGCTTCTCGTGAGCCCTCGGTGACAACTATGACATTCTGAATCCGGGAGCGATCAAGCATTTGCGAGAGAGCCGCTCTGGCTGGAATATGCGTTGAGATCTTGTGAACCCCTGGTGCTATCCCGATTCCTTGTGAATTTCCATCAAGAAGGCGAATAAATGTGCCACTTGATTTCACTACTCCGGCTTGAGCTAGCGCCAGCGCAATCTCAGAACCGCTCTCCCCCTGCGCCACAGTGATCAATACTGGATTTCCTGCAGCGTTATTCGGGAAGTCCGCTGGAGAGCCATGGAAGAGTGCAATAAGCAAGACCACGATAATTGCCCCGAGGGCACCAAAGAGTTGCAGTTGTCGAGGCGAGAGCGTGCGTAGTGAAATCTTCACAACTCACCCGCTAGTCGTTCGCGCGCGAGTGCATTTTCCAGAATGACAACAGCCGCCATCGCATCAATCTTGGATTTACTCTCTTTGGCGCTCACTCCAGACTCTCGAAGCGATCTAGCTGCGTGAACAGTCGACATTCGTTCATCAACCACATGAATAGGAAGATCGGTCAGCGTCTTAAGGAGTTCAATAAATGAATGCACAGAGGATTGAGTAGCACTCTCGTGCCCTGATAAATGCTTAGGTTCACCTACAACCAGATAGATAGGTTCATAGTCATCAAGTATCTGCTTGATGCGTGTATCCAACTGGGGATCTTCTTGCAACAAGGTAGCAATTGGCGATGCAATCAAACCGGTTGCATCACTCGCAGCAACACCAATTCGAACGGTGCCGTAATCGAAGGCAATTCGACGGCCCGGTTTCATTAACGATTACCTAAAGCAGCTTTCAGCTCTGACACCACTTGAGAAATTGCGGCGACTGATGTTCCGCCACCTTGAGCGAAGTCATCCTTACCTCCGCCACCACCGCCGAGAATCGTTGAACCGAGTTTGACCAGTGCGCCAGCTTTGACGCCAGCCGAAACCAATTCTGGTGAAACCGCAACAACCAGCGTCACGCGACCTTCGTTGACAGAGAGTAATGCTATGACTGATTCAGAACGTCGATTGCGTAGGTCTAGTGACATGGTCCGCAAGTCATCCGCAGCCAGACCATCGCTCACTTGAGTAACAAGGATGTTGCGGCCATTGACGACTACAAATTCATTGACCAACGAGGAGATGCTCGCCATGGCTTGAGCTGATTTCAGCGTAGCAAGTTCCTTCTCAACGTTTTTCACCTTGGTGACTAATTCAAAGACCCGCTCCGGTAATTCTTCGACTCGGGCGCCTTTGATAATTTCAGTGAGTGAGTTGAGCAAAATATGTTCCTTTGCCAGGAAGGAATAGGCATCTGCTCCAACAAGGGCCTCGACGCGACGCACACCCGCGCCAATGGAAGACTCGCTCAAAAGCTTCACTAAACCTAATTCGGCTGATGAATTCACGTGAGTTCCACCGCAGAGTTCACGCGCCCAATCACCGACGCTTACTACTCGAACGACATCGCCATACTTCTCGCCAAAGAGAGCCATTGCGCCAATCTCCTTGGCTTCCTTCTGTGACATCTCTTGAGCGCTCACAGCAAGGTTTTCAATGAGAAGCGAGTTCACTCGAGCTTCGACTTCATTCAATGTTGCCGCAGATACTGCGCCGTTAGCAGGAAAATCGAAACGGAAACGCCCTGGAGCATTTTCTGAACCCGCTTGAGTGGCGCTTTCACCAAGTGCCTCGCGGAACGCTTTGTGAACCATATGGGTGGCAGTATGAGCGCGTGAGATAGCTTTGCGTCGATCCTGGTCGATACTTGCAAAGACATCCTGGCCAACACGCACAGAACCACTCTCAATGACACCGCGGTGTACAAAAAGACCAGGTACTGGTGTTTGAACATCCTCAACAAGAATTCTGGTGCCGTTATCGAGAGTGATAACTCCACCATCCGCTAATTGCCCGCCACCTTCAGCATAAAACGGGGTGCGGTTGAGAATAATTTCGACTTCACCTGAAACAACTTCTTCAACGCTGTGGCCATCGACAACAATGCCGGCAACTTGGGCTTCACCAGTGAGATGGCGATAGCCGATGAATTCACTCTTGCCCGTTGCGTCAAAAATCTTGCGGTATTCAGAGAGATCCGTGTGTCCACTCTTTTTAGCTTTGGCATCCGCCTTAGCGCGATCCTTCTGTTCCTTCATCAGGCGACGGAAGCCATCTTCGTCAACCTTCAAACCTTGCTCATTCGCCATCTCTAAGGTGAGATCAAACGGGAAGCCATAGGTGTCGTGCAATTTGAAAACAGTATCTCCGGCGAGCGTCGCTGTCGAAGACTTCTTCACTTCATCTGAAGCAAGATCGAAGATCGCGGTTCCACTCTTAAGGGTGGCCAGGAATGACTCTTCCTCTGCTTGGGAAACTTCCAGGATCCGCTTCGAATCAGCTACCAGTTCAGGATATTGCGGACCCATTGCACCGATCGATGCCGTAATAAGTTCCGCTAAATTACGATCAGGCGCACCCAAAATTCGCATGTTACGAACTGTTCTGCGCATCATGCGACGAAGTACATACCCACGACCTTCGTTGCCAGGTAGAACTCCATCACCGATTAACATCATGGCGGTACGGGCGTGATCCGCTACGACACGGAGCGAAACATCGCTCTTCTGATCTTTGCCATATGACACACCAGCAAGTTCACTCGCCTTACGCAAGATCTGCATGGTTGTGTCGATTTCGTAAATGTTCTCAACACCTTGCAAGAGAGCTGCAGTGCGCTCTAGACCTAAACCGGTATCGATATTCTTAGCTGGTAATTCGCCAATAATCGGATAATCATCCTTCGTTCCGCCATCAGCGCGAATGTTCTGCATGAAGACCAAGTTCCATACTTCAAGGTAACGGTCTTCATCAGCGACAGGTCCGCCTTCTTTTCCATAAGCGGGGCCGCGATCAAAATAAATTTCGGAGCAAGGACCACAAGGACCAGCAACACCCATTGACCAGAAGTTATCAGCCATGCCGCGACGCTGAATGCGCTCTTTTGGAACACCAACTACTTTGTGCCAGATGTCGGCCGCTTCATCATCGTTGTGAAAAACGGTCACCCAGAGCTTTGACTCAGGAAAACCAAAGCCACCATCAGAAATTGGTTTGGTTAATAGATCCCAAGCAAGTGTGATGGCACCTTCTTTGAAATAGTCACCGAAAGAAAAGTTGCCACACATTTGGAAGAACGAAGCGTGGCGAGTGGTTTTACCTACTTCATCAATATCCAGAGTACGAACGCACTTTTGGACAGACGTTGCGCGACTGTAAGGCGGTGTCACTTCCCCAAGGAAGAAGGGCTTAAATGGCACCATTCCCGCATTAACCAAGAGCAAATTGGGATCATCTGCAATAAGTGAAGCGGATGGAACAACTGTGTGGGCTAGTCCTTGCGGATTTCCCGACTCAAAGAAGCGTAACCACCGTGATCTAATTTCTGCTGATTCCACCGTATTACTGCTGTTCTCTCTGCTCGGTTTTATGTGACTTGCGCGAGGTAAAAGTTGCAACGCCTGGGATAAGGCTCGAGACCGATGAAACGATCTTGGTGAGTCCAGAGTTCATTGACGTCAGGTTAGAGACAAGGCCGCTCAACTTTTCAGTGAAGTTCTCTGCGGTAGTCGCAATTCGGTTGACCGAGGCGATCGTCTTCTGAAGTTCGTCCACAACCCGTGTTGCTCGGACGATGAAATATGAGATTGCGATGGCGATGATCGCGAGCGAACTCGCGGCAATAATCGTGGCTATTCCTCCAGGACCCATGGCTTGAGCCTACCCGATCCGCTCTGGAGTGAAGTCAACCCCGGCTTCTTTACGTTGCGCGGGCGTGATTGGAGTTGGTGCTCCGGTAAGCGGATCTCCACCACTTGCAGTTTTAGGGAAGGCAATCACTTCGCGGATTGAATCAGCACCAGCTAACAGAGCGCATAGGCGATCCATACCGAGTGCAATTCCACCATGTGGCGGTGGCCCGTAGTTGAAAGCTTCGAGTAAGAATCCGAATTTACTTGTCGCTTCTTCTGGGGTTAATCCAATGACATCAAAGACTCGCTTTTGCACATCGCGTTGGTGGATACGAATCGACCCGCCGCCGATCTCATTACCATTGAGAACAATGTCATAGGCATATGCGAGGGCAGAGCCTGGATCCTTGTCAAAGCTATCTTTAAATTCTGGCTTTGGCCCAGTGAATGGATGGTGGACAGCGGTCCAACCAGAGTCTGGATTTTCGGGATCAACCAATTCGAACATTGGTGCATCCACGATCCATACGAATTTCCATGCTGTGTTATCGATCAGGTTGCAACGCTTACCAATCTCCAGGCGAACCGCTCCGAGGAGATTTTGGGAAGATGTGCGATTGCCGGCAGCGAAGAAGATTGCATCGCCAGGCTTTGCGCCACAATGAGCTGCAATACCAGCCGCCTCGGTCTCTGAAAGATTCTTGGCAACAGGTCCAGCCAAGGTGCCATCTTCCTGAACAAGAATGTAGGCAAGTCCCTTAGCTCCGCGAGCCTTCGCCCACTCTTGCCATGCGTCTAATTCACGACGAGCAGATGATGCCCCCCCTGGCATAACGACCGCGCCGACATAGTCAGCCTGGAAAACTCTGAAACTTGTGTTGGCGAAGAATTCGGTGCACTCGACCAGCTCTTGGCCGAAACGTAGATCCGGCTTATCAGATCCGTAACGACGCATTCCTTCGGCATATGTCATGCGTGGAATGGGCATTGGAATCGTGTAGTTCACGGTCTTTGCGAAAACTTCTTGCAGGATCTCTTCACATACCTTCAAAATATCTTCTTGATCGACAAAAGACATCTCGATATCTAGTTGTGTAAATTCCGGTTGGCGATCCGCGCGAAAATCTTCATCGCGGAAGCAACGTGCAATCTGGTAATAGCGTTCCATGCCAGCAACCATGAGAAGTTGCTTGAAGAGTTGAGGAGATTGAGGCAAGGCGTACCAGGACCCTGGTTGCAAACGGACTGGCACTAAGAAATCGCGCGCACCTTCAGGTGTGGAACGAGTGAGGTAAGGAGTCTCGATCTCGTTAAATTCGAGTCGATCCATCACGTTGCGAACAGCAGATGTCACTTTAGAGCGAAGTCGCAGATTCTTAGCAGGACCCTCGCGGCGAAGATCCAGATAGCGATACTTCAAACGAACTTCTTCGCTGATGTTTGCCACATCACCGCTATCAACCGGGAATGGAAGAGCCGCAGCTTCTGAGAGAACTTCGAGTTGCTGACAATCGATTTCGATCTCGCCTGTGGCGATTGCGCTATTTTCATTTCCAGCCGGACGGGCTGTAACGACCCCCGTGATCAACACGCACCATTCAGCGCGAAGCGCGCCAGCAATCTCATCTTTGATAACCACTTGGACCGCACCGCTTGCATCTCGGAGGTCAATAAAGGCTACGCCACCATGATCGCGGCGCCTAGCCACCCAACCGGCGAGAACAACTTTTTCGCCAACGAAAGACTTGTTGAGTTTGCCAGCATCATGTGTGCGTAACATTACGAGTGTTCTCCAAAAGTAGCCGTGAGCTCAACCAAGCGGTTCGCCAAAGCGCTAAGAGTAACGGATTGGACCTCGCCGGTGGCCATCTCCTTAAGCGATACCTCTTGATTTTTGAATTCTTCATCCCCCAGAACGATGCTAAATCGAGCTCCGCTTTTATCTGCGGCCTTCATTCCACCCTTAAGGGACTTATCGCCATAGGCCAGATCAACTCTTACTCCCCTGGCACGCAATTGCTCTGCAAGGACCAGAGCTTGGGTGCTTGTGCCAAGTGGCACGATAAAGAGATCTAACTCAGGTTCGCTGCCAAAACCTACGCCTTCGGCTTGGCAGGCGAGAATGATTCGATCGATACCAAGTCCAAAGCCAATACCGGATAGTTTCGCTCCACCGAGTTGTTCCATGAGTCCGTCATATCGACCGCCTCCACCGATCCCCGATTGCGCACCCAACCCTTCATGGACAAATTCAAATGCTGTACCCGTGTAGTAATCAAGGCCACGAACCATTCGGTTGTTTACCTGATAATCGATCCCAAGTTCGGACAAGGTTTCGCATACGGTGCGAAAATCTGCTGCGCTCTCGGGTGTCAGGTAATCCATCAAGATAGGTGCGTTGGTAAGCGCGCTCTTAATTTCACTCCGCTTATCGTCAAAGAGGCGAAGTGGATTGATCTCAGCTCGTGCCCGCGTCTCTTCATCGAGTTCAAGGGTCGAAATGAATGCTCGAAGTTCCTTGAGGTAATTAGCGCGGGTAATCGCGTCGCCGAGCGAAGTGATTTCGAGGCGATACTGCTTCAGTCCTAATTCTTGAAAAGCACGATGTGCAACAGCGATAACTTCCACATCAATCAGTGGGTCAGAAAGACCGATCGCTTCAATACCTACTTGATAAAACTGACGATAGCGACCTGCCTGAGGGCGCTCGGCTCGAAAGAATGGGCCGGAGTAATAAACCTTAACGGGGAGTTGACCGCGATCAAGATTGTGCTCGATCGTTGAGCGCATAACTCCGGCAGTGCCTTCAGGGCGAAGTGTGATCGAACGACCGCCACGATCTTCAAAGGTGTACATCTCTTTACGGACCACATCGGTTGATTCACCGACTCCACGAGCAAATAACTCGGTATCCTCAAAGATTGGCAGCTCCATCAATGCAAAGCCCGAGCTCTTTGCGCAGGCGATGATCGTCTCGCGCACATATTCAAACGCGCGAGAATTATCCGGGAAATATTCGCTGACACCTTTAGGGGCTTGGAATTTTGCCATTGTAGGCTCCCTTCAGATACGCATCGCTTAAGAAACTATTGTTCTTACGTTCAGCACCAATTGTAGTTTCTTTTCCATGCCCAGGGAGCACATGAATATCGTCCGGCAAGGTCAACACCTTTTCGCGCAGGCTCTTGCGCATCTGGGAATCGGAACCTTTCAGTAAGTCGGTGCGTCCGATCGAACCTGCAAACAGCACATCCCCAGAGATTAACTTTTCACCATTCACTAAAAACATGGTCGACCCAGGTGTATGACCCGGAGCATGAGTCGCTTTGAAAGAAAGACCTGCAATCTCAAACTCTTCCCCATCAACAATTTCACGAACCGACTCTGGCTCGACAAAGTCACGAACTCCCATCTGATCAAGAATTGAGTCGATCATTCCCCCAGGTGTCAGCAAGCCAGCCGGGTTGGCCAGGAACTCTCTATCGTTCTTATGGATAAGGGCCGGGACCTGGTAGGCGGCAGCTAGTGGCGCCACTGAAAAGGTGTGATCTAGATGGCCATGGGTAACGAGCTGGGCAATTGGTTTGAGGCCGCAGCTATCTAATAACTCTTTGAGCTGGGGCACCAGACTTCCGATTGCCATGCCTGGGTCCACGACGACACACTCAGAGTTCTTACTGGGAGCCAAGACCCAGCAATTCGTGCCGAAAAATTCGGCTGGAATGACCTCTATCAGCACAACGAACCCCGTTTACTCGCGATTTCTAGTTGAAATACCCCATAAGCCCTACTTTTGGCAGGTCAGGCTTTAAGGGTACCTTTAACCCCTGCACCGATCCCGTATCAACCCGCACACACCCACAACGGAACCGAGATCTTCTCGATTTTCGCGCAATTGAAGGAGTCAGACCATGGAGAACAACTCATCAGCTATCAGCGCCGCATCTGCCCTCGTGGGAGATCCTGCAAAGTTCGGACGTGTAGCAGAAGATGGAACGGTCTTTGTATCAACTCCTGAAGGAGAACGTGCTGTTGGTTCATACCCAGGCAAGACTCATGAAGAGGCGCTCGCCTATTTCGTCCGTAAATTTGAATCAGTTGCTTCAGAAGTAGCTCTGCTCTCTGCCCGAATTAAGTCAGGCGCTCTCGTCCCCGAAGATGCACAAGCAGCCGTCGCTAAACTTCGCGCACAAGTCGCTAACTTAAATGGAGTGGGCGATCTGAAAACTCTCGCGCTCGCCGTTGAACAGATCCCGCAATTAGTTGAAGAACATCGCGGTGCCTACGAGTCACGCAAGGCGGCAGAGAACGAGGCCAAGGAAGCCAAGCGCAAAGAGGCCGCGGAGCAGAAAGAGAAGCTCGTTGCCGAAGCAGAATCTCTCGCACTCTCTGAGTCATGGAAGGCCACAGGCGATCGTCTGAAGGTTTTGCTCGAAGAGTGGAAAGCTGCAACTCGTCTAGATAAGAAGAGTGATGCAGAACTCTGGAAGCGTTTTTCATCGGCTCGGAATAAATTCGATAAGCGCCGCCGTACCCACTTCGCACAACTTGAGGCACAGACTTCAGTGGTTGCTGGCGCCAAGCAAGCCATTGTCGATGAAGCGAAGAAGCTCGCAACATCAAAGGAATGGATCCAGACAGCCAATCGATTCAAGGAATTGATGGATGCTTGGAAAGCAGCCGGCCGCGGTAAGAAGAACGTTGATACGAAACTATGGGAAGAATTTAAAGCGGCTCAAGATACTTTCTTCACTGCTAAGAAGGCCGATCTCGAGCGTCGCCAAGGTTCTATGGCAACGAACCTTGCTAAGCGCGAGGAACTCATGCCAGCTTTTGAAGCGCTCCTTCCAGTGAAAGATGTGAAGGCTGCCCGTAAGGCCTTCCACGATCTCATGGACCAATGGAGTCGTATCGGAATCACCGAGCGCAACAAGCGCGCAGCCCTCGAAGCTCGCATCGAAAAAATTGAAGCCGAGATTGATGAGCTCTACCAAGAACAGTCACGCCGCACCGATCCAACCGCAATCGCCCACGCAAATAGCGTTGTCCAAGGTCTGCTTGATGCCATCGCGGGTTACGAGAAGGCTGCTGCAAAGGCAGAAGCTGCTGGTAACGCTGCCAAGGCTAAGGAAGCTCGCGAAGCAGCCGAGGCTCGTAAGGTCTGGCTTGCTGAAGCTCAAAAGGGTCTTGCTGACTTCTCGTCTAAATAACTCGCACTGCTTCTTAGTTATTGGTAATGCGATAGACGTCGTAGACGCCTTCGACTCCCCTGACTGCAGATAAGACTGAGTCCAGATGGAGGGCATCAGCCATCTCGAAGGTAAACCTGGAAACAGCTACTCGATCCTTAGAGGTGCTCACAGCAGCGTTCAAGATATTGACGTGCTCTTCCGACAAGGTCCTCGTAATATCGGAGAGTAATCCAGCTCGATCCAATGCTTCTACCTGAATATTTACCAAGAAGAGCGATTTTGCGCTGTTATTCCATTTCACGCCAACAACGCGATCGCCTTGGTGAGCACGTAAGTCGGCCATATTCACGCAAGCGAAGCGATGCACACTCACGCCACTTCCGCGAGTAACGAATCCTGCAATCTCATCACCTGGCACTGGGGTGCAGCAACGAGCGAGCTTGACGATGACATCGTCTACACCTTCTACATCAACTCCTGAAGCGTTTCGCTTGGCGGGTGCTTGTCGCTTAAAGAGGTGGTCGAGGGAAGCATCATGTTCTTCGACAACTTCGCCAATCGCAATCGCAAGTTTTTCGACGATCGATGGAGCGGAAACATGACCATTGCCGACTGCTGCATACAGCTCTTCAACATCCTGATAATGCAAGTCATGCGCTAACTCCAGAATTGCATGACCCGCCAGAATCTTCTGGAGTGGCAATCCTGCTTTGCGGAGCTGTCGGGCAATTGATTCCTGCCCAGCTTCGATAGCCTCTTCTTTGCGCTCCTTGGAGAACCAGGCCTTAATCTTTGAGCGAGCCCGCGGTGACTTGACGAAATTGAGCCAGTCTCGACTTGGAGCTGCATTCGGATTCTTATTTGTGACCACTTCAATCACATCGCCGTTGGCGAGAGCAGACTCCAATGGAATTAATTTTCCATTCACCTTTGCGCCCACGCATCGATTTCCCACCTCGGTATGAACAGCATAAGCAAAGTCGACAGGGGTAGAACCTGCGGGTAGCGCGATGACGCTGCCCTTTGGCGTGAAGACGAATACTTCGGGTGTGCGCAGGTCATAGCGAAGCGTGTCAAGGAAGTCGCTGACATCTTCTGTCTCTTGTTGCCACTCATGCAATTGCTTAAGCCACATGACGCCTGGGTCAGAGTCCGGTGCTGCCGCACCCTTCTGCTTATATTTCCAGTGAGCGGCGATACCGAATTCTGCTCGCGCATGCATTTCATGAGTTCTAATCTGAATTTCAACCGCTTTACCATTTGGGCCAATTACGGTGGTGTGTAGAGATTGATATAGATTGAACTTCGGCATGGCGATGTAATCTTTAAAGCGGCCAGGAATCGGACTCCATCGGGCGTGGATAGCACCTAAGACGGCGTAACAGTCGCGAACATCGTCGACCAGTACCCGAACACCAACCAAATCATAGATTTCATTAAATTCGCGACCTCGAACAACCATCTTTTGAAAGACGCTGTAGAGGTGCTTCTGTCGTCCGCGGACTTGCGCCTTAATTTCTTCTGAAGCCAGGTCGCTCTCAATAGCTGAAATAATCTCTTCGGTTAATTTGGAGCGCAATGGTGAACGTTCTTGCACCAGTCTTTCGATCTCTTCAAATTTCTTAGGCTCCATCACTCTAAAGGAGAGGTCTTCCAGCTCCCATTTGATGGCATTCATTCCTAGGCGGTGCGCAAGCGGTGCGTAAATATCGATTGTTTCGCGAGCCTTGCGGGCCGCGCTCTCGGGCGCAACAAAGCCCCAGGTACGTGCATTGTGGAGGCGATCCGCCAATTTGATAACAAGAACTCTTATGTCCTTCGACATGGCCACAACCATCTTGCGAAGAGTCTCAGCCTCGGCGGTAGGCCCATACGTTAATTTGTCTAACTTCGTCACACCATCGACAAGTGCAGCAACCTCGGCTCCAAATTCAGAGCGAAGTTGTTCCAACCCGTAATCGGTATCCTCGACCGTGTCGTGAAGCAGAGCCGCAACCAGAGTCGCTTCATCCATTCCTAGCCCTGCGAGAATCTCTGTGACTGCGAGCGGATGGGTGATGTACGGCTCGCCACTCTTACGAACTTGGCCAGAGTGAGCCTTCTCTGCAACCTGATAGGCCACGGTCAATTTATCGAGTGAATAGTCCCCAGAATTTTTCTCTACCAAAGCAAAGAGAGGGGCTAGCGTAGTTTGCATGCTATCCCTCTCGTTCAATGAATCGATTGCTTACTTACGGTGCGTCCTACGCTTTGGTTGATTGCGTGGACCACGGTCACGGCCATCCTTAGAGTGAGTTGATGTAACAACTCCAGGAACATCGACCACGTGTTCGCCTACTGCAGGAATTGTTCCCGCTGCGCCACGTTGTGCAACTCGCTTAGCGAGAGATTTCATACCTGGCTCACGCTCGCGCAATTCAGCCAAAATTGGTGTCGCTACGAAGATAGATGAATAGGTTCCTGTGGCAAGACCGATGAAGAGTGCAAGAGAGAGATCCTTGAGGGTTCCAGCACCGAGTAGACCAGCTCCAACGAACAAGATCGAAGCGACCGGCAAGAGCGCGATCAAAGAGGTGTTGAATGAGCGAACAAGGGTCTGATTAACCGCCAAGTTTGCTGCCTGAGAATAGGTCATGCGAGCAGTGCTTGTGATTGAACGAGTGTTCTCACGGACCTTATCGAACACAACAACTGTGTCATACAGTGAGTAACCAAGGATGGTGAGGAAACCAATCACAGTTGCTGGTGTGACATCGAAGCCAACTAGCGCATAGATTCCCACTGTAATAAAGACGTCGTGCAGTACGGCGATGATCGCTGCAGCTGCCATCTTTGGCTCAAAAGCCAGGGCGAGATAGAGCATCACAAGCAGAATAAATCCGACCAGACCCTGAATCGCCTTGTGGGAAATATCTTTACCCCAAGATGGTCCAATGCTCATGACGTTGATATCCGCAACGTTCACATTGAATGCCTTAGACAGAGAATTTTCTACGGCATTGTTCTGGTCGTTACTGAGAACACCAGTAGTGACTTCCAGCTTATTTGTGCCAATCTTCTGAACGATGCTCTCGCTCGTAATTCCGGCAGCACTCACAGCTTGCTGTCCTTGGACAACAGTCGCGCTAGGCGCAGTGAGTGTGAATTGAGAGCCACCCTTAAATTCAATTCCTAGGTGTAGGCCGCGTACTCCGAGTGCGACACCAGAAATGATGATGACGAGCATTGATAGCGCATACCAACGGCGACGATGTCCGATGATGTTGAAGGATTTCTCGCCTCGATAGAGACGACCACCCATGCCTGAAAGACGTGACATTTATTCGACTTCCTTTCCGGTAACAACACCGAGGCTCTTGGCTGAGAAGCCAGAGAGTGAATGACCATTGGCGTAGAACGCAACCTTGGAAAGCGCGCTCACTAATGGCTTTGTGAAGAAGAAGACCACGAAGAGGTCAACAAAAGTGGTTAGACCCAGAGTAAAGGCGAAGCCTCGAACGTCGCCTACTGCGAAGAAGTAGAGCACAGCTGAAGCGATCAACGATACAAAGTCAGCGACGATGATCGTGCGCTTAGCGCGTGACCAGCCTGTTTCCACTGCGGTTCGGAGCGTTCTACCTTCTCGCACTTCATCACGTAGACGCTCGAAGTAAACAATGAAGGAGTCGGCGGTGATACCAATCGACACGATGGCACCAGCGATACCTGCCAATGACAGTGTGAAGCCGATCCACTTTCCGAGAAGAAGGAATAGTAGGAAGGTAGTTCCACCAGCAACGACCAAGGAGCCAACGCTCACTAGGCCAAGTCCGCGGTAATAAAGAACCGAGTACAAGATAACCAAGATTAAGCCAATAGCACCTGCAAGAAGACCGTCGTGCAGCTGATTCGATCCAAGAGTTGGTGATACTTGCTGAACATCGCCGCGATCAAATGAGAGTGGCAAAGCGCCGAACTTCAAATTGTTTGCCAGCGTGCTCGCAGTAGCTTGTGTGAAATTACCTGTGATTTGAGCGTTACCAGCGGTAATGGCTTGAATTATTCGAGGTGCTTCAACGACCAAGCCATCCAGAACAATCGCTACTTCATTTTGTGGTGCAGCGAGTGAGGTCACAGCTTTGGTGAGATTTCCAAATTTTGTTGTGCCATTGCCATTGAAATCGAGCAACACCTGCCAGCCATTTCCTGACGTCTGATCAAGTGAGGCAGCTGCAGATTTAATATCCGTACCCAAGACTTGGGCTGGAGCAAGAATGTATTTGGTAGCACCTGTTTGATCACATGTGACTAGAGGTGCATTTGGATCATCGAGACTTCCACCCTGACGGTTACTTGCCTTGGTGCAATCGAGTGCTGAGAATTGCGCATTCAGGGCAGCAGTTACTCCCGTTGGATATGTGGCAACCGGTGAGCTTGTCTTGCCCTGGGTAGTCGTGGTGACAGTGTTAACAGCAGTAGTTGTATCAACACCGCTTCCCTGAGCCAGAACCTGGCGGAAGCGAAGTTCGGCTGTTTGGCCAACCTCGTTTACAACTGCCTGACCGGTAACTCCTGGTACCGAAATAACAATTTGCTGGTTTGCCCCAGTTCCTTGAGCTGCAACAGTTGCTTCGGAAACACCAAGAGAGTTCACGCGCTCACGGATGATTGACACAGCAGTGTTAATCGCCGAGGTCGTGACTTTCTCCCCCGCCTTTGGAGTCAGGGTGACGCTGGTTCCTCCGCGGAGGTCCAGACCCAATTTCACCTTGTCATTTTGAAAGAACGCCAAGGCAGAGAAGCCTAGGAGTACAACAAAAAGGATCGCTACGGTGCGTCCGGGTCTTCCCGGCGCCTTAACTGACTTCGAAATGTTGGCAGACATAAGGCGCAAGTCTAGGCATCAGAGGCTGGCATGTCGAAAATGACGGGCTGATCTGCAGGTGCTTTTAGCC
>Ga0208381_1000147_pt1 | contig 27423 bp, 26 predicted proteins | sample CryBogCBE13Jul09_FD_184572 | JGI IMG/M metagenome (GOLD analysis project Ga0208381, IMG submission 184572) | Freshwater microbial communities from Crystal Bog, Wisconsin, USA - CBE13Jul09 (SPAdes) (version 2) | ecosystem: Environmental > Aquatic > Freshwater > Lake | place: Crystal Bog...
CGTTCGACTTGCATGTGTTAAGCACGCCGCCAGCGTTCGTCCTGAGCCAGGATCAAACTCTCCATAGAAAGTTGTGATCTGGCAAAAAACAAAACTAGCTATTGCTATTTTTTGTTTTACCAATTGTTTCTGTTTTGTAATGATCTCAAAAAGAGAAAATACAAAGGAATTTTGGCCTGTAATAGACAGCTTCCATTTGCATGAAAGCAGCATAAAACAAGCCGATTGGCATTGATTGTGCACATTGTTGAGTTCTCAAGGTACGTACGCGCACCAGCCACAATCTCGAAAGACCGTAACTAGGGCAGACTGAGTAACTTAGTGCAGAGATCATCTTCCGGTCAACTTGCGTTAACCAGCTCAGAAACCGCTTGGGTTAAACAGGTGTCGCCGCACGGCCTTTAAAGTCCGTTTCGCGAGCGAGGGAGAAAGATAACCCGGGATAGGCCTTAGGGTCAAATCGGGCAAATCAGACCATTTTGACTCGAATTGGGCCTGCAGGTAGCCCTTCAAAATGCTCGCGAAAATAGGAAAATGCCCTGAAACCGTTGATTTATAAGGGTTTCAGAGCACTACTGGATAATTACAAGGCTGTTATTTAGATGATTTCAACCGCCGCTAGGTCCCGTTTTCCCTTCCGAAGGAGCAGAAAGCGTGAATGAATTAGATCACTTTCCGAAGGTGCGAACTCCTCCCCCGAGATCTTCTGATTATTGAGGTAGGCGCCGCCCTCTTTCACAATACGACGTGCGGCAGATTTTGAATCAACAACACCGGTAGCAGCTAAGAGATCAACCCATGTTGGAAATGCCTCACCCTTTGCAATTGTTGTGCGGGGTAATTGTGAGAGCGCAGATTCCAAAGTCTTCTGATCAAGTTCGAAGATATCACCTTGACCAAAGAGCGCCTTCGCAGCTGCTTGTGCATTCGCACACTCTTGCGCGCCATGCACCAAAGTTGTGAGTTCTTCGGCAAGTGCGCGATGTGCGACGCGAGCGCCTGGATTCTCTTTTAATTCAACGAAGAGCGCTTCCAATTCTTCACGGCTCTTAAATGAAAATGTCTTTAAGAATCTCTCAACATCTGCATCATCAGTGCCGATCCAATATTGATAGAAGGCATATGGAGATGTCATCTCGGGATCAAGCCAGACACTTCCACCCGCGGTCTTGCCAAACTTTGTGCCATCGGCTTTCTGCAACAACGGAATAGTGAGTGCGTGCGCCGATCCTGATTCGGCGCGACGAATGAGATCAAGTCCTGCAGTGATATTTCCCCACTGATCGCTTCCACCTAGTTGAAGGATACAGTTGTATCGACGATACAGCTCAAGGAAATCAAAGGATTGAAGTACTTGATACGAGAACTCGGTATACGAGATTCCGCCACCTTCAAGACGCGATGAAACTGAATCTTTCGTCAGCATTTGATTGACGCTGAAGTGCTTACCGATATCGCGGAGGAATTCGATCGCTGTGACATTCTTCGTCCAGTCAAGGTTGTTAACTAAGGTCGCAGCGTTACTTCCCTCAAAGGTGAGGAAGCGTTCGAGCTGCGTGCGGATACGTGATACCCACTCGGCTACTACTTCATCGCTATTGAGCGAGCGTTCTTCATTGCGACCACTTGGGTCTCCTACGAGTCCGGTCGCTCCCCCAACGAGTGGTAGAGGCTTGTGGCCTGCTTGCTGGAAGCGGCGCATAACAAGAAGTACTACCAAATTGCCTACATGCAGGCTTGGTGCAGTGGGGTCGAAGCCAAGGTAGAACGAGATCGGACCGGACTCCATCTCCTTTAGGAGGGCGTCGCGATCAGTCGTCTGCGCTATTAATCCGCGCCATTCAAGTTCTGCTAGAAGTGCGCGGGTCATATGTTGATCATCTCCAAGAAGTCGGATCGTTTGCTATCGAAGAATTCTATGTACTTCTGATTTCGTGCATTCAGCGAGTGGATCTGGTTTGTCAATGATGCAGTAGAAGTTCCGCCGATAGATGTGCGAGATGCGACAGCACCCGTAGCACTTAATGTTGCACGAAGATCTCCAGTCAATTGCTCATCAACCGAGCGAAGGTCGGCATCGCTGAGTTGGTGAACATCAACTCCCCGTGATTCGGCAAGTCGTACACATCGACCTGAGATCTCATGAGCTGTTGCGAATGGTGTTCCGCGCTTCGCTAAGAAATCTGCAATCTCAGTTGCAAGTGCATGACCACTCTCTGCGCCGGCGTTCATGCGAGTGGCATTGAACTCAGTTGTCTCGACCATTCCTGTAAGAGCAGGAAGAAGAACGAGAAGAGTATTGACAGAGTCAAAGGTTGGTTCTTTATCTTCTTGGAGATCGCGGTTATATGCGAATGGCAGACCCTTGAGCATAGTGAGAACGCTGGTGAGATTTCCGACCAGACGCCCGCTCTTGCCCCGCGCCAATTCGGCGATATCCGGATTCTTCTTCTGCGGCATGATCGATGATCCGGTTGAGAAGGCATCATCTAAGATCGCCCAACCGAATTCAGTCGTACTCCACAACGTGTACTCCTCGCCGATGCGTGAGAGATGAATTCCAATATTTGCCATCACAAAGAGCGCTTCGCTCACAAAATCTCGATCACTCACAGCATCGATGCTGTTCTCATGAACTCCAGCGAAACCAAGATCTTTCGCAATGTTTTCAGGGTGTGGAACGAGCGCTGATCCTGATAGCGCACCTGCGCCAAGTGGCGATGAGCTATGGCGGCCGAGCCAATCGTGGATTCTGCTCGCATCTCGCAATAGCGCTTGTGAATGCTTTGCCAATTCATGGCCAAAGTTGATCGGCTGGGCATGTTGAAGGTGGGTAAATCCTGGCGCGATCGCATCCTTGTACTCATCCGCCTTGGTGGTGAACTCTTCGATGAGAAGGGTGAGGGCTGCGCCAATAGCGATCATGTGGTCGATGAGGTAGAGCTTGAAATCAGTCACGACGAGGTCGTTACGAGAGCGGCCAGCTCGGAACGCTCCCCCGAGGTCGCCTAGCTTGCCTACAAGGCCGCGCTCGATCGCTGAGTGAACATCTTCATCCGCTGCGATCGGCAGGAACTTTCCAGCCGCAATCTCCTCGCCCAGGGCAATAAGGGCGATCTCAATCTTCTCGGCATCACTGGAAGTGAGCACACCAGTGCCTTCTAGGGCCTTCACGTGGGCAATATTGACCCGAATATCGTAGGCAGCGAGCACCCAATCGAAATGAATGCTCCGAGAGAGTGCGGCTGCGGACTCCGCTGGTCCTGCACTAAACCTGCCACCCCATAGGGCCATCTACCTGCTCCGCTTCTTCTGAGTCTTCTTCTCCGACGATTTTACTGGGTCGCCATCAAGTAATGCTGTTAATTCCTTTGCAAGAAGGGCCCCACCTGTAGCCGTCTTGGCAACGACAATGACCGTGTCATCGCCTGCAATCGAACCTATGCCCGAAACGATCTCACCCGAGGCGATTGCTTGATCAATCTGACCGGCGAGAAGTTGTGCACCTCCTGGTGGCGTCTTCGCTACGACGAGATTTCCGCTCGCAGTAACGCTCAATAGAAGATTCTTCGATCTCGATGACTGTGAAGAGAGCGAGGACGTTGTACCGCCGAGAATGTATCGGAAACGTCCCGAGCCATCCTTGCCTCGCAGCGCGCCAATTTCAAGGAGATCGCGACTTGCCGTCGTCTGCGTCACCTCAACGCCCTTCTTCTTCAAGGCTTTTACAAGATCCTCCTGCGATGCGATCGTGACACTTTGGATGAGGTCTGCAACGAGTTGCTTACGAGCAGCTGGGTTCATTTCGATGCACCTTTCTGAATCAAAGCCATTGACTGTGCAAACTTTTTGATGAACTCGCGCACTTGTGCATCCGTGATAGAGAGCGCAGGCGCAATGCGAATCACACCCTTATTTGGAGCGTTAAGAAGTAGGCCATTATTTTTAGCGACCTCGACCAACGTTGATGCGTTGATATCTTCTAAGAGGATGCCGAGAAGAAGGCCCTCTCCCCTGACAGCTTTAACTCCATCAATCTTAGAAATCTCCTTCTTGATGAGCAGTCCTACTGTCTTTGCTCGACTCAGAAGCTTCTTCTTCTCGATCACCGAGATCGCAGCAAGGCCGGCCGCACAACTCACTGGATTGCCGCCGAAGGTACTTCCATGCTCACCAGGTTTGAAGGCTGGTGCTTGCGGCGTGACAGCAATCATTGCACCGAGTGGCAATCCGCCACCGAGACCCTTTGCCAAAGTAATGATGTCTGGAGTGATTCCTGAGTATTCGTAACCAAACCACGATCCTGTACGGCCCATCCCGGTTTGAACCGCATCAACGCACATCAGTACGCCAAATTGATCACAGAGTTTGCGAACACCCTTGAGGTAATCTGTCGGCGGAACAACAACGCCATTCTCACCTTGAATTGGTTCAACGATCACCATCGCTACTCGACGCGAGATGAGGCGGCGAAGTGAATCGAGATCGCCAAAGGGAGCGAATTTCACATCTTTGATGAGTGGCAGGAACGGAAGGCGCTTGGCTTGCTGCCCTGTTAAAGCAAGCGCCCCAGTAGTTCTTCCGTGGAAGCCACCCTCCAACGCAATAATGCGAGTGCGTCCGGTAAGCCGAGAGAGCTTAAGAGCGGCCTCATTCGCTTCGGCGCCAGAGTTACAGAAGAAGACTCGCGCACTCTTCTCGCCAGTAAATCCGGTGAGCTTTTCGGCCAATTGAAGAACTGGTTCGTGCATATAGAAATTGCTGACATGCGAGAGTTCGCGAATCTGGGTAGATACCGCCTTCACCACACTTGGGTTAGCGTGGCCAAGGACAGTGGTTGCAATACCACCTAAGAAATCGAGGTAGCGATTTCCATCTACATCCCATACGACCGAGCCTGAGCCCTTTGCAAGTGAGATGGATGGAGTTCCGTAGTTCAATTGCACAGTCTTATTCCAACGGCCTTGTGCCCGCTCATTCTTTGTCGTCACTGCGTCACCTTCGTTCCACCAACGCCATCAAGGGCGGCTATGAGATTTGCCGGATCCCTACCATCGATTACTCGTGAGACGCGCGCACCGTTTTCTAACGCGTAGAGTGCAGCCTTCGATTTTGGAATCATGCCAGCGGCAAATGTTGGTTGAAGTGCTCGAAGTTCATCCGCTGAGCACTCATCGATGATGGAAGCCTTATCAGGGTAGTTGCGATAGATCCCTGCGACATCGGTCATAAAGATCACTTGATCGGCTTTGAGCGCACCGCCAATGGCACCCGCGGCAAGATCACCGTTGAGATTTAGTCCTTGTCCCGCGGTGTTCACTGCGACTGGAGATAGAACGGGTAGGAAGTTGTTCTCGAGTAAGAGCGAGAGCAGAGTCGGATCGGCTGAATCGATATCCCCAACGAGTCCAATATCTAATGGTTGGCCATCGACAATCGGCTTCATCACCTTTGCTCGAATTGTCTGGCCATCAGAAGCGGAGAGGCCGACAGCGTTGACGCCAAAGCCAATCAGTTGATTGACGAGGGTGCGACAGACTTTGCCGGCGAGGATCTCTTGGACGACCTCGAAGATCTCGGGCGTTGTTGCGCGGTAGCCACCGACCATCGTGCTCTCGATCCCATGAATGGCCAACTCGGCATCTACCTGTGGTCCCCCACCATGCACAAGCACAACCTTCTCACCGCTCTTTTGAAAGCTTGCAATCACCTTGAGAATGCCATCTGGCACCCCTGGTTTTGGAAGCGCATGACCACCGTACTTGATAACGATCATGATGAGTACGCGCTGTTCTCGTGGACGTACATGGCGGTCAGATCATTTGTCCAGATTGTCGCTGACTCAGATCCGGATTTGAGGTCAATAAGAATTTCGATCTCCTTCTCGCTCATGGAAACTTTCGTACGATCCTCGCCCGGAGCGCTGCTGCGACAGACCATGACGCCATTGAGTGAAACATCGATATCAAGCCCATCAAAGCTCGCCTGCGTTGTGCCAATAGCGGCGAGTACGCGACCCCAATTGGGATCCTCGCCATGAAGAGCGCATTTGAGGAGATTATTGCGAGCACATGCTCGGCCCACTTCGACCGCATCTGACTCAGAGTGTGCATTTACTGTGGTGATCTTGACAATCTTTGAATGCCCTTCAGCATCCGCAATCAGTTCCTTCGCTAAATAATCAGCGCAGTCGAAGAGCATCGAGCGCAGCTCTTCCGCAGTGATTGCCACTCCTGATGCGCCAGAGCTCATGAAGAGCACGGTGTCATTCGTGGAGGTGCAGCCATCAGAATCGATGCGATTAAAGGTACGTGAAATGACATCTTCAAAGATCTCTTGGGCCGACTCTGGTAGCACTGCATCGATCGCAATCACGCTGAGCATCGTTGCCAAAGATGGTGCGAGCATCCCAGCGCCTTTCGCCATGCCAAAGATCTTCACGCCATTGTTCTCGCCCGAGTAGTGCTTTGGATGCGAATCTGTTGTCATGATCGCAGTTGCACATGACAAACCAGAATCGCTCGAGAGTTCCTGAGCTGCTTGCGTGATACCTGCAAATATCTTTGCCATCGGTAGACGCTCACCGATGAGACCGGTTGAACAGACGACAACATCAGCTGATGAGAGACCGAGTACCTCTGCAACTTTCTCGGCGGTCGCATGTGTATCTGCAAAGCCTTCAGGGCCGGTACATGCATTCGCTCCCCCGCTATTGAGGATGACGGCAGCGACTTCATTATCTGCAACCACTTGGCGCGACCAGATTACTGGTGCGGCAACAACGCGATTTGAGGTAAAGACGGCGGCGCCAAAGCGTGATGGGCCTTGATTCACAATAAGCGCAAGGTCGGGATTACCCGAACTCTTGATACCGGCAGCGATTCCTGCGCCTATAAAGCCTTGCGGGAGTGAGCTCATGAAGGAGTTCCGATCGCGCTCAGAGCAGTGCCCTCTGGCAATCCACAGATGATATTTGCATTTTGAATCGCTTGAGAGGCGGCGCCCTTGCCGAGGTTGTCGATCGCAGAACTCACAACGAGACGGTTGGTGTGCTCATCCACTGCTACCTGGAGATGGACTGAATTCGAACCCAGGACCGAAGAAGTCTTTGGAAGTTGACCCTCTGGCAAGAGTGAGACGAAAGCTTCATCTGCGTACGCTGATTCATACGCCGCTCTTACATCTTTGTACGTCACTCCAGGTGTTAAGCGAGCAGTAACTGTCGCGAGAATGCCACGAGGCATGGGAGCAAGAATTGGTGTGAATGAGATCTTCACTTCGCCATCGCCTATCGCAGCGAGGTTCTCTTCAATCTCAGGAGTGTGCTGGTGTACTCCGCCAAACTTGTAGGAAGAGAGCGAGTTCATCACCTCACTGCCTAGCAAATTGACCTTTGCACTTCGCCCTGCGCCTGTTGTTCCGGATGAGGCAACAACGACAATATCTGAGGCATCAATCAAGTGATTCACTCTCGCTGGCGCTGCAGCCAGGGCAATTGAGGTTGCATAACAACCTGGATTAGCGATGCGGGTCGACTCTTTGATCTTGGTGCGATAACCCGATAACTCTGGCAATCCATAAACCCAAGTCCCAGCGTGATCGCCACCGTAATACTTTGCCCAGCTTGTGGCTGAGTGAAGGCGATAATCCGCGCCTAGATCTACCACCTTGATTCCAGGATCTATTCCTGGAATCAACTTCGCTGACTCACCATGTGGAAGGGCGAGAAAGACGAGATCGCATCCGTTGATCGCATCGAGTGTCGTCGATTGAAAGTTCTGACCGCTGTACTGAGTCAGGTGTTGATGGATTGAGGTGATTGCCTCGCCTGCGTTAGATCCAGCGCTGATATAGGAAGGCGTGAATTCAGAGTGCCCCGCAAGCAGGCGCAGAAGCTCTCCCCCTGCATATCCACTTGCCCCGACGATGCCAATATTCATGGCCTCATGTTACCTTAGAAATTGAATAAATATGCAATTCTCTGCATATTTATGCACAATCAGGCTACTCGCGCAGAGTTGCCCCACAGCGCTCAACGGCACGTGCCCCGGCTGACAATCTGAAGGCTGACACCTCGTCCGCTGTCAGAGTTCGATCTGGCGCTCGGAAGACGAGCGAGAATGCGAGTGAGATTTGGCCATCCCCCGCTTGGTCGTAACGATCAAAGAGCGTGATGGATTCGAGGAGATCTCCAGCACCCTCTCGTAGCGCAGCTTCAACTTCAGCAGAAGGAATATCAGCTGGAACGAAGAGTGAGATGTCTTGGATCGCCGCAGGCATCGTCAGAACTGGGACTGCTCGGCGCTGTGGCGCGAATGGAAGCTCTGAAAGGATAACAGCGAATGCGATTGTTCGTGCTGGCAATCCGAGCTCTTCAAGGACGCGTGGGTGGAGTTCGCCGGCGTGGGCAACTGGTTTTCCATCGATACGGATCTCCGCACAACGACCTGGATGCCATGGCGCAAGATCTGACTGAACGATCTCAACGCTATTTCCAGTCTCAAGAATGATTCGCTCAGCGAGTGAGACTGCATCGCTCCAATCGAAGGAGCGACCACTTCCCCACCAACCCTTGCGGTCAAGTGAGCCTGAGACAACTGCACCCACAAAGAGTGGTTGCGCTGGGACACTGCCATAAATCTCTTTGATAACCGCATCTGATGGGCGCTCTGTGGTTGGAACAATTCCAATTCGAGCTAATGCAGATGTATCTCGGAAAACTGAACCGATTTCAAAGAGTGCAACATCCTTTGAACCGCGCGAGAGATTGCGCTGTAGCGCCTGCAGTAATCCAGGAAGTAGATGTGTGCGTAGCAATGGCGCTTCATCAGACATCGGGTTAGCGATCTTAAATGAGGCTGCGCGAGGACCCACAAAACCAAGAGTCTTCACCATCTCTGGTGAGACAAATGGGTACGAGTAGATCTCAGAGAAGCCAAGGTTTGCCAAGAGCGCCGAGACGCCGCGCTTGCGGTATTGGATCGGAGTGAGCGAGGCTCCAGCCTTTCCGGTTGGAAGGCGTGAAGGAATAAGGTCGTAGCCATGGACGCGGGCAACTTCTTCAGCGAGATCTGAGAGCACTTCAAGGTCAGGACGCCACGTAGGTACCGAAAGAGTCCAATCGGTTGCACTCACCTTCTCAAGTGAACCACCGATCGCAGTAAGTGCATGAGTGATCTGATCGTCAGAATAGTCAAAACCGATGAGATCGCAGATTGCGCGAGCTTTAAAGGAGATGGTGCGCTGCACAGCCACTGCGCCAGCAACGCTCTCTCCGACAAAGCTTGCTCCTGCTAATTCAACAAGAAGAGCTGTAGCGCGAGCTGAAGCTACCTGAGCGACTGCAGGATCGACATTTCGCTCAAGGCGACGTGATGCTTCAGATGAGAGGCGCTGTGAGCGAGAGTTCTTAGCAATGGAGATTGGATCAAAGTGTGCTGCTTCCAAGGCGATGCGCTTCGTTGAATCCGTTACTTCAGATTCAAGCCCACCCATCGTGCCGGCAAGGGCTAACGCCTTTGCATCATCGGCGATCAAGAGTGAATCTGCTGAAAGTGTGCGCTTCTGGTTATCGAGCGTCGTGAACTCCATCTGTGAGCCAGCTCGCTTCACATGCAAGGTGCCATCAATCTTAGCTGCATCAAAGGCATGGAGCGGTTGGCCAAGTTCGAGCATCACGTAATTGGTGATATCTACGGCGAGCGAGATTGAACGCATACCGCACTTCTGCAATCTGCGACTCATCCAGAGCGGTGTTGGGCGTAATGGATCGACGCCCTCGAGTGAACGGATCATGATGTAATCCGCACCAGTTGGATCGTCGATCTTTATATCGACAATTACTCCAGCAGACTTTGCTACTCCTGCGAGATAATCGATCGATGCTGGATCTTTAAAATCGACATCTAATGAGAGAGCGATCTCACGAGCAAGACCGCGCGCAGAGAGCGCATAACCACGATCTGGGTTGACAGCAACATCGATGATCAAATCGTTGATCTCTAATAATTCGATTGCATCGGCGCCAATAGTGGCTTGATCGGCTGAAAGAACGATGATGCCTTGATGATCATCGCTAATTCCTAATTCGCGAGCCGAGCAGATCATGCCGTTGCTGGTCTTGCCATAGGTTTCACGTGCAGAGATAGCGAAATCTCCTGGCAAGATCGCACCAGGAAGAGCAGCGACCACAAGATCGCCTACCTCAAAGTTGCGAGCTCCGCAGATTACAAAGCGAGTCGATCCTTCACCGCAATCGAGGCCAACGTATCGAATTGGCTTCTTATGCTCGGTGAGCTCTTCGATTGAGAGCACCTTTGCGACAACGAGCGGACCAGTAAGGCCACTCCCCTGAACCTCAATGGACTCAACCTCAAAACCAACCTTTACAAAGGCCGATTCAATGAGTTCGGGCGTGCAATCAACTGGGAGCGCTGCAAATTCGCGCAACCACGATAATGGAATCTTCATCGCAGTCCACTTCCAAAGTTCTGAGTAAAGCGAATATCGCCTTCAACGATGTCGTGCATATCAGTGATGCCATGGCGAACCATCAGAGTGCGCTCAAGGCCCATACCAAAGGCGAAACCAGAGAACTCTTCAGGATCTATGCCGGCTGCGCGGAGAACCTTTGGGTTCACCATTCCGCAACCGCCCCATTCGACCCAGCGTCCATTAAAGAAGAAGTCGACTTCAGCAGATGGTTCGGTGAATGGGAAGAAGGATGGGCGCAAGCGAGTCTTTACATCAGGACCGAAGATTGAACGAGCAAAGTAGTCAAGAGTTCCTTTGAGATCGGCCATAGTGATGCCGCGGTCGATAACGAGGCCTTCTACTTGGCTGAAGACTGGTGTGTGAGTGGCATCGAGTTCATCGGCGCGATAGGTACGGCCAGGACAGATCACATAGATCGGTGGCTTCTCCTCGAGCATCGTACGCATCTGCACGGGTGAAGTATGAGTGCGGAGTACTAAACGAGAATCGAGCGGTTCAATAAAGAATGTATCTTGCATCGTTCGAGCTGGGTGATCGGCTGGAATGTTGAGTGCATCAAAGTTCAACCACTCTGATTCAAGCTCAGGACCTTCGGCAACTCGATACCCCAAACCAAGGAAGAGATCGCAGATCTCGTTAGTGAGGATGGTCAGCGGATGCAGGCCTCCCTGCGGTGTTCGCTTTGCAGCTATCGAAACATCCACACGCTCTTCTACTAAGACACGAGCATCGCGCTCTGCTTCCAAAACTTTCTGGCGATCTTCAAAAGCGCTATTAATAGTGGCGCGAGCCTTGCCGACGATCTTTCCAAATTCAGCGCGCTCTGCGGCTTCAAGTTGACCCAGGGATTGGTTCGCCTTCGCGATGGGTGAACGATCGCCCACATGCTCGATGCGGACCTCTTTGAGGGCATCGAGGTGGCTCGCAGAGGCGATTGCCGATAGTGCTGAGGTGACTATGGCATCAATCTGATCAGATGAAAGGCTCATGAGGATCGTTATTCTAGCGAGTGCTAGTGATTCCCAAGTGGAATAACGCGATTGCGGCAGCGCTGGCGACATTGAGGCTCTCGGCATAGCCCTTCATCGGAATGCGAATCTTTTCGATCGAATCCGGCAGAGTTGGCAAGCCACGTGCTTCATTTCCAAATATTGCGATGGTTGGCTTATCTGAGCCGAGGTCGTGAAGGTCTCTACTTCCAGCGCCATCAAAGGCGATGACGGAGAATTCACCAGCGACAGCGAGATCGACAATTGAGGCGAGTGCGAGATCTTCAACAACTGGAATCTGCCAGAGCGACCCTGCGGTTGAACGAACCACTTTAGGTGAGTAGATATCAACACTGCCTTCGGAGAAAAGCACGGCATCAAAGCCACAAGCATCTGCAGTTCGAATAGCAGTTCCGGCATTTCCTGGATCTTGAATCTGCCAGAAGAAGACTAGACGTTTTGGAGCAGTGGTGAGAATATCGTCGAGAGTAAGAGCGCGATAACGGCAGAGTGCGAGAATTCCTTGAGGTGACTCGGTATCAGCCATGGCCGCCATCACTGCATCAGTCACGGGAATAATCTCTTGTGCATCAAGGATCTCAGATGAGAATTCATCACGAAGTTTGCCTTCGCCAGATTCTGTTAAATAGAGTTTTTCAATTCGTGGCGCACTCTTGATTCGCGGAAGTAGTGCGCTTCGAAGGGATTGCGCACCGTCTGCAATAAAGAGCGACTCCTCGCGGCGAATCTTCTTGCCACGAGAACCCAAAAGAGCCTTCACTCGCTCAACATGCGGCGAGTGAAGGCTCGTAATTACTTGGTGGGTCATCCGTACTGCTTATGAATAACTAATTACGCAGTAACGACATGCTTGCGAGCAACCTCAACGAGAGCTGCAAATGCAGCTGGATCGTTAGTTGCAAGCTCTGCTAGTACACGACGGTCTACTGCAATACCAGCACCATTGAGGCCCTGGATAAAGCGGTTGTAGGTAAGACCATTTGCGCGAGCACCAGCATTGATGCGCTGGATCCAGAGGCGACGGAAGTCACCCTTCTTATCCTTGCGATCGTTGAATGCATAAACGAGAGAGTGGGTTACCTGCTCCTTCGCCTTGCTGAAGAGACGTGAGCGCTGACCGCGATATCCGGCAGCACGTTCGAGGGTAGTACGACGCTTCTTAGCAGCGTGGACTCCGCGTTTTACTCTTGCCATTTTCTACTCCCCCTCTACTTCAAGCCGAGCATGCGCTTGGCGGTCATGGCGACGGTCTTCTTACCTGTCGCATCATTGCTGAGACGACGAGTCACACGTGAAGACTTGTGCTCCAAAAGGTGGCGCTTGCCAGCACGTTCGTGCATGACCTTGCCGGTTCCGGTAAGGCGGAAGGTCTTCTTCGCCCCACTGTGGGTCTTCATCTTTGGCATTTCTTCCTCGTTTCTTTACTCTTCAACTAGTAAAACTATTTTTTGAACTATTCAGCTGGCGCTACTTCTGCTGCAGGAGCCGGGGCTGCCTTTGCAGGTGCTGCCTTCTTCATAGAACCCTTCTTTACCAATGGTCCAAGTACCATCGTCATCGAACGACCCTCTTTCTTTGGGGCGAACTCAACGAGCGCTACTGCAACCAACTCTTCCGCTAACTTCATCAACAAGCGATAGCCCATCTCTGGTCTAGTCTGCTCGCGGCCTCGGAACTGAACGGTTACCTTGACCTTGTCACCGGCACGAAGAAACTTTTCGATGTGATTTCGCTTCGTTTCGTAATCGTGTGGTTCAATCTTTAAACCAAGTCTCATCTCCTTCACCACAATGTGGGTCTGGTTCTGACGAGCTTCACGTGCTTTCTGAGCGATCTCGTACTTGTACTTTCCGAAATCCATCACTTTGCAGACAGGTGGCTGGGCATCTGGTGAGATTTCAACGAGGTCTAATCCGACCTCATCTGCCATCGCAAGCGCAGTGTCGATATCGACAATGCCAACTTGATCACCTTCATGTCCGATTAAGCGCACTTGTGGAACGCGAATTCGATCATTGATTCGTAGATCGGCGCTGATAACTCTTTCCTTTCGTTACGGCACTATTGCCCCAGAATTGGCTCTGGAACGACTGTGGTTAGCAAGCAGGGCAGGCCGCACAAGGAAAGGCATCCGAATGGATGCACTCAGAAGATTCCCGAAGGAATATTCACTCTTGACCAACTAACCGAAGTCAGTGAGGTGGGAGCGGCTAGCTCCACTTGATGGTCTAAGGGTAACCGAGGGCCCGCTAAAGGCGAAATCCGGCTAACTAGGTCTAGCTAGGCGTACGAGGCGGGCTTAGCCGCCGATGGCGTGGACGCCACCGTCAACGTGAACCATCTCCCCTGTTGTCATGGGGAACCAATCCGAGAGCAGCGCGACTGCGCCTTTAGCCGCAGGGACGGGATCTGAGGTATCCCAGGTCAGTGGAGCGCGGGCGTTCCAGACCTGCTCGAAATCTTCAAAACCCGGAATCGACTTGGCGGCCATGGTCTTGATCGGTCCAGCGGCGATCATGTTGACTCGAACATTCTCCTTGCCAAGGTCGCGGGCTAGGTAGCGAGAACATGATTCGAGTGCGGCTTTCGCGACACCCATCCAGTCGTACTTAGGCCATGCCACTCGGGCATCAAAGGTAAGTCCTACAACGCTGGTGCCGATCGCTGGATCAAAGAGCGGTCGGGTTGCCATGGTAAGTGACTTCAACGAATAGGCAGAGACGTGAACAGCAGTCGCGACATCGTTCCACTCGGTATTGAGGAAGTTGCCACCCAGGGCTGCTTCTGGGGCAAAGCCAATGGAATGAACGACGCCATCAATGCGAGAGACATGCTCGCGGAGTCGATCTGGGAGCGCGGCCAAATCCTCTTCATTTGTCACGTCGAGTTGAATCACTGGTGCCGGCTGTGGAAGTCGATTCGCGATGCGCTGGGTGATGCTCATGGCGCGACCGAAAGAGCTCAGTACGACTGTCGCACCCTCTTCTTGCGCGAGGCGAGCGATATGAAAGGCGATGGATGCCTCGGTGAGGACTCCTGTTACAAGAATATTCTTACCTTTGAGGAGCGACATTAGTTACCCATTCCTAATCCACCGTCAATTGGAATGACGGCACCTGTTATATATCCAGCTTCCTGGGAAGCAATAAATTTCACGGCCGAAGCAACTTCATCAGTGGCTGCAAATCTCGCTAATGGAATCTGAGCTAGATACTTCTCTTTTAGCGAATCCGAAAGCACGGCAGTCATATCTGATTCAACAAAACCTGGAGCGACGACGTTAAAGGTGATGCCGCGACTTCCATATTCACGAGCGAAGGAGCGAGCCATGCCAACGAGTGCTGATTTAGTAGCGGCGTAGTTCACCTGTCCAGCAGATCCCAACAACCCAACAACAGAGCCGATGAGAACTACGCGACCGGAACGCTTCTTCATCATGCCTGGAAGTGCACGCTGAATTACTCGGAATGAGCCAGTGAGGTTTGTATCGACAACATCTTGGAAATCAGCCTCGCTCATGCGAAGAGCTAAACCATCCTTGGTGATCCCGGCGTTGGCGATGAGAACATCCACCGTTCCAAAACGTGCTTCAACATCTTTAAAGGCGCTTTCAACACTCTCGGAATTTGTGACATCCATAATGACGCCCTCGAGTCCATCTGGTGCACTCCCAGAACGGTGTGTTACGACGACTCGATCTCCGCTCGCCTGAAAAGCGCGAGCAATGGCGAGGCCAATTCCTCGGTTGCCGCCAGTCACAAGGACCAATCGGCTGTGGTTCTGTGAGGTATCAGTTTCGGTACTCATAGATCCTAAAAGTACTCGTTACTCATGCGTACTCCCAGAATCGACTCTCGGCAGGCGTGATTTCTTCTTCTGTCATACGATTCTCATATGTCCCTAAAGCGCAGAAAGAAAAGTGCAGCTCCTCTTCATTCGATTACATCGGCACAGACTCCGCTCACCGAGGACCAATCTGGAAGAGCTCGTCGCTACTTCATCAGCATGATGGTTCGAACCGCATGCTTTATTCTGACGGTTATCTTGCCGAGCCCATATCGCTGGATCGCACTCTTTGGTGCGGTTGTACTTCCGTACATCGCTGTCGTTGTGGCAAATGCGGGACGAGAGACTATCGTCGGTCAGGCTACGATCTTTAATTCCCGAGCGCTTGGCGCTGGTAGAGATCAAAGTAAAGACCCCGCTTAGCAACTAGTTCGTCATGGCTTCCTGACTCAACCAGACTTCCGCTTTCAAGAACCAAGATCTGATCTGCGTGTGCGATCGTCGATAAGCGATGAGCAATCACAATACTTGTTCGACCTTGTAGCGCGTTCTTAAGTGCCTCCTGGACAAGTGCCTCATTCTCGGAGTCGAGATGCGCTGTCGCTTCATCCAAAATCACAATCGCAGGAGCCTTGAGTAAGAGACGGGCGATCGCTAAACGTTGACGCTCGCCACCTGAGAGGCGATGACCGCGCTCCCCTACGACAGTGGCAAGGCCATTAGGAAGAGTTTCGATAAACTTCCAAATCTGTGCAGCCTCACATGCTCTCTGAATCTCCTCGATGGTCGCATCCGGCTTTGCATATCGAAGATTTGCCTCAATCGAATCGTGGAACATATGCGAATCCTGAGTAACAACACCGATCGTTGAACGAAGTGATGCCAAGGTGAGATCACGTATATCGATTCCATTGATCGTAATAGCTCCCTGAGAGACATCGTAGAGGCGTGGCAATAACCCAGAGATTGTGCTCTTGCCCGCACCTGATGGCCCAACGATGGCAGTGAAAGATCCAGGCTTCGCCGTGAAGGAGAGGTTATGAATCACTTCGCCAGAGTCGACGACTTCTGCCTTCGCTGCACTCTCGAGCGAAGCGAGTGAGATCTCCTCGGCCTTGGGGTAAGAGAAGGAGACGTTATCGAATCGAATTTCAGGGTTGTTGGTGAGTAACTCACGTGCACCTGTGCGATTCGCAACCATTGGCTCTAGATCGAGGACTTCAAAGACTCGCTCAAATGAAACCAGTGCCGTCATCACATCGACGCGAATATTGGAGAGTCCAGTGAGCGGCCCATATAGGCGAGCTAGTAGCGCAGTGATTGCGAGCAAGGTTCCGACCGTAATTGTGCCTTTGATGGCGAGGTCGCCACCTATTCCGTAAGCGAAGGCGGTAGCGATAGCTGCGACCGTTGTTAATGAGATAAAGAAAATACGATTGAGTACTGCAATTTGAATACCCATATCTCGGACTCGGCCGGCCTTGGATGAGAAGCGCTCATGTTCGCTCTCTGGCTCACCATAGAGGGTCACTAATAATGCACCTGAGACGTTGAAGCGTTCGGTCATCGTCGAAGCCATTTCAGCGTTGAGATTGAAAGATTTTCGGGTGTACTCCTGAAGGCGCTTGCCAAGCCACTTGGTGGGAATAAGAAAGATCGGTAACAAGAGAAGTGAGAAGAGCGTGATCTGCCACGAGAGCGTGAGCATTGCGGCCGTCACAAGAATCAGACTTATGACGTTACTGACTACGCCAGAGAGCGTCGAGGTAAATGCTTGCTGTGCACCAATCACATCTGAGTTAATGCGCGAGATCAACGCTCCAGTCTGAGTCCTGGTAAAGAAGGCGATTGATTGGCGTTGTACATGTGCGAAGACTTGAGTTCGAAGGTCGAAGATGAGGCCCTCCCCGATTCGAGAGGAGAACCAACGACTAGCTAGATTGAGGAGTGCATCACCAATAGCAATAACACCAACAAGAACTGCAAGTTTAAGAACTAGGGCACCGTTATGCGGGACGACGCCTTTATCGATGAGAGTGCGCAGTAATAGCGGCGTCGCAACAACGAGCGCAGAATCGATCACTACGACGATTAAGAAGATAACCAGCTCAGAAGTGTATGGCTTGGCAAAACCTAGAATCCTGCTAACGGTGCCAGGCTTCAACTTCATCTCTTTAACTGATTGATCTTTAGTGAGTGAGCGAAGTGCCCGTCGGTTGGCATGTATGGACAAAGCGAAGTGCCCCTTTAATTAGACAGTGAAGCCAATCGCACGAAGTTGTTCGCGGCCATCATCTGTAATTCGGTTTGGGCCCCAGGGTGGCATCCATACCCAGTTAATTTTCACATCTGCGGTGAGGTCTTGAAGAACTGAGCGAGTCTGATCTTCAATAACATCCTGCAGCGGGCATGCGGCAGAGGTAAGGGTCATATCTAAAATCGCGATATTGCTCTCATCGACCTGCATGTCATAGACGAGGCCTAGATCAACGACATTGATTCCAAGTTCTGGATCAATGACATCCTTCATCGCCTCAGTGACATCATCAATTGATGCTTGCTTGCTCATATTAGCTCCCCTGTTTTACTTCTTTTGCCTGAAGTGCTGCATCTTTAAAAGCCATCCACCCTAGTAGGGCACACTTTACTCGCGCCGGGAACTTTGAGACACCAGCGAGTGCGACGCCATCTTCAAGTAGCGCCTCATCTCCAGTGATCGAACCCTTGCTTGCCATCAACTCTGAGAATGAATCCAAGATCAGGAAGGCCTGATCAAGACTCTTACCCACAACGAGATCACTCATGATCGATGTACTGGCCTGAGAGATCGAGCAACCCACGCCATCCCATGTGAGATCCTTGACCAGATCATCAACCAAGAGAATATTGAGGGTGATCTCATCACCACAACTTGGATTCACATGATGAACCTGAACTGTCTTCTCGACCGAGAGCCCTTTATGAAGCGGGTGCTTGTAGTGATCGAGGATCACTTCCTGATAGAGCGAATCAAGTTCCATTAGGAAACCTTAAAGTATTTCTGGGTAGCGGTAATCCCATCGACTAACGCATCAATATCAGCGAGATCGTTATAGAGATAGAACGAGGCGCGAGTTGTCCCTGCGACCCCAAATTTACGCATCAATGGCCAAGCACAGTGATGGCCGGTCCGCACTGCAATGCCATATTGGTCAAGAACTTGTCCGGCGTCATGTGGGTGAATCTGATCGAGCGCAAAGGAGATCACGCCGCCACGATCGGCGATATCGAGTGGTCCAATGATTTGCAAGCCTTTGATTGACTGTAAGCCTTTAAGTGCATACTCGGTGAGCGCCACTTCATGAGCATGAATCTTCTCCATGCCGATTGTCGAGAGATAGTCAATAGCAGCACCAAGTCCTACAGCTTGCGCCATATTGGGTACGCCTGCTTCAAACTTGCGTGGTGCAGGAGCCCAGGTGGCGCTCTCCATAGTTACAGTCTCAATCATCGAGCCACCGTAGAGAAAGGGTTCCATCTCCGCCAAGAGTGCAGCTCTCCCCCAGAGAACACCGATCCCAGTTGGGCCCAGCATCTTATGTCCAGAGAATGCGACAAAATCAACACCAAGAGAATTAACATCAATTGCAAAATGTGGAGCAGATTGGCAAGCATCGAGCACAACGATGGCGCTGACAGCGTGTGCCTTCTCTGCGATAAGTGTGACTGGATTGATGGTGCCGAGCACATTGGATTGATGGGTGATCGCAACAATTTTTGTGCGCTCAGAAATTAAGGAGTCAATCTGTGAGAGATCTAACCGGCCATCGGGTGTGGTGCCGAACCATTTAAGTGTTGCACCTGTCCGCTTGGCTAGCTGCTGCCACGGGATGAGATTTGCATGGTGCTCCATCTCAGAGACGAGGATTTCATCTCCTGCCGATAAGGCGAAGGAGCCACGGTTGGTATTAGAGAAGGAGTAAGCAACCAGGTTGAGTGACTCAGTGGCGCTCTTTGTGAAGATTACTTCATCAACGCTTGCACCGATAAAGGTGGCAACAATCTCACGAGCACCTTCGTAAGCGGTTGAAGCTTCCTCTGCCAATAAGTGCGATCCTCGATGGACCGCAGCGTTATGTTCGGTATAGAACTTTCGCTCGGCTTCGAGAACTCGCTGCGGTTTCTGACTTGTTGCACCTGAGTCAAGGTAGACCAAACGGGCATCATTTCTCATCTTCTTTGCGAAGATGGGAAAGTCAGCCTTTATGGCATCGACATCAAGTGAGTTCATACCTTAAGCAGTGACGTACTCTGCGTAACCGTTCTCTTCTAGCTTGTTCGCAAGTTCTGGTCCACCCTCTTCGACGATACGACCAGCAGCAAATACGTGAACGAAATCTGGCTTGATGTAGCGAAGGATGCGGGTGTAGTGAGTGATCAACATGATCCCGAGATCGTTACTCTCCTTGATGCGGTTGACACCTTCAGAGACGATACGAAGTGCATCGACATCCAGCCCTGAGTCAGTCTCATCCAAGATGGCAATCTTTGGCTTGAGGAGTTCCATCTGCAAGATCTCATGTCGCTTCTTCTCGCCGCCTGAGAATCCTTCATTGACATTGCGCTCTGAGAAAGCCGGATCCATGCTGAGGGCGGTCATCGCCTCTTTCACTTCGCCGACCCAGGTGCGAACCTTTGGAGCCTCGCCGCGGATCGCAGTCACTGATGTGCGCAAGAAGTTTGAGACTGAGACGCCTGGAACCTCAACTGGGTACTGCATCGCAAGGAAGAGTCCGGCCTTTGCGCGTTCATCGACGCTCATTGCCAAGACATCTTCACCATCGAGTGTGACGGTACCGGCAGTCACGTTGTACTTAGGGTGGCCTGCGATTGAATAGGCAAGAGTCGACTTACCTGAACCGTTAGGTCCCATGATCGCGTGGGTCTCGCCTGAGTTGATGGTGAGATCAACACCGCGAAGGATCTCCTTCTCGCCATCTTCGGTTGTGACGCTGACGTGGAGGTTCTTGATGATTAGTGTGCTCATGATTCCGTCTCTCTACTTTTTGCTCTGAATAGTGATTGATTGGCCATCTCGTACAACGTCATAACTTGCTACTGCTTCTACTGCAGGAGGCGTGAGCGCTGATCCGGTACGGAGATCGAACTCAGCTCCGTGAAGCCAGCACTCGATTCGGTATTCGGTGATGTCGCCTTCTGAGAGCGATGCATCAGAATGTGAACAGGTATCAGAGATCGCAAAGACCTCATCGCCGATGCGAGCGACACAGACTGATTCGCCATCGACTTCAATGCGCTTTGGCTTACCCGGTGTCAGGTCGTCAAGATTGAGTGTTGTCATGCGATCTCCACCTTAGAAAGGTCAGCATCGATACGTTCCATAATGCGCTCTTCGATACTCTCGATGGAGATCTTGGAGAGAATTTCTAAGAAGAAGCCGCGGATTACAAGTCGCTTTGCTTCACTCTCTGGGATGCCGCGAGACTCTAGGTAGAAGAGTTGTTCGTCATCGAAACGACCAGTTGTTGATGCGTGGCCTGCTCCGACGATATCGCCAGTCTCGATCTCAAGGTTTGGTACAGAATCTGCACGCGCACCATCAGAGAGCAAGAGATTGCGATTGAGTTCGTAGGTATCAGTTCCATCAGCTGCTGCGCGGATGAAGACATCGCCGATCCAGACAGTGCGAGCACCATCTCCGGAGAGCGCGCCCTTGTAGTTCACGCGAGATTTTGCATAACCGACGTTGTGATCGACATGGATACGGTGCTCTAGGTGTTGACCATCGCCTGCAAAGTAGAGACCGTACATATCTGCAAAGGCACCCGGTCCAGCGAATTCAACTGTTGGCAAGAGGCGTACAAGTGAGCCACCAACGGTGACGACGACAGATGTAAAAGAAGCATCCTTACCGATGATCGCATGATGGCGACCAAGGTGGACGGCATCATTTGACCACTCTTGAAGTGTGATGAAACGTAGGGATGCGCCTGGCTCAAGGATGATTTCGATCTCTTCGGCGAGTGTTGCAGCACCAACATTCTCGACAACCACAGTTGCCTGAGAGTGAAGACCGGCGCGGATGACAGTGCGAGAAGCCTCAGCAGCATCACCAAGCGACTTACGTGTGAGGATGATCGGTTCAGCGATCACAGCATCTTTTGCAATCGAAAGAACGGTAACGCTCTGAACGCTCTCGCGTAGGTGCTGCACAACAACATCATCGGTGGTTGATGAGGCTGGAGCATCTCCTGCTGCAACAAGGGAGAGAGTTACACCTTCAGCCAAAGTCGCTGCTGAGAGTGATGGATGGTCGGCAAGAATCGTGGTTGATTCATGAAGACCCTTAAGACGCTTGAGCGGTGTGAAGCGCCAAGCCTCTTCTCTCCCGGTTGGAGTTAAATAATTAGTGGTAAGGGTTGTCATTAACCAACTGCCCCTTCCATCTGCATCTCGATCAAGCGATTGAGCTCGAGCGCGTACTCCATAGGAAGTTCACGAGCGATTGGCTCGATAAATCCGCGGACGATCATCGCCATCGCTTCATCTTCAGAGAGGCCACGAGACATCAAGTAGAAGAGTTGGTCATCAGAGATCTTTGAGACGGTCGCTTCGTGACCCATTGATACATCGTCTTCGCGAATATCCACATAAGGATAGGTATCAGAACGAGAGATCGTATCTACGAGAAGGGCATCGCACTTCACCGTTGACTTTGAGTGATGTGCTCCTTCAAGAACCTGCACCAGGCCACGATAGGAAGTACGTCCTCCCCCGCGAGCCACTGACTTAGAGATGATGGTTGATGATGTGTAAGGCGCCGCATGGACCATCTTCGAACCAGCATCCTGATGTTGGCCTTCGCCAGCAAATGCAATCGAGAGCGTCTCACCCTTTGCATGCTCTCCCATAAGGAAGACTGCTGGGTACTTCATGGTGACCTTGGAACCGATATTGCCATCGATCCATTCCATCGTTGCGCCTTCCGCACAGGTGGCGCGCTTGGTTACTAAGTTATACACGTTGTTCGACCAGTTCTGAATAGTCGTGTAACGAACACGAGCATTCTTCTTAACGATGATCTCAACGACGGCAGAGTGCAAGGAATCTGATGAGTAGATAGGTGCTGTGCAACCTTCTACATAGTGAACATATGATCCTTCATCAGCGATGATGAGGGTACGTTCGAATTGACCCATGTTCTCGGTGTTAATGCGGAAGTAGGCCTGAAGTGGGATATCAACATGTACGCCCTTTGGTACGTAGATGAATGAACCACCAGACCAGACCGATGTGTTGAGCGCTGCGAACTTGTTATCGCCCACTGGGATAACGGTTCCGAAGTACTCTTTGAAGAGCTCTTCATGCTCGCGTAGGCCAGAATCGGTATCAACAAAGATAACGCCAAGCTTCTCAAGATCTTCGCGAATCGAGTGGTAAACAACTTCAGATTCATACTGAGCTGCGACACCAGCTACTAAACGATTCTTCTCGGCATCAGGAATTCCCAAGCGATCGTAGGTGTTGCGAATATCTTCAGGAAGGTCTTCCCATGACGTTGCCTGCTTCTCAGTTGAGCGAACAAAGTACTTAATGGTGTCGAAGAAGATGCCGGTGAGGTCTGAACCCCACGTTGGCATTGGCTTCTTGTCAAAGAGATCTAAGCCCTTCAGGCGAAGATCGAGCATCCACTGTGGCTCACTCTTCTTCGATGAGATATCACGTACGACATCTTCATTCAGTCCGCGCTTAGCAGTTGTTCCGGCATCATCCTTATCGGACCAGCCATACTCATATGTTCCGAGACCTTCGAGTTCTGGATTTGCTAACTCGATACGTGCTGTTAGGTCACTGCTCATTTGTGCGCTCCTGTTGTTGTTTTTTCTGGTGAATGTTTGGGAATGAAAGTTGTGCAGACGCCATCGCCATGAGCGATTGTCGCTAGCCGTTGAACATGTGTTCCGAGAATTCTCGAAATTGCCGCAGTCTCTGCTTCGCAGAGCTCTGGGAATTGAGTCGCAACGTGCGCAACCGGGCAATGGTGTTGGCAGATCTGGTCGCCGATAGGACCTGTGGTGACATCAGATGCGAAACCCTCTTCGGTAAGGAAGTCAGCGAGCGCAGCGCTCTTCTCGGCCATCGATGCAGTGCCTGGAACCTTCGTACGTGCACGCACTTCCATCTCCTGTGCGCGTTGCTCGGCAAAGGATTTGATAGAGAGGTTGTTATCGTGCGATGCGATGAATTTCAGAGCGGATACAGCCAGATCATCGTAGGAATGCTCGAAGCTTGCTCGTCCATCATCGGTCATCAGAAAGACTCGCGCTGGTCGTCCACGTCCACGTACCGCTGTGCTTTGGTAAGGCTCACGTGAGGTGAGGATCCCATCGGCAACGAGGGCATCAAGGTGGCGACGAATACCAGCCGCTGTCATCTCTAAGCGTGTGGCCAGATCTGCTGCAGTTGCTGGTCCAGTTTCTAGAATCGCCCGAGCGACCTGGTCCCTCGTACGGGCATCTGGCTCGGTCTTTTTCACAACAGAAGTGTTGCGTAATTCACCCAATTCCGCCACTTGAGCCATGAACCGCTCCCCTGGCCCTTGACTAGGCTTAGGGGTATGAAAGCCCTAAAGAAGGTCATCTATACCGCCCTCGTTACCTTTCAGGCGGGAATCGTCGTCACGGGTGGCGCCGTCAGATTGACCGGCTCGGGCCTAGGTTGCCCGACCTGGCCAGAATGCACACCTGGCTCCTATACCCCTGTTCCCCATCAAGCCCAGGGGCGACTGCACTCATGGATTGAATTCGGAAACCGCCTGCTGACCTTCGTTCTGATCCTCTCGATTCTGGCAGCCGTCATCGGCGTACTTCGTTGGCGTAAGCAGTACCCAGAGCAGAAGAAGTTGCTCTGGTTGGCACTCGCACAGTTGCTCGGCGTCGTCGCACAGATCGTCTTAGGTGGAATAACGGTTCTGACACACCTCAACCCACTCACCGTAGGTGCGCACTTCTTACTCTCGATCATCTTGCTAGCTGCATCGCTCTCACTGCGTCAGCGAATGTTGCAAACTCCTCGCATCTCACTCAGCTCTACCTCGACCTTACTCGTGCGTATTTTGTTGGTACTCACTGCATTTGTGATCACACTCGGAACCGTTGTCACTGGAAGCGGTCCGCATGCTGGTGATATTCAAGCCAAGCGCTATCACCTCGACCCGCGCACTATTTCATGGCTCCACGCCGACTCCGTGATCGCCCTCGTAGCCCTGACCTTCGCACTATTGCTCGTGGTAAAGGTCAGCGAAGATGTAAGCCATCGTTCACTTATTATGCGAAAAGTGGGCCTCTTCTTCTTTATATGCTTAGCCCAGGGGTTGATCGGATATATCCAGTACTTCACCGGTCTCCCAGAGGCTCTCGTAGCCGCCCACTTACTCGGTGCTGATTTAGTGTGGCTCGCAATCTGGAATATTGCTTTTACCGGCAAGGTTTTATCGAAAAGAACGTAACGACACCACAAGGAGAGACATGACCGCAGTAAACCGCCAGGCTTGGACAGAGAACGATGATAAGGCGGTAGCGATTGCTCGCGCTCTTGCCGCAGATGCAGTTCAGAAGGTTGGCAATGGCCACCCTGGTACTGCGATGTCATTGGCACCTGTTGCCTACACGCTCTTTCAACGCTTCTTGCGCCATGACCCAACGCAACCTGAGTGGCTCGGTCGCGATCGCTTCGTTCTCTCCTGCGGACACTCATCACTGACTCTCTATATTCAACTCTTCCTCTCTGGTTATGGCCTCACGATCGATGATCTCAAAGCCTTCCGTACTGCTGGTTCACTTACACCAGCTCACCCTGAGTACGGACATACCAAGGGCGTAGAAATCACAACCGGTCCATTGGGATCGGGTATCGCTTCTGCAGTCGGCATGGCGATGGCTGCTCGGTTTGAGAAGGGACTCTTTGATCCAAAGAGCACCACAACCCTCTTTGATCACAATGTCTGGGTTATCGCATCTGATGGCGACCTCCAAGAAGGTATCAGCGCCGAAGCCTCATCACTTGCCGGCACTCAAGCACTTGGTAACCTCAAAGTAATTTATGATGATAACCGTATCTCGATCGAAGGTGACACTCACGTCTCCTTCACTGAAGATGTCTCTGCGCGTTACCGCGCCTATGGCTGGAATGTTCAAGATGTTGCAGCACTACCTGATGGAAATGTTGATCGCGATGCTTTAGAAGCTGCGATGGTAAAGGCTGAAGCACTTACTGGTGCACCAACACTTATCCGCTTGAAGACTGTCATCGCATGGCCTGCACCAAAGGCTCGCGGTACATCGAAGTCACATGGATCTGCACTTGGCGCCGATGAGGTTGCGGCAACGAAGGTTGCACTTGGACTCAATCCAGATGAGAGCTTCATCGCCCCAGATGATCTCGTTGCACACACTCGCAAGGTGATTGAACGTGGCCAAGCAGCACGAGCTGCATGGGAGGCTGAATTCTCATCATGGAAGGCTGCAAACCCTGAAGCTGCAGCACTTCTTGCTCGCTTGCAGAATAAGGAGTTGCCAGCGAATTGGGCAGCGTCGATCCCAACCTTCCCAAGTGATAAGGACGTTGCCACTCGTGCAGCTTCGGGCAAAGTCATCAATGCGATCGCAGAAGTTCTTCCAGAGTTCTGGGGTGGCTCTGCAGATCTTGGTGAATCAAATAACACCACGATTGAAGAAGGTCACTCTTTCTTACCTGCGACTTCATCAATGAAAGATGCTGATCCTTATGGTCGCATCATTCACTTCGGTATCCGTGAACACGCGATGGGTGCAGTCCTCAATGGAATTGCACTAAGTGGCCTCACCAAGGCCTTCGGCGGAACCTTCCTCGTCTTCTCTGATTACATGCGCGGCGCAGTTCGCCTAGCCGCGTTGATGGATATTCCATCAACCTTCGTCTGGACCCACGACTCAGTCGGCGTCGGTGAAGATGGCCCAACGCACCAGCCAGTTGAGCACGTCGCTTCACTTCGTGCGATTCCAAATCTCTCCGTGATTCGCCCGGCAGATGCGAATGAGACTGCGATCGCCTGGCGCGAGATCATTACTCGCCGTGGCCCAGTCGGCCTCATCCTCTCTCGTCAGAACCTCCCGGTCGTTGATCGCGCTCTCCACGCATCGGCTGAAGGCGTTGCGAAGGGTGCTTACATTCTTAAGGATTCTGATGGAACTCCAGATGTCATCTTGATCGCGACGGGTTCTGAAGTTCAATATGCCCTTGGCGCACAGACCGCTCTCGCATCCGAAGGTATCAAGGCGCGCGTTGTCAGCGCACCATGTATCGAATGGTTCAACGAGCAGACCGATGCCTATAAGGAATCTGTCCTTCCATCTGCGGTAAAGGCTCGCGTGAGCGTTGAAGCTGGAATTGCACTTGGCTGGCGCGAACTCGTTGGCGATGCCGGTGTATCTGTGTCACTTGAACATTACGGCGCATCTGCTGCTGCAGGTGTCCTCTTCAAGGAGTATGGCTTCACAGCAGAGAATGTCGCTGCTGCCGCAAAGACCTCTATCGCAAAGGCAGGTAAGTAAGCATGAGTGACCTACAAAACGTCTCAGATGCTGGCGTATCGATCTGGCTCGATGATCTCTCACGAGATCGCCTGCAGTCAGGCTCGCTTCAGAAGTTGATCGATGGTTCATCAGTTGTCGGAGTTACTACCAACCCAAGTATCTTCTCAGCCGCAATCTCTGGTTCAACCCTGTATCGCGACGATATTTTGGCGCTGAAGGCCGAAGGCCGTAACGCATCTGAGATTGTCACAGAGTTGACCACCTCAGATGTCCGCCAGGCTTGCGATCTCTTCATGCCGACCTTCTTGGAATCACACCAGGTTGATGGTCGAGTCTCCATCGAAGTGGATCCTCAGCTCGCATACGACACGACAGCTACTGTTGAGCGCGGTCTCTATCTTGCCTCACTCGTTAATCGCCCTAACCTGCTGATCAAAGTCCCAGCGACAATTGAAGGTCTACCAGCGATTGAAGAGCTCACTGCTCAAGGCATCAGCGTGAACGTCACACTCATCTTCTCTGTTGACCGCTATCGCGGCGTAATGGATGCCTATCTTCGT
>Ga0208381_1000149_pt1 | contig 27351 bp, 30 predicted proteins | sample CryBogCBE13Jul09_FD_184572 | JGI IMG/M metagenome (GOLD analysis project Ga0208381, IMG submission 184572) | Freshwater microbial communities from Crystal Bog, Wisconsin, USA - CBE13Jul09 (SPAdes) (version 2) | ecosystem: Environmental > Aquatic > Freshwater > Lake | place: Crystal Bog...
CCGAGTCAATGATGGCGCAAGCACTGCCTCGCCTTTCGTAAACCACGTAAGTAACAGTCCAAGTACCAGGATCAAAAATTCCATGGACTTGGGGCCTCACTGAATGCGAACTCATGGTTAGCTCCTTTTAATTAAGTTTTTTATAGTATATTGAAAAATATTATTTTATTCAATATAATTTTCCGATCCCCTTCTAAAAACACCTAGCGCCTATGGAAACAATGAATTTAGATCTTGAAAAGATGAGAACTTCTGCTGGCCATGCCTGCCGCCTGATGAAAGTGTTGTCCAACCCAGATCGCCTGATGTTGCTGTGCCAACTTTCACAAGGCGAAAAACGGGTTGGCGAGCTGGAAGAAATCTTAGGCATCGTCCAACCCACCTTGTCCCAGCAGCTCACCGTTCTGCGAGAAGAAGAACTGGTCACGACTCGCCGTGAAGGCAAAAATATTTACTACCAGATCTCTAGCCCTCAAGCCCTAGCGGTGATGCATGTGCTGTATCAAGAATTCTGCGAAGGGTCTGCATCATGAATTTGGATTGGACCCATTTCACGCCCCTCACGTCCCTAACTGGGGGCATCTTGTTGGGCATTGCTTCGGCCATCTTCATCCTTGTCAACGGGCGAATATTAGGAATTAGCGGCATCCTGGGAGGTTTATTCCCACCGAAGTTGGGTGACACCGCTTGGCGGCTGGCCTTCTTATTGGGTTTGCTGGCAGCCCCAAAGGTGTTTCACGCTGTCATCCCAACTGAATTCATCACTTCCCCACGCATTGAGGCCCATGATTGGATGGTGGTGGTAGCTGGCTTGTTGGTAGGGATTGGCACCCGCTATGCATCCGGCTGTACCAGCGGACATGGTGTTTGTGGATTGTCACGCTTGTCACCCCGCTCTTTGGTCGCTACCGCTTCATTCATGAGCGCGGGTTTTGCCATCGTGTATCTCCTTCGCCACGCCCTCCCCGCTTAAGGAAAACCAATGACAAATAAAACACTAATTAACCGAGTTGTTGAATTCGCTGTAGGCCTGTTGTTTGGCCTCGGGCTCATGTTGTCAGGGATGACAGATCCGGGAAAAGTGATCGGCTTTCTTGACCTGTTTGGTTCATGGGATCCCTCATTGGCATTGGTGATGGGTGGCGCCATTTTGGTGGGTGTCTTTGCATTCACAGTTGCCAAGAAACGCACCGCCACCTTCTTGGGTGGCGTTTTGCGATTTCCTACCAGCATGGATATTGACAAAAAATTGGTCATTGGCAGTCTGATATTCGGTGCCGGCTGGGGCTTGGCAGGTTTTTGTCCTGGACCTGCCCTTGTCTCTATGGCCGACGGACAGCCCAAGGCACTGATCTTTGTCGTGGCCATGTTGGTTGGCATGCTCGGCTTTGAATTGATGGACCGATTTGTACATGCACCGCGCAAAGCCAAATTGAAAGCGGCTTGAGATTAAAAACTGGAGACAACGCAATGGATATCAAACCACTCACCCCCAACCTTTCCATCAGTCCTCAAATCCTGGCTTCTGATTTGCCAGCGATTGCGGCGGCGGGCTTCAAGGCCATTATTTGCAACCGCCCTGATGGTGAAAGCTCGGATCAACCTGGCTTCAAAGAGCTGGAAAAAGCGGCCATTGAACTTGGCCTTAAGGCCCAGTACCTACCCGCAGAAACAGGTAAGGTCAGTGACGCCGACGGCAAAGAATTTGGGGTATTGCTCAGCACCTTGCCCAGCCCCATTCTTGCCTTTTGCCGCAGTGGTATGCGGTCCACCACCATGTGGGCATTGTCTCAAGCGGGCGTTACCCCGTTGCCTCAAATTTTGGAGACTTCAAGAAAAGCCGGATTTGACATGCAATCGTTGTTGCAACGACTCGCCAATGCCGGCAAGACACCAACCGGTCAGGTCGATGCCAGTCACGATGTCGTGATCGTCGGCGCAGGAGCAGCCGGCATTGCAGTCGCTTCAAGTTTACTTTCGCGCAGCCCATTGCTCGACATTGCAATCATCGACCCTGCAGATACCCACTTTTATCAACCTGGCTGGACCCTGGTTGGAGGGGGCATTTTTAATGCAGTCGATACGGCTCGTGCCATGGCCTCTGTGATACCAACCGATGTCAATTGGATTAAGGCCGCTGTCGCCGCATTCGAACCCGAAAGTAACCAAATCATTTTGGAAGGCTGTCGCGTGGTGAAGTACAAACATCTTGTTGTTTGTCCCGGCTTGATGTTGGATTGGAAAGGCATTGAAGGCCTAGCCGAGTCCCTAGGTCGCCATGGAGTGACTTCGAATTACCGTTACGACCTGGCCCCTTACACATGGGAATTGGTCCAAAAGTTGAAAAAGGGAAAAGCCCTTTTCACCCAGCCACCAATGCCCATCAAATGTGCGGGTGCGCCCCAAAAGGCCATGTACCTGTCATCCGATCACTGGACCCGTCAAGGGGTCATTGATCACATTGACATTCAATTCTGCAATTCGGGTGCTGTCCTGTTCGGAGTGGCTGACTATGTTCCTGCACTGATGGAGTATGTCAAAAAATACAAAATTGGACTCAACTTCGGTGAAACCTTGGTGGCCGTGGATGGCCCCTCACACAAGGCCACCTTCATGAAGAACCTATCCGACGGAAGTAAAGAAAAAGTGGAGCGCGAATTTGACATGATTCACGTCGTCCCACCACAAAAAGCCCCTGACTTCGTCCGTGTCAGTCCATTGGCTGATGCAGCTGGGTGGATCGATGTTGACCCCGCCAGCCTGCGTCATAAGAAGTTCAACAACATTTTTGCGCTAGGTGATGTGACCAACACCACCAATGCCAAAACAGCGGCGGCAGCGCGCAAACAAGCCCCGGTGGTTGCAAACAATTTATTGGTCTCAATGGGTCAGCTTAGAAATGAAGCCAAATACGACGGTTATGGATCCTGCCCCTTGACCGTTGAACGGGGCAAGATTGTCTTGGCTGAATTCACCTATGGTGGAAAACTAGCACCCAGTTTCCCATCTTGGTTTATTGACGGCACAAAACCCTCCACTTTGGCCTGGTACCTCAAAGAGCGTTTACTGCCGCCCATCTATTGGGAAGCCATGCTCAAAGGCCGAGAGTGGTTGGCAAAACCTGAGATGGTGGGCTGATGAGCTTTTCGACACGATGGCTTCCATCCATCCCCCTGCTTGACTGGGGTCGGAAATACGACCGCGAAACATTCACAAACGACGCATTAGCGGCCCTGATCGTTACGATCATGTTGATTCCCCAAAGTCTCGCCTACGCAATGCTTGCAGGACTTCCACCTGAGGTGGGACTTTACGCCAGTGTGGCGCCCTTGTTAATGTATGCGGTGCTAGGCAGTAGCCGTGTTTTGGCTGTAGGGCCGGTTGCGGTGGTTTCTCTCATGACAGCGGCGACTGTTTCTGAACACGCTGCAGCTGGCACTCATGCCTACTGGCAAATTGCGATCACTTTGGCATTTTTGTCAGGCAGCATGCTTTTTTTAATGGGATTGCTACGACTTGGATTCTTGGCCAACTTCTTGAGCCATCCCGTTATATCTGGATTCATTTCAGCGTCGGGTTTATTGATTGCCCTGAGTCAAATGAAGACCATCATGGGAGTCAAAGCAGATGGGCACAATTTTTTAGAGTTGTCTTTTTCTCTCTTTAGCCAAATTTCTCATACCCATTTGCTGACCTTATTGGTCGGGCTGACGACCACTGCGTTCTTGTTCTGGTTGCGCAAAGGGCTAAAGCCTCTTTTGATCAAATTTGGCCTTTCAACGAAAGCAGCCGATGTCATCGCCAAGACGGGGCCAGTCGCAGCAATTGCGATCACTACCCTACTGGCCTGGGGAGCTGACTGGCAAAGCCAGGGCATGAAACTAGTAGGCACTGTGCCGCAAGGCTTTCCCCCTTTAACAGCCCCCCTGATGGATTTTGCTTTATGGCAAGAGTTATTGATGCCAGCCCTGTTAATCAGTGTGGTTGGATTCGTTGAATCGGTGTCAGTTGGTCAAACTTTGGCTGCAAAACGGCGGCAAAGAATTGAACCCGATCAGGAATTGGTCGCTTTAGGAGCGAGTAATCTTTCGGCTGCATTTACCGGAGGCTTCCCAGTCACGGGCGGTTTTGCAAGGTCAGTCGTGAATTTTGATGCGGGTGCGGTCACGCCCGCTGCAGGGGTGTTGACAGCGATTGGCATCACTTTGGCTTCCCTATTCCTAACCCCAGCACTGTATTACCTGCCACAAGTTACCTTGGCCGCAACCATCGTTGTGGCAGTGCTTTCATTGGTTGATTTTGAAATTTTGAAATCGACTTGGCGCTTTTCTAAGCTTGACTTCTTAGCAGTGGCAACTACTTTAGTAGCCACCCTCTTGATCGGCGTTGAGAGTGGACTAGTCATCGGTGTTGGTGTTTCCTTAGCTTTGTTTTTATTCCGCGCCAGTCGTCCTCATATTGCCACCGTGGGTTTGGTTCCTGGAACTGAACATTTCCGCAATGTGCTCCGTCATGAAGTTTTAATTAGCCCCAAGTTGGTTTGTCTTCGAGTAGATGCCAGTATGTTTTTTGCCAACGCTCGGGGCATCGAAGACAGAATCAATGCTGAGGTTTCTGCGAGACCTCAGTTGGAGCATGTCTTGCTTCAGTGTTCAGCAGTGAACGACATAGACGCCAGCGCCTTTGAGAGCTTAGAGGCCATCTCAAATCGACTGAAAGACTCGGGGATCTATCTTCATTTTTCAGAGATCAAAGGTCCTGTCATGGACAAGCTCAATCGAACCCATTTTTTTCAACATTTACACGGCCAAGTTTTCTTGACCAATTACCAAGCCATCCTGGCACTGACTCCAGAAGTGGTTCGCTGAAAAAAAGTCTACTAAACATAGTAGAACTTGAAGAGCACTGTCACTCAAAAAAGGTGGCTTACAGGTTATACGACCTTTTAGGGGCATCACGTCGGATAACTTGCACAAAGAATTCAGCTTCTATTGCACCAAGGCTTAAGCGAGCGTCAGCGCAGCAGCCGAGAGTGGCTTAACTTTTCGAATAACTGTTTTTGCTTTCTGCTCTGTAACCCATAACTCATGCGCCGCTTGCATACCCAGCCAAACATCTGCACGTCCACCATGTTCAACGCCTAACCAGCGTTCAAGGCGCAAGGCCATCTCCGGGGACACAGCCGCCGCACCGTTCAATACGCGCGAAAGTGTTGGCCGCGCTACCCCAAGAGCCTTGGCAGCTTCAGTGACGCTCATGCCCAAGGCAGGCAAAACGTCATCTCGCAAGGTGAGTCCTGGGTGGGGTGGGTTGTGCATCCTGCTCATTTTTTACTCCTCAGTGGTAATCCTGATAATCAACCAAGATCGCATCTCCATCGTCAAACCGAAAGGTCAAGCGCCAATTGCCGCTGACTGTTAAAGCCCAATGCCCATCAAGCATTCCAGACAACGGATGAAGTCTCCAGCCCGGAAGATTCATATCGCTAGGTGCTTGCGCATGATTCAACTGCGCCAGTTGTCTAGCCAGCTTAGCCGCATGAGACGCCTGAATGCCAGCCTTTGTTCCTTTTCTAAAAAAGGCTTCTATGCCTTTGTGCGCGAAGGTCTTGATCATTTGTGTTCAGTGTAACGCTACACAGCACGAATGTCAAAAAGCGAAACTCCTGGTAGCGCTGCCAGAAATCAGTGATGGTTCAGACCAGAGGTGCGGGGGTTTAAGCTCCAAAAAAATTCCAAATCCCGCAACGATCCCGCACAAATCCCGCAATTAGTGCGAATCCCTTCTGAATGTTGCGCCACTCAACGGCACCAACTTCCTCACTCAAACCCCGGATTTGACGAGCGGCACAGCGCCCTTCTCAATCAATCTGTTGGCCACTTCTGCGCCAAACTGGCTGGCCTGCGACAACAAGTCGGGGGCGCTTAAATCAAAAATTCGCTGGGCTTCGGCCTTGATTAATTCGCTGCCGTTCAACAGCGGGTCTCCCCAAGCAGCGCTGAGGTGAAGGGTTTTTTCTAACCATTGCGCATGCGCTGCCAAGGGCATCGAACAACTGCCACCCATCGTCCGGCTCACCCCACGTTCGGCGTAGACCTCAAGGGCCGTTTTGATGTCATTTAAGGGTGTCAAGGCCCCCAACAAATCGCGCCGACTTGAACATATCTCGATCCCAATGGCGCCTTGTCCAGCCGCTGGAATCATCTCCGTTAAGGAAAAGGTTTTGCGAATGCGGTCGCTCAAGCCCAATCTTTTAAGACCGGCGCTGGCCAAGACAATCCCTGCATAGTGACCTGAATCCAATTTTTTCAGCCGCGTATCCAAATTACCCCGCAAAGGTTCTATGCGCAAATCGGGGCGCATGGCGGCCAACAAAACGGTTCTTCTCAAGCTGGAGGTCCCGACCACGGCCCCCTGAGGTAGCGCCGCCAAGCTTTCGTATTGAGTCGACACCCAGGCGTCCCTCGGGTCCTCTCTTTCCAAAATGCAGGCCAACTCAAAGCCTTCTGGCAGCGCCATCGGCACGTCTTTCATCGAGTGAACCGCCAAATGCGCCTCCCCCTTGGCCATGGCCACTTCAAGTTCCTTGATAAAAAGCCCCTTGCCCCCTATCTGGCTGAGGGGTTGATCCAAAATTTGATCGCCCTGCGTGGTCATGCCCAACAAAGTGATGCCCAATCCTTGCTGTTCGAGACGTTGTTTGACATGGTGGGCTTGCCAGAGTGCCAGTCGGCTTTCTCGGGTCGCGATGGTGAGTGAAGCGTTCATGGGAAAGTTAGCGCCTTAAGCAAAAATTTAAAACGGAATCAGTTCGCTTCAATCCAGTCGCGGCGAATCAGGAATTTTTCCATCAAGTCTTGTTCGGGGGATCCGGGTTCCGGTGTTTGCTGGTAGGACCAGCTCACCAAGGGCGGCATGGACAGCAGAATCGATTCGGTGCGCCCGCCAGACTGCAAGCCAAAGTGAGTGCCTCGGTCCCAAACCAAATTGAACTCCACATAACGGCCTCGACGAACGAGCTGGTGGTTTCTTTCACGTTCTGTGTAAGGCGTCTCCAGGCGCCTTTTGACGATGGGTAAATAAGCCGGCAAGAAAGCATTGCCAACACTTTGGAGCATGGCAAAACTGGACGCTGCGCCCAGCTCAGAGAAGTCATCAAAAAAAATGCCGCCAATGCCGCGCTGTTCTTGGCGGTGCTTCAAACAAAAGTAATCATCACAGCCCGCCTTGAATCGGGGATAAAGGGCCTCGCCAAACGGCGTCAAAGCGGTTTTGCAGGTTTGATGAAAATGCACGGCGTCTTCTTCAAATCCGTAATAGGGCGTGAGGTCCATGCCGCCGCCAAACCAAACCACCTGCTCGCCTTTTGAAGACAACACCGACAACATGCGCACATTCATGTGAACGGTGGGCACATAGGGATTGCGGGGATGAAAAACCAACGACACACCCATGGCCTCAAATGGCGCGCCTTTCAAATCAGGACGGGTTTGTGTAGCAGAGGGCGGCAATTGAGCGCCGTTAACGTGCGAGAACCCACAGCCGGCGCGCTCAAAAATGCTGCCGTTTTCCAAGATCATCGTGAGGCCTTGTCCTTGCAACGCTTCGCCTGGGTTCTTATGCCAACGGTCTGCGTGAAACGCCTGACCCTCCAGCGCAGTAATTGCTTGGGTGATGTTCGCCTGCAAACCGACCAAATAGTCCCGAACCAATGAAGCGTCCACGGCTTAAACCTCTTTCAAATTTTCATGAATCTTTTGAATCATTCGCCAGCAAAAGAACAACACAACGGGCGTGCTGAACCCCGCCAACATTTCTGGATAGACCTTGACACCCGAGGCTTGAAGCGCTTTGCCGAGGTACAAAATCAGACTCACCACGTAATAAGAAATGGCGGCAATCGACAAGCCTTCAACGGTGGACTGCAACCTGAGTTGTAAGGCTTGGCCTTTGGTGAGCCTCTCCAATAAGGCTTGGTTTTGCGCTTCGGTGGCAATGTCCACGCGGGTTCGCAGCAAGGCACTGGCGCGGGCAATCCGCTCTGCCAAGGCCCCCAATCGGTCCGAGGTGGCGTTCACTGTGGCCAGTGCGGGTGCCAGGCGGCGCTGCATGAACTCACCCACTGTTTGCATGCCCGACAAAGGCTGCTCGCGCATTTCGGTGATGCGCTCACGCACAATGGCGTCGTATGCGCGGGCCGCGGAGAAGCGGTAACTGTGCTCGGCCGTGGTGCTTTCCACTTGTGCCGCCAACACCGCGAGGTCGGTCAGCAAAATGTCATCGCTGTCGATTTTTTTCTCCAGCCGGTTGGTGATGTCGACCAATTTCAATTCGGTTTGCGTCAGTTTGCTCGCCAACTTTTTGGCAACCGGCAAACTCATCAGCGACATGATTCGGTAGGTCTCCAACTCCAACAGCCGCTGCGCAATCCGGCCCGATCGATTCTCAGAGGTATCCGCAGAGGCCAGCACCAAAATGCGCTCAAAACCGTCTGGGCCAATGCGCAGGCTGGTCATCAGGTGGGAGTGCGACAGGTGGTTGGACGTGCGTCCCATCTTGGCCCCAATCAGGGTGCCCTCCCCCAACCATTGGCGGCCTTTCCAAAAGGCATCGGGGTCTTCGATGCCCTCATTCAGCATGGCCAAATGAATGGCGGTGATGGTTTTTCCGGGAATGCGGCTGAGCCAATCAGGCCCTGTGGCCACCTGCGTCGCCAGTTCTGGCAGCACACTGCCCCAACCCGCATGCATGGGCAAAGGCTGAACGATGGTGTAGCGAGAAAACTCCGTGTGGCGCTCCCAAATCACCTTGTAGCCGCCGCAAGTCAATTGCAAAAAACTGCCTTGCATCGACTCCAAAGACAAGTCTTCTTGACCGGGCAACGCTTGAAGATGGGCCAACTCGTCTGATTTGGAGACGCCGGCATTCAGCACCGCGACATAAACAATCAGGGCTGGTAATTTGAAGGTGGCCGAGGGGCGGGTGTGAATTTCATTGTGCAAGCCCTCACGCTGAGCATCGTTGGCAGGCAAGTACGCAGGCGTTGTCTCTTTCATTCAGAACCCCCCAAAACACAAACAAGTGTCAACTCGGATTGACATTATCAGATGTATTGTTATATTTACAACTGATTTTGTCATCTTTTGTTGACAAACGCCTCAAACAAAGGGGGATGCATGGGCATTCTGTTACGCGCTGAATCGGCATTGAAGTCCCACTTTCAACTGGCGGCTGGCGTGGGGGCGCCGCCTCAATTAAAGGCTGCCATGCAGCACGCTGTTTTCACCGGGGGTGCCCGCATTCGGCCCCAACTGTGCATCGCCGTGGCCACCGCCTGCGGCGATGATGCGCCCGAATTAACGAATGCCGCCGCCGTGGCGCTGGAGCTCATGCACTGCGCATCCTTGGTGCACGACGACATGCCTGCCTTTGACAACGCTGATTTTCGACGTGGCCAACCGACGGTGCACAAAGCCTTCAGCGAACCGCTGGCCTTGCTGTCTGGTGATGGCTTGATCGTCATGGCCTACCGGGTTTTGTTGCAGGCGGGCGCTGGGCATGCCCATCGATTACTGGGCTTGATGGACGCCTTGACCCGCGGCGTCGGCTTGCCGGACGGCATCGTCGCCGGCCAAGCCTGGGAGTGCGAAACCACCGCCGATCTGGCGCAATACCAGCGGGCCAAAACGGGGGCGCTTTTTGTCGCAGCCACCTGCTCCGGCGCCATCGCCAGTGGGCACGATCCGGCGCCCTGGAGAGGCCTTGGGGCTTTTTTGGGCGAGGCTTATCAAGTGGCCGATGACATTCGGGATGTCTTGGGTGACGCCTCCAATTTGGGCAAACCCGCGGGCCAAGATGTGGCCAACGCCCGCCCCAGTTCAGCCCAAGCTTTGGGCCTGGACGGGGCCATTCGGTATTTCGATTCCTTGATTGAAAAGGCCGGCCAGTCCATCCCCGATTGCACTTGCCGGGACATGTTGGCACAACTGGTTTTGCTCGAATCCGAGCGCCTGGTGCCCAAATCCATGTGCCAGAGCTACCGAAAAAAGACCAGTGCCTCACGCACCACATCCCGCACCACCTCCCGCACGTCCAAGTTGGCAGCCGCACCGCGCTGACCTCGGAAAAAGCCCCTTATGACACACCCTTTGGACCTTGCCACCTTGCCCGCGTCAAGCGGCGCCGTCAGTCGTTGGCGTGACCGCTTGTTGGCGGTGCTCGAAGGCTGGTACGCCAGTCCAACCCTCTACCGCTGGTCCATCGCCAACCCCATTACTCGTTGGGTCACCCAACGCAGAACGCAGCAATTGTTTGACCTCATGTCAGGCTTTGTACACACCCAAGTGGTCCTGGGTTGCGTGCGTTTGAACCTCTTCAAAATGCTGCACCAAGCCCCGGCGAATTTGCAGCAAATCGCGCAGCGCGTTCAAATGCCAGAGCCTGCTTTGCAACGCTTGTTGCTCTCCGCGGTTGCTCTGAAATTACTGGAGTTCCGAGGCGAGTTTCGCTTTGGCTTGGGCCCGCTGGGTGTGCCGTTGGCCACGCACGACGGCATCGCCGCCATGATTGAACACAACCATTTGCTCTACGAGGACATGAACGACCCCGTGGGCTTTTTGCACGATGCCTGGCAGGGCGCCATGGCCTCTTACTGGCCTTATGCGCACGATGCAAAGGCCGAGCAACACGCCGCCGCTGAAAAATTCAGTCGCTACTCCGACCTGATGGCCGCCTCACAAGGCTTTGTGGTTCAAGAAATCTTATCGACCTACGCCTTTGAACCACACCAATCGGTATTGGATGTGGGTTCGGGCAAAGGCCGCTTTGCTTGTGATTTGGCAGAGCACGCCCCCCACCTCAAGATCCAACTCTTTGATTTGCCGCCCGTCTTGTCTTTGGCCCAAGGCAACGTCTCTCAGCGTGGCATGCAAGCGCGAATTTCTTTCAGCCCAGGCAGTTTTTTGCACGATGAATTGCCCGCAGGTGCTGATTTGATCACCTTGGTTCGGGTCGCCCACGACCATCCGGATGGCGTGGTGAAGCCACTGCTGCAAAAAATTTACAACGCCCTGCCCCCAGGCGGCACTTTCTTGCTGGCCGAGCCCATGGCCCAAAGCTTCTCCCCCGGTTCCGCCGCCGGCGCCCAAGCCGATGCCTACTTCCACTTCTATTTACTGGCCATGGGCGCCGGACGTCTTCGGGCGCCCGAGGAACTCATGCAGATGATGCAAGCGGTTGGTTTTAAGCAAATTCAAAGACTCTCAAACGCCATGCCCATCCATGCCCAGCTGATTTTGGGTCGAAAAGTCTAGGTGTTTCTACTAGGTATTGAATAATTGTGTAAATCTAACTTGACGTTTATCAATGTCAGACTAAAAATACAACCATGAAATCACTGGCCGTCGTCTTTGACAACCCGAAACACCTCTCCCTGCAGACCTTGGCCCTTCCCGCCCTGCAAGAGGGGCAGGTCGAAGTGGCGGTGCAGTACAGCGGCATCAGCACCGGCACCGAGCGCATGTTGTGGGATGGCAGCATGCCGGCCTTTCCCGGCATGGGCTACCCCTTGGTCCCTGGCTACGAGACCGTGGGGAAAGTCACCAAAACGGCACCCGGCGCCCACTTGAAGGAGGGGCAAACGGTTTTTGTCCCGGGGGCCCACTGCTTCACAGGGGTCAAAAGTTTGTTTGGTGGGGCCGCGGCCAAATTGGTCGTGACAGAACCCAAAATTCTGCCCATCCGCGACGCGCTTGGCGCCGAGGCGGTGCTGCTTGCGCTCGCGGCCACGGCCTACCACGCGGTTTCCGGCGGCGGACAACAAGCGCCTCACCCACCGCCAGACCTGATCATTGGCCACGGCGTCATGGGTAGGCTGCTGGCTCGCCTCACCGTGGCAGCTGGCTTTCCACCCCCCACCGTTTGGGAGACGCAAGCGGGTCGATCCACGGGCGCTGAGGGCTACCCCGTCGTTCACCCCAACGACGACGACCGCAAAGACTACCAAGCCATTTACGACGTCAGTGGGGACGCCACCCTGCTCGATCAATTGATTCAACGACTTCGCCCTGGTGGCGAGGTGGTCTTGGCCGGTTTTTACAAACAGAACCTCGCTTTTGCCTACGCGCCAGCCTTCATGCGCGAGGCCCGCATCCGCATTGCGGCTGAATGGAAACGGCCCGATTTATTGGCCGTCAATGAACTGATCAACCGCGGGCAACTCTCGCTCGCTGGCTTGGTCACTCATCAACAACGATCAGAAACCGCCGCCGATGCGTATGAAACCGCATTCGGTGACGTGGATTGCCTCAAGATGGTTTTGGACTGGAGTGCCCACGCATGACGACTGCATTAACTTCGAATGAACAAGCCATTCAATTTGTCGACCGCCTGCGCCAAGAAGCGGCCACGCCGTCCGAGCCGGTCAGCACCGCCGAGGTGACCAAAGAAACGCAAATCATCGCCATCTACGGCAAAGGCGGCATTGGCAAAAGTTTTACCTTGGCCAACCTCAGCTACATGATGGCGCAGCAAGGCAAAAAAGTGTTGTTGATTGGCTGCGACCCCAAGAGCGACACCACCAGCTTGTTGTTTGGCGGCAGGGCCTGCCCCACCATCATTGAAACCTCTGCCAAGAAAAAATTGGCCGGCGAAGCGGTCTCGATTGGCGATGTCTGCTTCAAGCGCGACGGGGTCTATGCGATGGAACTCGGCGGCCCTGAAGTGGGTCGAGGCTGCGGGGGCCGCGGCATCATCCACGGTTTTGAACTGCTCGAAAAGCTCGGCTTTCACGAGTGGGGGTTTGACTACGTTTTGTTGGACTTTTTGGGCGACGTGGTCTGCGGTGGCTTTGGCCTGCCGATTGCCCGTGACATGTGCCAAAAAGTGATTGTGGTCGCCAGCAACGATTTGCAATCCCTGTATGTGGCCAACAACGTCTGTTCAGCGGTGGAGTATTTCCGCAAACTCGGCGGCAATGTGGGTGTGGCCGGCATGGTCATCAACCGCGACGATGGCACCGGCGAGGCGGCCAACTTTGCGCAAGAAGTCGGCATCCCCATTTTGTCGACGATCCCTGCAAATGAAGACATTCGCAGAAAAAGCGCCAGTTACGAAATCATTGGCCGCCCCGATTCCGTGTGGGGCCCAATGTTCGAAGAATTGGCCCAAAACGTGGCGACCTCGGAGCCCATGCGTCCCAAGCCCATGACGCAAGACCAACTGCTCGGCCTCTTCGCCGCCAGCGCGGTGGGCCGTGATGTGGTGTTAGAGCCCGCCACGCAGTTTGACATGTGCGGCAGGACCGACGACACCAAGCCGACGCTAGAAGTGGTCTACGACGAAGTCTGAAGCCCCCCCCAAAAAAAGCCATGTCAAAAACCATTCCCATCACCGCCTTGGCGGCCCCTCAAACCGCAGGGGTCAGCACGACGCTGGAAGGGGATGGCATGGGCTGCCATTCAGGCGGCGAAAAAATGTTGGCGGCCGCCAAGGCCTCTGGCAAATCCGAGGTCTTGCAGCAATACGCCAAAGACTATCCGGTGGATCCGAAAGCCGGCCCCCACGACCAGCCGCAAAGCATGTGCCCTGCTTTTGGCTCTTTGCGTGTCGGTCTGCGGATGCGCCGCACCGCGACGATTTTGTCGGGCTCTGCCTGCTGCGTTTATGGCTTGACCTTCACTTCGCATTTTTACGGCGCCAAGCGCAGCGTGGGCTATGTGCCCTTCAATTCTGAATCGCTGGTGACAGGCAAGCTGTTTGAAGACATCCGCGAATCGGTCTACAACGAAGCCAATCCCGACAAATACGACGCGATAGTGATCATCAATTTGTGCGTCCCCACGGCCAGTGGCGTGCCCTTGCAATTGCTGCCCAAAGAAATCAACGGGGTGCGCATCATTGGCATTGATGTGCCTGGCTTTGGCGTGCCAACGCATGCCGAAGCCAAAGACATTTTGGCAGGGGCCATGCTCAAGTATGCGCGGGAAGAAATCGCCGCGGGCCCCGTGGCCCTGCCCCGAACCGGCCGCTCCGCCAAACCCACGATCACCTTGTTGGGCGAAATGTTCCCCGCCGACCCGATGATCATTGGCCGGATGTTAGAACCCATGGGATTGGCAGCAGGCCCGGTGGTGCCCACCCGCGAATGGCGCGAGCTTTATGCGGCCCTGGACTGTTTGGCTGTGGCCGCCATCCACCCTTTTTACACCGCGAGTGTTCGTGAATTTCAAGCGGCTGGCCGGCCCATCATTGGCTCTGCGCCGGTCGGCTTGGCGGGCACCGAGGCCTGGCTGCAAAACGTGGGGCAAGTGGCCAACGTGCCGCAAGCCCAAATTGACGCGGTTAAAAATGCCATGCGCATGGCCATTCAAGGCGGCTTGGCCAAATCGCCCATCAAAGGCCGCATCGTGATGAGTGGCTACGAAGGTTCCGAATTGCTGGTCGCCCGGTTGCTGGTGGAAAGCGGGGCTGATTTGCGCTACGTCGGCACCGCCTGCCCGCGCACCCCATGGAGCGCGGAAGACTGCGCCTGGCTGGAAGCCCAAGGGGTGCATGTTCAGTACCGCGCCTCCTTGGAGCAAGACTTGGCGGCTTTGCAGGAATGGCAACCCGATTTGGCGATTGGCACCACGCCCTTGGTGCAAGCGGCCAAAGAACGCAGCACACCGGCTTTGTATTTCACCAACCTGATTTCTGCACGCCCCCTGATGGGGCCTGCGGGCGCGGGTTCCTTGGCCCAAGTCATCAACGGCGCGATGGCGAACAAATCGCGTTTCGAAGCCATGAAAGACTTCTTTGGCGAAGCCGGTAGCGGACACGCAGCGGGCATCTGGGAGGCCTCTAAGGGCGTGCCTCAGCGACGCCCAGAATTTGAAGCCGACACCCGTCGTCAACTCGAAAAGCTGGCCAAGAAACGCCAAGCGGAGGCGATGATCTGATGTTGGTACTCGACCACGATCGCGCTGGCGGCTACTGGGGTGCCGTGTATGTGTTCACGGCCATCAAAGGCTTGCAAGTGGTCATTGATGGGCCGGTGGGTTGCGAAAACCTGCCCGTGACTTCGGTGTTGCACTACACCGATGCCCTGCCCCCGCATGAGTTGCCCATCGTCGTGACGGGTTTGGCCGAAGAGCAACTCGGTCGTGAAGGCACCGAAGGGGCGATGCGCCGAGCCCATGCGGTCTTGAACCCCGACCTGCCAGCGGTCGTCGTGACCGGCTCCATTGCCGAAATGATTGGCGGTGGCGTCACCCCCGAAGGCACGAACCTGCAGCGCTTTTTGCCCCGCACCATTGATGAAGACCAATGGCAATGTGCCAACCGCGCGATGTACTGGCTGTGGCAGCAATACGGCCTCAAGCACGTTCCCAAACGGGAGCGCAAAGCCGGAGAGCGCCCCAGGGTGAACATCATCGGACCGTCCTATGGCGCCTTCAACTGCCCCAGCGATCTGGCTGAAATCAAACGCTTGGTGAATGGCATTGGGGCCGAAGTGAATGAAGTCTTTCCGCTGGGCTCGCACGTCGCTGATGTGTCGCGGTTGGTGGAAGCCGATGTGAACATTTGCATGTACCGCGAATTCGGTCGCATGCTGTGCGAAGCGCTGGAGCGTCCCTATTTGCAAGCGCCGATTGGTTTGCACAGCACCACGAAGTTTTTGCGCTCATTGGGGGCGTTGTTGGGCCTGGACCCCGAGCCCTTCATTGAACGTGAAAAACACAGCACCATCAAACCCATTTGGGATTTGTGGCGCTCCGTCACACAAGACTTTTTTGCCACCGCCAATTTCGGCGTGGTGGCCAACGAAACCTACACCCGAGGCATCCGCCATTTCTTAGAAGACGAAATGGGCATGCCGTGCAACTTTGCAATCGCTCGGGTCGCAGGCGCCAAAACCGACAACGCAGAAGTGCGCCGCTTGGTCACAGAAAAAACGCCCATGGTGCTTTATGGCAGCTACAACGAGCGCATCTATTTGGCCGAATGTGGCGGCGGCGGCATGATGAAAACCAGTTTCATCCCCGCCAGTTTTCCGCTGCCTCTCATTCGACGCCACACCGGCACGCCCTTCATGGGCTATGCCGGCGCCACTTACCTCATTCAAGAGTTCTGCAACGGGCTCTTCGATGCGCTTTTCCACATCCTGCCTTTGGGCACTGAGCTCGACAAGATCGAGGCCACGCTGGGCCGAGCGGGCCCGGAGTCGACGCTGCCTTGGGAAGCCGAAGCGCAAGAAAAATTGGAAGCCTTGCTGGAACAGCAACCCGTCTTGGTTCGAATTTCAGCCGCTAAAAAAATGCGCGACCAGGCTGAAAGAGACGCCCGAGAACGGGGTCAACCTCAGGTGGAAGCCAAGAGGTTTGGTGAATTGTTCGGATTGAAAGAAATGGAGGTGTCTGCATGAAAGAGGCACGCCTTTTTGGGAAGTCCGTTCAATCCTTCGGCTTGTCCGGGGGGTCATCTGCGGGGGTGTTAACACCTTTGCAGTCCGTCCTGAGCCCTTTGGGCGAGGGGTTTCGCCGTAAGGCATTTTGAAAGAGGCAAAACTATGACTGATGCAGCTAACCCCTCGGGGCTGACAGACGAAGAAGCCCAAGAGTTCCACCAGTACTACATCCAGGGTTACCTGTTGTGGGCGGCTGGCGCTCTCTTCGCCCACAGCTTGGTGTGGATCTGGCGTCCTTGGTTCTAAACGACTAAAGCAAGAGGTGTATTGATGACTAATCTCAAAACAAACAACGAGCGTTCTGCTTCCTTTAACCATGAGGACGGTGAAGGGATGCTGTTCATGATGCTCTTTGTCGTGTTCTTGGCCGTGGCTTTGGTGGGACATTTGCTGACCATGAATTGGCGCAGTTGGCTTCCTGGAGCTGAAGATTCCTTGAGCACCGTTGAAGGGGTCAAGTCGTCTGTTTACACCGTCATTTCTCAATTGACTTAAGAAAGGAAATTCCTATGTGGCGCATTTGGCGTGTGATAGATCCTCGCAAAGCGATCGTCCTGACCGGACTCTTGATTGCTTTTATCTCTGCAACGATTCACCTGGTCATGATCAGTACCGATCGTTACAACCTCAACAGCTGGCATCCCGATACGGCCAAAGCCGCAGCGGCCAATGCACCAGCGCAAAACGCTGGCCTACCCCAAAAGTAAGCCCAGTGTGTTTTGTTTGGACAGGCGCTATCGCTCCATTTTGGACGGGGCGTCTGTTCTTTAAATTTTTACATTCAAGTCTAGAAGACCCCGTAAAAAAATCAATCGGTCGGAGGATGCCACTATGACGATGTTAAGTTTTGAACGTAAATACCGCGTCCGCGGCGGTACCCTATTTGGGGGTGACCTGTTTGATTTTTGGGTGGGTCCTTTCTACGTTGGATTCTTCGGAATCACCACGCTGTTTTTTGCCCTAACCGGCACCATGATGATTTTGTGGGGCGCCGCGATGGGGCCCACTTGGAATCTCTGGCAAATTAGCATTGCACCGCCCGACATTTCTTATGGGTTGCGGTTTGCCCCCTTAATGGCCGGCGGTCTCTGGCAGTTGATCACGATCTGTGCGATCGGCGCTTTTGTCTCTTGGGCCTTGCGCGAGGTTGAAATTTGTCGCAAATTGGGCATGGGCCTGCACGTGCCCGTGGCTTTCGGCATGGCCATCTTGGCTTATGTCAGCTTGCAAGTCATTCGCCCTGTCTTGATGGGCGCTTGGGGACACGCTTTCCCCTACGGCATCTACAGCCACTTGGACTGGGTCAGCAACACAGCCTACCAATACCTGCACTTCCACTACAACCCCTGGCACATGATTGCGGCCAGCTTGTTCTTTGCCACGGTGTTGGCCTTGTCGATGCACGGCGGCTTGGTGTTGTCGGCCACCAACCCAGGCCACGGCGAAACCGTCAAAACGCCCGAGCACGAAGACACCTTCTTCCGCGACTTGATCGGCTACTCCGTCGGCACCTTGGGCATTCACCGCCTGGGTCTGTTCATGGCGCTGGCTGGGGTCTGGTTCGGCATCGTTTGTATCGTGGTGAGTGGCCCCTTCTGGACAGGCGCTTGGCCTGAGTGGTGGGGCTGGTGGCTCAACATGCCCATTTGGCGCACTTGATGGCTAGCAGAGGAAATTGAAATGGCCCAATACCAAAATCTTTTTACATCCGTTCAGCCTGTCGGCCCCTTGCATGACGGCGTCGCCCTGCCCCAGGGCGATGACAAACGCTTAGGTCAACCGTTTCTGTTGCACCTGCTGGGTCGCATCGGCAACGCCCAAATCGGACCCGTTTATTTGGGGACCTTGGGTTTGGCGTCCCTGATCTTCGGCATCGCCGCCTTCAACATCATTGGCTTCAACATGTTGGCGTCGGTGGATTGGAACCCCATCCAACTGATTCGCCAGTTGTTTTGGCTGGCACTCGAGCCACCGGCCCCGGCCTATGGCTTGAGCTTCCCCCCTTTGGCCAAGGGCGGTTGGTGGCTGATTGTCGGCTTGATGCTGACGGCTTCCATTTTGTTGTGGTGGGCTCGCACCTACCGCCGTGCCCGCCAATTGGGTCTGGGTACCCACGTGGCTTGGGCGTTTGCAGCGGCGATTTGGCTCTATCTGGTTTGCGGTTTTTTCCGTCCCATCATGATGGGCAGTTGGTCTGAGGCGGTGCCTTTTGGCATCTTCCCGCACCTGGACTGGGTGTCGGCCCTCTCTCTGCGTTACGGTAACTTGTTCTACAACCCGTTCCATGCGCTGTCGATCGTGTTTTTGTACGGATCGGTGTTGCTGTTTGCCATGCACGGCGCGACCATTTTGGCGGTCAGTCGGTACGGCGGTGAGCGTGAAATTGAACAAATTGTCGACCGAGGCACTGCCTCTGAAAGAGCGGCCTTGTTCTGGCGTTGGACCATGGGCTTTAACGCCACGATGGAGTCCATCCACCGCTGGGCCTGGTGGTTTGCAGTGCTCTGTCCTTTGGTGGGCGGCATTGGCATCTTGCTGACCGGCACCGTCGTTGACAACTGGTACCTGTGGTCAGTCAAACACCACGTCGTCCCCGCCTATCCCTTGGGCAACCCCATCGTGGTGGACCCAGCACTTGTGGGAGTGAAACCATGAAGAATGTGATCAAAACAATGCTGTGTCTGGGCGCTGCGCTGCTGCTCTCAGGCTGTGAGAGACCGCCGATTGCCACCGTGCAAACCGGCTACCGCGGCACCGGGATGGAGCAGGTTTACAACCCGCGCACCTTGGCACAACAGGCCCCGCTGAATCAGGCCCCCGTGGCCCCTGAAGCCGCTTCGGCGGACGGCCCCAAGGCCAAAGACGTCTACAAAAATGTGCAGGTGTTGGGCGACTTGAGCGTTGGCCAATTTGCCCGCCACATGACCTCCATTGCGCAATGGGTGGCGCCCGATGTCGGCTGTTCTTATTGCCACAACCCGCAAGACTTTGCCGATGACAGCAAGTACACCAAGGTGGTGGCGCGCCGCATGATCCAAATGACGCAGCACGTCAATCAAGATTGGAAAGCGCACGTTTCAGAGACCGGCGTGACCTGCTACACCTGCCACCGCGGTAACCACATTCCAAAAAATGTGTGGACAGCGCCAAAAGACCGCAAATACGCGAGCAGTTTGTTGGGCGATTTGGCGGGTCAAAACTTGGCCTCTAAAGAAGCCGGCTTGACGTCGCTGCCCTTCGATCCTTTTTCGTCGTATTTGCTGGACAACAAAGCGATTCGCGTCAACGGACAAGAAGCCATGGCCGGTGTGGGCGCCTATGCCAACCGCGCGTCTTTGAAACAGACGGAGCACACCTACTCGCTGATGGTGCACATGTCGGAATCATTGGGCGTGAATTGCACCTATTGCCACAACACCCGAAACTTCGCATCGTGGGAAGAATCTCGGCCCCAGCGTGTCACTGCGTGGCATGGCATTCGGATGGCGCGTGACTTGAACAACGAGTACATGACGCCGCTGACCAGCCAATTCCCCACTGAGCGACTCGGGCCCCACGGCGATGTCGCCAAGGTCAATTGCAGCACTTGCCACCAAGGCGCCTTCAAGCCTTTGTATGGGGCTGCCATGGCCAAGGATTTTCCAGAATTGTTGACGCTAGCAAAGCCTTAAGCTTTGCACCTCATAAGGCCTGTCACTGCCAAGGGACAGGCCTTTTTTTTAGAATCAATTCCATGCCCCAGCCCCTGTTGACCCAAGGCCAAGCTCAAACGGGGGTTCTTTTGTTGGCCGACATTGCCGCCGAATTTCGACTTTGGGGCTGGTCACGCATCGTCAAAGGGCCCTCGGCACTTCAGCACTTAAGCGGCCTCGTGTTTGCCAAAGTGCTGGGCAGCGGCCACGAGGGTGGCTTTGGCCTGCGACCCAGCGTCTCACGCCAGGGCTTGCTGCTTTGGTTTGAAACGCCGCAACAGGCCGAAGACTTCATGACCCGTTCTCAGGTGGTCAAAGACTATCAAGAAAGATCAAGGGAGTTCTGCCTGATGGCGCTCAAAACTTGGTCGTCCCGAGGCCGTTGGGATCAAAAGTCGTTGGACGTCACCACCCCTGCCCCTGTTCATGGACCGGTCGCGGCTTTGACGCGGGCCTCTATCAAATTCACCAAAGCCCGTGCTTTCTGGCAATTCGCGCCGGCCTCGCAGAATGCCTTGTCTCACGCTCAAGGCTGCCAATTGGCGGTGGGTTTGGGTGAAGCACCGTACTTGAGGCAAGCCACTTTCAGTATCTGGGACAGCGTTGCCGACATGGATGCCTATGCCCGATCTGGCGCGCATTTGCAGGCCATTCAAGCGGCCCAGAATGAGGGCTATTTTTCTGAATCCCTGTTTGCGCGGTTTGTTCCCCTTCAGGTGCAAGGCCAATGGCAAGGCAAGGTGTATGGCTAAAGTCGTGGTGGTGGGCGCTGGCATCGGCGGCTTGGTCAGTGCCTTGGTGTTGGCGCACCACGGGTGTGAGGTGACCTTGATAGAGAGTGCACAAGCGCCGGGCGGCAAGATCAGACAGGTGTCTGTCGACGGGGTCGGTGTCGACTCCGGGCCCACCGTTTTCACCATGCGCTGGGTATTTGAACAAATGCTGGCGGAGTTGGGCACCTCGTTGTCGGACATCTTGACGCTGGAACCCTTGTCCATCTTGGCCCGCCACGCCTGGGACCAAAGCGAGCAACGGTTGGATTTGTTTGCCGACACCGCCCAAACTGCCGACGCCATTGGCCAGTTCAGCAGTCCCCAAGAGGCCCGTCGCTTTTTGGTTTTCTGCCAAGAGGCCAAGCGCTTGTACGAAACGCTCGAGCGTCCTTACATCCGCAGCGAGCGCCCCACCATGACCAGCATGGTGAACGACCTGGGTTGGAAAGGCCTGCTGAACCTCAGCCGCTTGGGGCCGTTCGCCAATCTTTGGCAAAGCCTGGGGCGCCATTTTCACGACCCGAGGTTGCAGCAACTGTTTGGTCGTTACGCCACTTACTGCGGCTCATCGCCTTGGTCAGCACCGGCCACCTTGATGTTGGTGGCCCAAGTGGAATTGGCGGGTGTTTGGTCGGTGCACGGGGGCATGAAAGAAATCGCCAACGCCTTGGCCCGCCTGGGGGTGCAACGCGGTGTAAAGGCGCGGTATGGTCAACGTTGCCAAAAGATTCTGACCCAAAGCGGCCGTGTCACTGGCGTGCAACTCGACACCGGCGAGGTGATCGAGGCCCCTTATGTGGTTTTCAACGGCGATGTCAATGCCTTGGCCGACAGCCTCAATCAGAACCGCAATCAAAGCCGGTCCCCCCCAAAAAATCAAAATTTAGAGCGTCAAAAGCGATCACTCTCTGCCTTCACTTGGTCGCTCCACGCCAAAGCGAGTGGCTTTCCCTTGGTGCGGCACAATGTTTTTTTCAACCAAGATTACCGGCGAGAGTTTGACGATATTTTTCAGCGCCGCCAACTGCCGTCGCAAGGCACCGTTTACGTCTGCGCGCAAGACCGAACAGACCACGGGCTTGCCCATGATGACCAGCAAGACCCTAAAAACCAGCTAGCCATTAGGGAGCGCCTGTTCTGTTTGGTCAATGCCCCCGCCGACGGCGACGTGCATTCTTTTAGTTCCTCGGAGATACAAGCATGCGAATCCAGCAGCCTGGCCTTGATGCGTCGATGTGGCCTGGACATCCAATTCGAAGCACACCAAGTGGTGCGGACCTTACCGCAGGACTTTGCGGGTCTGTTTCCGGCCAGCGGTGGGGCGCTGTATGGCCAAGCGACCCACGGCTGGATGTCGGCCTTTGCGCGTCCCTCGGCTCGCAGCCCCGTGACTGGCCTCTACACAGCGGGGGGCAGCGTGCATCCGGGGCCGGGCGTTCCGATGGCCGCCATGTCGGGTCGTTTGGCGGCCGCGACGCTGATGGCGGACCTCGGTTTGACCAAGCGGTCCCACCGGGTGGTTATCTCTGGTGGTACCTCGACGCGCTGAGCGACGACGGACAACACGGTTTGTCCATCATCGCCTTTGTCGGCAGTGTTTTTTCGCCTTACTACGCATGGGCCAGAAGGCGACAAGGCGGCGTGGCCGACCCCGAGCATTTTTGCGCCTTGAATGTGGCGCTGTATGGCCAAGGCCGCAAGCGCTGGACCATGACCGAACGCGGTCGACAGCACATCCAGCGCTCGGCCGCGCATTATCAAATTGGCCCCAGCAGCCTGCGCTGGGATGGCCAAGCCTTGACCATTGACATCGATGAAGTCAACATGCCCTTGCCGATGCCGGTGCGCGGCCGGGTGACGGTCCGCCCACAAGGCCTCAGCCCCTTCGTCACCGCGCTGGATGCGGCGGGTCGACACCGATGGGGGCCACTCGCGGCTTGCTCTCGCATCGAGGTCGACATGCAGCATCCCCAATTGAATTGGCAAGGCCATGCGTATTGGGATTCAAACGAAGGCGATGAGCCGATCGAAAAAGGCTTCTCCGCCTGGGATTGGGCGCGGGCTGAAATGGCCAATGGCGACACCTCGGTCATCTATGACGTGAAGCCCTTGCAAGGACCTGATCGGGTCGTGGCGCGGCGTTTTTCTCCGGATGGCCAGAGCGCCCCCTTCTTGGCCCCGGATCAACACCCGTTGCCCCCTTCCGCTTGGCGAATTCAGCGGGCCATGTCCAGCGAAGCCCCGACGCAGCCCAGCGTCATCAGCACCTTGGAAGACACGCCTTTTTATGCCCGCTCTTTGCTCAAAGCGCAACTCATGGGCGAGCAAGTCACGGCCATTCATGAGTCCTTGGATGTGCCTCGCTTGGTCTCTTGGCCGGTGCGTTGCATGCTGCCATTCAAGATGCCCAGACGCTTCACACCGACTTGGTCACCATGAAATAAACAATCGGCAGCGGCAGCAGCGTGGCGATCGCCCCCGCGAGTTGCCAAATGCGAGACAGCCGCCAATAGGCCTCCCCGACTTCGGTGCTTTGGCGCAAGAGTTGGCGCTGTTTCAACTGAATGGGCACCAGGATGAAAAGCCAAATCAGACCCGAAAACAACAACAAGCCATAAGACCATTGAATCCAAGGGTGGCTGGCATGTCCGCCGAATTGTTCTGCCAAGTCGTGGCCGGTGTAGACCACACCCAAAGAACCGAGCAAGGTGAAGACCCCGTCGGTGATCAACACCATGCGGTTGCTGAATTGAATGATGGCGTGGTTGCGGGTTCGCTCGGCCATCAAAGCCCAGACCCCACTGACGATGACGTTGCCTAAAAACAAGCACGCGCAGGCCAAATGAATGATCTTGAAATAAGCACCCATCAGAATTCAAACTCACTTATCGGTGGGTTCTTTCGCGTTGTTCCAAGCGGCCAAACAAATCGACCATCCACTCGACCCGCTCATCAAAGCTGCGGGCAGGTACTTTCCAAGGCTTGGTGGCGGTCAAAGGCGCGCGGTCTTGGACGACCATGTCGACCAAATATTGAATCGCCGGCACTGGACTGAGGGGAACCGCTGGTGAGGCGGGTGGTTTGATGGCGACCGAACTGGCCTTGGCAATCAAGGCCAACTTTCGAACGGTCGAAACCACGGTGCGTTTGTGCACCGAGTTCAAGCCCTCGCGCGCCAGTTGCTTGCCAATTTCTGCGTACACCAAACGCGCCGATTGAATGGCCGGCCGACACTCCCAAGGCAATTCAGCCAGACCAAATTCAGCGCGCCGGTAAAGCGCATCGGCCCTCAACAGCAGGCGTTGTGTGAAACCAGCCAAACGCGCATCGAAGGTCGGGTTGGCCAACCAGGCATCGGCGTCCATGCCAATTTCACGAAACCACGCCCGCGGAATGTAGAGGCGGCCATTTCGAGCGTCTTCCCCAATGTCTCGGGCAATGTTGGTGAGTTGCATCGCCACCCCCAATTCGCAAGCCCGGGCAATCGCAAATTCTCCCGAAGCGCCCATGATGATCGACATCATCGCCCCCACCGTGCCCGCCACCCTCGCGCCGTAAGCCTCAACGTCCGCCAAAGTTTCATAGCGACGGCCTTCGGAATCCCACAAAAAACCATCCAACAAGGCTTCCAGCAAACCCATCGGGACGCCGTAGCGGTGCACCACCATCGTCAAGGCGCGGTCAGCGTCTTGCGGGCCGGGACGTCCTTGGTAAATGGCACTCAAACGGTCTCTCAAATCCTGCATGGCCTTTACGGGATCGCTGCCCATGTCGATGGCGTCATCGGCCAGGCGACAAAAAGCATAGAGCGCGGTCGCGGGCGGACGCAGTCGGGTTGGCAACAATTTTGAAGCCGCAAAGAAAGACTTGGACCCCCCGCGCATGAGCGCGGTACAGGCTTCTAAATCGTAGGTGAATGGGGGGGGTTTAGACGAAAGAGCGGGCATCAGATACCACCTGTTCAAGCATTTTTGCGGACATCAATACACTCGGAACGCCCGCACCCGGTTGACTGCTGGCGCCCACCATGAACAAGCCGTCCACGTCTTCACTGCGGTTGTGTGGCCTGAACCAAGCGCTTTGGGTCAAGATGGGCTCCAGCCCGAAACCAGCCCCTCGGTAAGACCACAGGCGGTCTTGGAAATCTTGCGGGGTGGTGATTTTGGAAGACACCACATGCTGCTTCAAGTTCGGCAAAACACTGTCTTGCAAAACCGTGGCAATGGCGTCTCGATAGGTCTCTTGGACGGCGGCCCAATCGGTCTGGCTGCTCAAATTGGGCACCACCGACAAGACATAAAAACTGTCGCAGCCCGCAGGGGCCAAAGACGGATCGGTCGCCGTCGGCCGGTACAAATAAAGGCTGAAGTCTTTGGAAAGCGTGTGGTTTTTGAAAATGTCTTGCAACAGGCCTTGATACCGAGGCCCCAACACCATCATGTGATGAGGCACCTCGTGGTACTGGCGGTTGGTGCCGAAATACCAAACAAACAATCCCGATGAATATTGCCCTTTGGCGATCTTTCGATCGGTCCAATGTCGTCGGTGTTCAGGCGCCACCAAATGACGGTAGGTCCAGGCAGCGTCGCCGTTGCTGACCACGATGTCGGCTGGTAAATACTCCCCCGAGGCCAGCTCCACACCGCGCGCTCGACCGGCTTCGACTCGGATGCGGGTCACAGGGGCGTTGTAGCGGATCGGCACTTCGCGCTCCTCGAGCAATTTGACGAGTTCACGCACAATCGCCGTAGTGCCCCCCATCGCTGAATGGACGCCCCAGCGACGCTCCAGAGAATGAATCAAAGAATAAACACAGGTCACTGAAAACGGATTGCCCCCAATCAGCAAGGGGTGAAAGCTCATGACAATGCGCAGTTTGGGATGCCGTATGTGCTGCGCCACCAAGCTGTAAATCGATTGCCAGGCTTTCATCCTGACGAGCTTGGGCAGGGCCTTGGCGACATCGATCAGGCTTTCAAAGGGCACCATGCCCAATTCAACAAAGCCCAGCTGAAAACATTTTTCTGAGGCCTTGATTAAATTCTTAAACCCTTGAACATCCTCCGGGCTGAAACGCTCAATTTGCGCCAGCATTTCTTCGTCGTTGTTGCTGTAATCGAAATGCGTGCCGTCGTCAAAACGGATGCGGTAAAAGGGCGACATCAGGCGCAAATCAAGGTGGTCTTGGTGGCGCCGTCCACACAAGGTGAAGAGCTCTTCAATCAAATGCGGCAAGGTGATGATGGTGGGCCCGGCGTCGAAAGTGAAGCCGTCTTGTCGGTGCACATAAGCCCGACCGCCAGGCGCGTCCAGCTTTTCCAGAACCTGCACGCGGTAGCCCTTCACACTCAAGCGAATGGCCGCGGCAAGGCCCCCAAAACCGGTGCCAATGACGAGGGCCGTGGGCACTTTAGATGGGGAGTGAGGGGTCATGTGAATCCAAATCGGGCAAGCCCAAAACAGGGTTCTGTGGCTTACGAAGGGCCCAGCGCCAAAGGGCGGTGGTGTCTAAAGGCAGGACCAACATGAAGTGTTCCAAAATGGCCAGCGCCAGCAAAGACCCCACCAAGAGGGAACCCACCTTTTCAGCAGGTTGGGCCAAAGGGTGCTCGCCGGCCATCAAGATCCATTGCAAGCCAATGAAGGCCACCGTCACGGCGAAAGGGAAAAAAGCATTCATGCGACGGCGTTTGAAGAAGCTCTCCAAGTAGCGCATGTGGGCAGGCAAAAAGGCTTCGCTCAAATTGCGAACCCCCAAATACAAATTCAATTTCGCACTGGTGCGCATGATCCAGAGCACCAAATAGGTACTGGTTCCCACTTGATTGGCGGCGCGCCAGGTGATGGCCAAGATGAGAAAGCCAACGATGAGCAAGGCCAACTCATGCCAGAGCACGGCTTTGAACGACAGCCAAAAACGCGGCCAGCCCTGGCTGTTCGGCGGTAAAGGTGTTTTTTGCGGGCCCGTGATCCAACCCGTGAGAAAACTCAACTCATTCCATCCCCAAGCCAATAAGGCGCAGGTGAAAGCGCAATACGCACCCGTCACACTGGTTTGATCGGCCGTGTGGTGCAAGCCCACCAAAGCGCCCAAACCGAGCAAGGTCGAAAGTCCCCAACTCAAGGTCCCCGCCGATTTGGACATGTGATTCAACATGATCACAATGCCCGTGCTGAACCACCAAATAAAGATGGCAAATCCAATGGCGATCCAGGCTTCAGACATGGCTCATTACCAAGCCGGCACCATGCGAACTTGATCAGGCAACGCATGGTGATTGACAGGCAAAAAGTACAGCCGCGCAAAAGTAATCGCCCCCGAAGCCGCCCAGAAGCCTCGTTGAAGCAGGCCCACCAAACCACCGCGTTTTTTGGCCAAATCCATTTGTGTTTGAACCTGGAACAACTGCTTCAAACCCGCACGGAAAGCGGGGTTGTCGAG
>Ga0208381_1000152_pt1 | contig 26968 bp, 22 predicted proteins | sample CryBogCBE13Jul09_FD_184572 | JGI IMG/M metagenome (GOLD analysis project Ga0208381, IMG submission 184572) | Freshwater microbial communities from Crystal Bog, Wisconsin, USA - CBE13Jul09 (SPAdes) (version 2) | ecosystem: Environmental > Aquatic > Freshwater > Lake | place: Crystal Bog...
GTATTAGCTGTATTAGCTGTATTAGCTGTATTAGCTGTATTAGCTGTATTAGCTGTATTAGCTGTATTAGCTGTATTAGCTGTATTAGCTGTATTAGCTTGTGCTAATATTGGTACTGTCATAGTATTAGCTTGTGGTACTGGTGGTACTGGTGGTACTGGACCTGTTGCAACACCAGCTGTAGACATTTTATGTATATACTATATATAAAGAAAATATATTATTTAAACAAAAATTATTTGACAATCTAAAATATTTTTTACTGTTATAATCTCAATATTATCAACAATTTCAGGATATTTTATTTTAATTTCTTCTATATCATCTGAATTTTCTTCTGAAATTAAGACTTTTTTAATTCCCGCTAATTTAGCTCCCTGTAGTTTACTAATTAATCCTCCTATCTTAGTAATCTTACCTGTTAATTCTATCTCTCCTGTTATACCAATTTCATTACTAATCTTTTGATTTAATAATATACTAATAAATGCTAATGTAAACGCAGCACCCGCACTTGGACCATCCTTTGGTGTTGCCCCACATGGTGCATGAATATGAAATCCTGATGTAAAATTTTCTAATATTTTACTAATATCATGACCTTTATCTTTAATATAATTTAATGCAGTAGTGTAAGCACATTGAATACTTTCTTTCATTACATCACCTAATGACCCTGTTAATTTTAATTGGAATGTTTTCTCTCCATATAATTGCATTACTTGAATTGGAACTATACCACCACGACCACTTACTGTAGCATATAATCCATTAATCATACCAATCTTTGGTTCTTCATGAATCTTTTCTGTTTTATATGATTTTTCATCAATATATTTTTTAAATGAATCCCAATTAATTTCTAATAAATTATCATTAATCTTACCAACTAATACTTCTTTATTAATTTTCATCATTATTAATTCTAATTTATGTTTAATATCACGCACACCTGCTTCATTTGTATATTCTAAAATACCCTTCTTAATTACTTCATCTGCTATTTTAATTGTCTTCTTTAATCCAACTTCACTTATTATTTCTGGTAATACATAATCTTTAATAATATTTAACTTATCTTTGATTGTATAAGGTTTTACTTCTATTTCTACAAATCTATCTAATAAAATTGGATCTATTAGTGATGAATCATTATATGATGCCATAAAAATACAATTTTGTAATGGAAAATCAACACCTTGAAAAAATCTATCTTGAAAACAATGATTCATATTTTGATCTGTTAAATGAATTATAATACTCGATATTTCATTAATACCATGTTTTACATTACATTTATCTAATTCATCAAAATATATTATACATCTCCCTTTTCCTATTTCTGATAATTTTCTAACAACCATACCTGGTTGTGCTCCTGCATACGTATATCCATGTCCATGTAATAATTCACCATCATTTTGACCACCTAATGTAATTTGAATAAATGGTAAATCTAATGCTGCACTCACACTTTTAGCTAATAATGTTTTACCTACACCTGGTGGTCCTACTAATCCAATTGAATAACCTTGACCCGATGGATTTGTTATCCATCTTGCTATTTGTAAAACAAATTGTTCTTTTGCTTTTTCATGACCATATACCTTCTTATTTAATTTATCTTCTATTTCATCAAATAATACAGATGGTGATTTATCTAATATTTTTTTCTTAAAAAAATCTGTTTCTTCTTGTGATATCCATGGAAATTTAATTAATGTTTTTACAAATAATAATTGTTTATGATAATCATTGTTATTATTTTTCATTTCAGAAACTTTTTCCATTGCAAGTAATTTAACTTTATCTGGCATTGTTGGATGTGTTAATATTTGTTTTCTATAATCACTATCATCATTAGATATATCTTTAATTATAACCATAAATTTTCTAATTTTACATTGAGATATATAACTTAAATAACTAATAATTACTTCTGATAAACTTACATCATTATATTTTTTATCTTTTGCTAATGAACATAAAAATCCTGCTAATTGATAATTTTCTTCCTCACCAGCTAACAATATTTTAATTGTATTATAAAATTCACTAATATTATTCTTATTTACTGTATCTTTAAAAATATTTTGTGGATTTTTTATTTTAATAATATTATATTTATTTATATTTCCATTTATTAATTCTTTTAATTTTTCAGGTGAATATACTATAATTTCACCTAATGATAATCCTCTCATCATATTTTTTGCTAATTCTCCATCAATTAATGTTTCCAAATATTTTCTTTTAACAAATAATTGATTAAATACAATTATGCTACTTCTCATAAATAATGAAATTTCATCTACAATAAAAATACCTTTTAATACCAAATAATTTTCAAAATAATTTGAATCCTTTTTTAAATGCAATTCAAATGTTGGTATAAAAATATTCTCAATTGCACATTCCTTAAAAAATATATTATTCGTATACAAGTCAAAATTATTCGCCTTTTTATCATTATTTGAAACTATTGATAATGTTTCTGAATTTCTTATTTCTACTTCATGATATCTTAATGGAATAAATAAATAATTATAATTATCTATTAATATTCTTGATTTATTATCCAATATTTTTGCATCATAATCATCTTTCATCATCATTTGAATTGCTATTTTAATATTTGGAAATCCTATATTAGATGCAACCTTTTTAATATTATACTTAATATCTGATAATGGATGCCAAAATGAATCATAAAATATTTCATGACTATCAATAATTTCTGGAATTAATCTCATTTTACTTGCATATATTATAATTTCATTCAACTCCATTTCTAATATTTCATGTGTAATTTCATTATTTTTTTCACAAAAATTAATTATTTTATCATTATAATAATCATTTAATAATTTATGAATATCTGTCAATTCATTTAAATAAATTGATTTTTCATATGTATTAATTACATGATAATAAAATATTTTATGAATATGTTCTCTAAAACTATGTATTATCTTGATATATTTATCATATTCATTCTTCAATATATAAATTTTTAATTCTCTAATTCTCATAATTAATTTTAGGAAATATTTATAAATTATAACCTAATATCTGATTAATTTCAGAAAACATTTCTTCACAATTAATATTATCTGCTTCTATAATTGCTTCTGATAATTCTAATACTCTGTTATTCTGCTCTTCTGTTAACTTATATTTATCCATATTTTCAAGAATCGTTTCAATCTTTTTATTCCAATCTACTTTGGTGTTTTCTAATTCATAATTAGATAAATAATCACTAAATTCATTATTTATTAGTTCAACTATTTTTTTCATATCTATAATATTTTCTTCCATATGACGTAAATTATTCTCCTTTTTCATATCCCCAAATAATCTTGGAAAATTTTCTTTATATACTTCTACTTTTTCATCTAATGTATTAAATAAATTTAGTCTTTTTTCTTTTACTTCTGGATCTATATTAAGATATATATTTTCAGTAAGTTGAAATAAAATTTGTGATTTCATACCATTAAACATATTATTTAATAATTCAAACTCTTCTTCAAATAATTCATTTGGCATAATTGTTGAATATCTAGAAATATCATTATCTCTGGTTGTTTTAATTTGTAATACTTCTTGATTACTACCATCTTTTGCAGTAATCTTTAAAATACCATCTGGATTAATTTCTGCTGATACATAAATCTTAGGTGTACATCTTGGTCTTGGTTCTATCATTACTTTAAATACACCTAATAACATATTATCTTTTACATAATGATGTTCACCTTGATATACTTTAACTTCAATATATTCTTGGTCATCTTCTTGTGTAGTAAAAAATGATTCTTTCTTAGCTGGAATAATACTATTCTTCTCAATTAATTTTGCATATTTTCCATCTTCTACTTCTATACCTACTGATAATGGTAATCTATCAATTAATACTACATTATTTGTATTTGATATTAATGAATTACCATAAATAGTTGCACCAAATGAAACTGCTGTATCTGGATCAATCATAAATTTTAAATCTCTTTCAAAATAGTTTTCAACTACTTGACGAATAAATGGATTCTTTGTTGAACCTCCAACTAATAAAATTTGTGTTACTTCTTTTTTAGTAGTAGCACCATCAGTAAGAATTTTATCAAATAAACTTGTAATCTTAGTATAATACTCTGTTTCCAACATTTTAAAATAATCTTTTTGCAAAATTTCAGGAATATCACCAGAAGATAATTTAATTTTTGATTCTTCCGGATTGGTTAACGATGGAATATTTTTACGTAATAAATCCGTGATGTCTTCTCCACCAAATTTTACATCACCCATTAAACTAATTACTTCATAAAAATTATTTGTATTTTCATCATTAGAATTAGTAGGAGCATCTGTAATTTTTCTCATTAATGTTAAATCAGTTGTTCCTGCACCCATATCAAATACTAATACAACTTCTTCTGCTGTATGATAAAAATATCCATATGCAATACCTGCTGCAGTTGGCTCAGCTAATAATCTAATTAATGGTAATCCAGCACCTAAAACTGCACGTTTAGTAATATCTTTATCTGCTTCTGAAAAATATGCAGGAACTGTTACAACTACTTTGTATTCACTATCTAAATCATTTTCTAATAAATATGTCTCTAATTTATTCTTAATCTGTGTTAAAAATTCTTGATACAATGATAATAATTTTGGACTATTCGCTAATCTTCTTTTTAAATTTCTATGATAATTTCCTGTTGCTAATGCATCATTACCTATTTTAACTTTATCATCTTCTATTGAAATTACACTAGGAATTGGTTTATCTATTACATGTAATGTTCCGTCATAATAAGATAAAACTGTATTGTTTGTTCCTAAATCAATACCAACTAATATCATATAAACAATAAATAGCTATCGTTTATATAAATTTTAAATTATTTGTTCTAACTAATATATTCTTCGATGTATTTTGTTTGTTTTATTTTAGATGTATAAAATGATTGTAATACTTCAGGCTGGAATGTATTCACTACTAAATCTAATAACATATCCAATATTTTTGATTCTATCTTAAATTCATTATATAATTTATCTATACCTGCTTTAATATCAAATGTAGTTTCATCTGGTGATGACGAATCTGTTTTCTTATCTGGTACTTCTTGTTTTAATAACATTTTTACTTTTCTTGATAAAACAACTTTTTCTAATTGATTATAATTATTAATTGATTTAGCCAATGTTTCTATTATTTCACTTCTCTTCTGAAAAACACTTTTAATTAACTTCTCTTTACTCTTTACAATATATCTATCTTCTATAACATCAAATAATTTTATTTTGAAATCAATACATATTTTTATAAACTTTTTAAATGCTCTATGGTGTTTTAAATTTTCCTTTATATAGTTTAGTTTTGGAGTGTTATCCGACTCTTCGAATAACAGTGTTAATTCTTTATCCAATTTATCCATTATTAATTCAATTAATAAGTATCTAGATTTTATTTTATAACAATAAATCTATACAGATTTATATCAGTCGCTTTAAGCTCCTTCAGCTCACTTTGTTCGCCGTAAATGATTTCCGTAACTGTGAGTGAAACGAACCGAGCGTAGCGAGATGAACGTAGTGAATTGCTATAGTTTCTTAATAAAATCTAATACATCATTTAATTGTAATTTCTCTCTTAATAAATTATCATTCTTATTTACTTCGAATTTTTTAAATGAACTCTTCATATCTGTATGATTTTCTTGAACATCACTGGTTTTTGCTGTTTTAATTTCCAATTTCTTTTTAATCTTCTTTTCCGCCATCTCTTTTAGAATTCTCTCTTGTTCTTCTTTTTGTTTTTCTCTTTCCCTTACTGCTTCTTCCATCTTGTTTTTAATAATATCAAAATCTACTGGGTCTACCTTTAATTGTAAATCTTCTGGTTTAGTTACATTTTCTGGAAAGTCATTTGTAATTCCCTTGTAAACTTGCTTGGTAAATTCAAAATTAATATTATCTCTATCTCTTGAAACTTGTTCAAATTTGCGGTTGACGTCTGGGTTGTATTTTTCTTTATTCATACTCATATTATTTATTCTTATCTTAAGTTAAGAATAAAATATGTCGACATTTGACGAAAATACTTATAAACGTTTAAAAGTTATAAAAAAAATAGATCTGTCATTTTCTGATACTATTTTAGAATATTTAGAAAAATTACCACCTATAAGATTTAAAAATCAACCTTATTCTTTTAAAATTCAACATGCACCTACTGATGCATTAGACGATTCTAGATTTTCTAGATTTCCTTCCATTTTAAATGCTGTTAAATTATTAACGACTAAATATACATTAGATATACCACCTCATAAAATTATTATCTACGGTAATTCAAAGCCAGACGGCAATAACGGTAATTCAAAACGTGATTTAGCATTATCACCAAACGGCAATAACGGTACTAATGTTTCTAATAAATATATTAATCATGTTGCTAATATAGTTCGTTGGTGGGCTACTATTATGCCTGGAAAATATCTTGTTACTTTATACTTAACTGATATTAAAAAAAGATTACCACCTGTTTATCCTAATAAACCTAAAATTTTATCTGAAGAATATTCTAATTCTGGTTTTACATTTGTAGCTGAACCTCGTGATATCCATATATTTCGTAAAGAAGAATCTCTTAAAGTTCTCATCCACGAATTAATCCATTCTTCCCAATTTGATTTTGATAATAAATTTTTACATCCATTACCTCTTAAAATAAAAGATGATAATATTACCAATGAAGGTATCACTGAATATTTAGCTATCATATTCTATTATTGGTATATTGCTAATTACACTCAACACGTCTTTTATCCTAATACTAGTGCAAATGAATTATTCTTAAACTATTTGGGCAATGATCTTGGATGGCAAGAATATCAAATGAATAAAATATTAAATTATTTTAATATGAAACCTACTGATTTATTAATCGAAAATAACTTCAGACAAAAAACAAGTATTATATCTTATTTCTTTTTTAAAAATTATTTGTTTAACGAAAATTCACTACCAATTATATTATCACGAAATTATGATGATATAAATAGCTTGATTGATGGTATGTCTGATTTTATTAAATCTTATAAAACAAATGCTGTTCCTCATTCATCTTTATCCATGAGAATGAGTTTGTATGAATTAAATTATTAAATTATTAATTTTTTTTATTTAAATTAATAGTTAATTATTTATTATTATTTATTTTTTTTATTATTTATTTAAGCAGTTGTGGTAGCAGCCTTGCCCTTTGCTGGTGCCTTTTTGGCAGCAGTAGATGGAGCAGGAGCTGGTGCAGCAGCAGCTGGTGCATCACCGGCAACTTCCTTGGCATTCTTGTAAATTACAGCGAGATTAGAGTTAATAGAGCTGAAATCAAGTGTTGCATCTTTACCGAGTGAAAAGAGCTTACGGAGTTTTTCATCAGGAATGATTACTTTACGGTCAAAGCCAGTTTCACGAGAAGGATCAGGCTTGTATAATGATTTAGATTTTACATAATCATATATAGCACCACTGAGTTCAGTGCGACGCATTAAACCAGATTCAGGAATGGCTACACCAACATCCTTAAGGAAGGCAACAGCTTCAACTGGAAGTGCAACAGGCTTGAGGATGCCACTGTCAACAGCTACACGACGAGGCTTCTTCTTTTGGCTTTGTGCACGCATTGCTTGGTTATGTGCACGACGGAGTTGCACTTGCATGCCACCGAGAGCGAGCATACCTTGACGGACATTCTTGTATTGTTCATTAAATTGTTCCATTAATTCATCAAATGTGACTTTCTTATCTTCATTATCACTTTCATTTTCTACTACTTCGGGCTTGGTTTCAACGACAACAGGCTCGGGTTTAGGTTCATCTTTAACTACTTCTTTCTTGGCTACTTTAGTGGCTTTGGTGGAAGACATTTTTAATTATATAATATATATCGTTAGTTGTCTTTAAGTAATTTTATTCGTAAAAACTTTACTTGTCAATTTTTTTATTTTATAGAAAAAAGGACTTAAAACAATAGCATTCAATTATTTATATATGGAAAGAATTATTAATACTGAAACCGATAGCGACACTAGACTTCGTCATGAAACCAATAACAAATTTATTCTTGATAGTTTAAATGATTTTAAAATAGAAGGAAAAAGTGCCTTATTATTAAAATCATTACAAGCTTATTTTACTGAAGAAAAATTCAAAAAAGTCATTCCACTAATTACAGGCACATCTCGTATTTCATTAAGAGTAATTGATTGGTTTGTAACTAATTATTCTAAAAAAAATCAAATTATCTATAAAATTAAAGAAAACAATGAGGAATGTTATATAAATATTCATACTCATTACCGTAGTCAATTGAACGCTTATGGTAAAAAATATATCGATCCATTCTGTAGAGGTACTGAAAGAATTTTATTCAAAGTATCTGATACGCAATGTGTGACATCTAATATCAGTCAATTGAATTTTTTTAAATGGGCATTGCAATATAACGTTCTTGATTATATTGATAAAAATTACAATATTATTGTTAAAGATATGACTGAAACAATAAATAGTACACCTGCTTCTAATAAAAGAAGAATTTTTTCATCTAATACAGTTAAGTCTTTTAAAAAATATGATGACGGTATTAGCATAGATATTCATTCATCTGAATCTTCTGATAAAAATGATAATGTTTATAAATCACCCTAATTATTTAGATTCATATTTTATTTCTTCATCATTTAATTCATCATTTGTCGAATTGCATGTTGCAGTTGATGTTGTTGATTCTGTATCAGAATCGGAATCAATAATTACTTTTTCTTCTATAAATTCTAAATTATAACTATTTCTCTCTTCTATTATTTCTGGTTTAATATAAATTCCAAAAGTAGTAACATTATTTTCTGTATTTACCCATATTGCATATATCTGAATAATCATTCTAACTTTTTTACCAACTGATAATTCTTTTATACTTATTTCTTCATGATTTCTCTTAATAATTGTACCATTTGTTACCTTAATTTTAATCATCCCTTCTTCACATTTATCTATATCTTCTGTATGTCCCATTGTAGAAGTAACATCTGTATTCACTTCCTTAATTATTGGACTAAACTTTACAGATTTACGATTCTTAAACCAAACTGATTTATTCTCATTTGCATCTGATAATATTTTATTCTGTAAATTTAAAATAAATTGCCTAAATGTTAAACATGAAAAACCACCTAATGGTAATAATAATTCATAATAATTACTTTTTTTAGTAACACCAAATACATTCGTTAATTCCGGTGTTTGTATGTATATTGGTTTACCCCTTTTGCCATCATACATTTTAATAGTTAATTTATCATTTTCTGATGTTCCTGATGATGGAATTTTAGATGAAGTTGTACGTTCTATATCATCATATATTAAATTTTCTAAATTATACTGATGTGGTAAGTACTGCCTGGACTGCATTTAAAATATTTATTAATAATATTTTAAATCATAAATTAATTAATTATTTTTACATAAGATTAAGTTTAAGCTGTTGCCTTCTTACGAGAAACTGCCTTAGTAGCAGTTACTTTGACAGCAGTAGAAGAACCTTTCTTTGCAGGCTTAATTTCTTCTTCCTCTTCTTCCTCTTCTTCTACATCTTCAATTACTTTTTCTTCTGGAACATCATCATCTTCATCAGGTTCAATATTAAGATCCATTTCAGATACTTTTTCTACAACATCATCATCAAATTGAGATTTTGCAAATAAATTCTTACTAATCATAGTATTAACATCTTCACGCATTTCAATTTGCATTTGTTCTACTTTAAATGTTGCACCATATTTACCAGGTGTCTTCTTTTGACGCCATACCTTGCTGAGGCTGACAATCATACGATAACGGAATTGACCACGGCGAAATTTATCTTCAAAATCTTTTGGTGTCTTAATAACCATTTCTTCATCTACACCATCCTTACGAAGAAAGAATTTAGTAGACATAGAATTTGTAGGAATTTCAGTACGAAAATTAAAACGAATGTATGTCATTGTTTCTCCTTCCTTATTAGTTGTTTCACCAATAAGATTTTCGAGTTCAAATTTCTTTTCATCTTTCTTACCTACAATAGATGCTTTATCCTTAATAAGTTTTTCTTGGAATTCTTGAACTTTCTTAAAAATCTTTTGTTCATCTGGATTATCTCCAAGATAACAACGCCATTTAGCACGTTCGCTATCATCCTTAAATAATTCATTACCTTCCTTGTCCTTAGATGGAGGAAAACCACCAATATTAAAATCAAGAAGTGGTGTCTTAAGATATAACATAGTTAATTGACCATCTGCATGTTCATATTTAGGTAGCGATAATAGTTGATATTTAGAATATTCATTTTCTTTACATTCCTCAATTTTGAGGCGAGAAAAATCAACATCTTCAAAAGGAATAATTACACGTGAAGTTTTTGCTTGAGACATTTTTTAATTTATATTATAGTTATTATTATTTGTATATCTTTAAACTATAAATATATCAATTTTATTAATTATCAATTTTATATAATTTATCAATTTTTAAATAAACACTATATTGTAATGGTATTAGTAGTTAATACTCTCCATCGAGGATTGCTGTAATTAAACCCTATCATTGATACTTGATTTTCATCAATATTATTTTTATTATCAACTTTATCAATTACTATATCATATTTATACCTATGTATTATATTTCTTAAGATATATTTTATTTCTCTCTTAGAATACATATGATCACTTTTATATCCTACTAAATTATTCTTAACTTTATTTGCTAGTGGATTATATTTAAATTGATAACATCTTGTATAACTTGACGGATATTTATTACCACTATTATTCATATGTAATTCAACTATAGCATCTGTAAGAACATTAATTGGATAATTAATATTAATATTTAATCCCAATGCTTCAATAATATTTTTATATCTTTCATTTTCTACTACAACTATATCTTCATTCTCTTCATTAATATCTATAATCTTAATTGTATCTTCTGGATATTCTATTGGAAATTCAACATCATTAATAATATTTACATTATTAATAATACTATTTGTGAAAATATTAATATTTGATTCCTCACTCATCTTATTTAATTTATTATTATTTATAAATTAAATGAAATTATTTCAACTTTTCTATACTACATAGATATCAGAATCTTTATTAATTAAATCATCTATTAACATATTCTCTTCTAATTTAACTACATTGTCTACCATACTTAATCCCTTCTCAATATTCGAAACATTAAATTCTGTATTCTCTAATATATCATTATCCATCATTAAATTACAATATCCAGTACCTCCATTAATCATACGACCAATGATAATACGTGATGATACTGATTTTAATTTATCTGTTTCATTAAATGCTGCTGCATTAATAAATTGTTCCATTGTTCTTTCAAATGATGCACGTGATAATGGGTCAGTATCTTGACGATTAATACCATTTCTGTCTACTGAAATTAATGAACCACTATGCGTCATAATATCAACTAACAAACTAATATGATGAATATTTACATTGTTAATTAATTCACTAATTTCATTTATAATCGCATTTCTTACTGCTTCTATTCCATAATTGGCATAAATAGAATACATATCATTTGTAAGTGTTCTTACATGATCAATTCCAAGAATACCACGAATACCTGACATGTTAATACCTTCTGTTTGTAATATATATTGTTCTTTATTCTCAATATCACCATTCTCTAAAAATTCTACTTGAGATTGTGTCATTACATCAATACTAGTAATACCTTCTAATCCTTTCAAGTTGAAATCATGTAAAATATAATCTTGTAATTCAATAATCTTATTCAAATCATAATTATTCAAGTCAAATCTAATATGAATTACTGGATTTGCTTCATTCTCATTACTTGTTAAGATTGCACAATTTACAACTCTATTAAAAATATCTTTTTCTGATTTACTAATTGTCTTTGTATTATTAATCTTATCTCTCCAGAATTTTACAAAGTTAATCTTAATATCAAATAATTTTAATTTCTTAGCATACAACATTTCACGATTAATTCTAAATCTAAACATCCACGGTAATTTCTTTAGTTCTAATTTAACATCATAAATTTGCATTGCTGTTTTAGGATCTATCTTATCTGTTTTCAAAAATCCATTATTCACATCCGGATCATATCCAATATCTCCTTTTAATACAATATCATTTAATGTTAAATAACTAATATATGATGCAATCTTATATGCACTTTCCTTATCATATCTGTATTTCTTATCCAAATATATTGTTAAAATTGGCGTCTTAATTGTCTTAGTACATCTCATAATTTCATTCATTCTCATTACACCTTGTGTACCTTTCTTAATTGTACCAGCTGAATGCTTAGTATTCAAGTTCAATTGTGTTGTTCTCTCTCCCATACTTTGGGCACCAAGAACACCTACCATTTCACCTGCATCTACTACTGCTTTATTGAAACTCTTAATAATATCTGTCTTTACATTATTTAACATTTCTTTCGTAAATCTATAATCAATAATACACTTCTTTGGTGCTAAATACTCATGTATTGAAATTACGAATAAATATTTGTTATTATCTTCCATTTGTTTACGAATATTATTATTATTATTATCTTTACGTTCTTCTGCTGTCATACAAAATAATTTTGTGTTCTCAGAACTAATAATTTCTTTAATTGTTTCTAATACATCATTATATTCTAAATCTGATTTTACTTTAGCATCTTTATTAATATGTGCATTGATAATACGGAATAAATTTACTGGTAACATAAATACATCTTGAATAGTATTATAATTTAATCTTGCTTTCATACATATTAATCTTACATCATCTCGATACTTAATTAATTTCTTACCATATTCTTCATTTAATTTCTCTGTTAGTGCTAATTCTTTTTTATTCTTGATTAATTTCTTAAGCTCATCTTTACTCAATGTTAATGCATCCATAATTTTTGCATCATTCATATTAATAATATTAATCTTTACTGCTTTTTGTTTAATCTGGTCTAAGTTAGATCCACCATAAAAGTATTGAATAATTTGATTATTTGAATTTCTCACGATACCATCATAATAGACCATTACATCTTCCATTCCTTTGATGAACTTACGTTGAATATATCCAGTATCTGCAGTATCAACAACATGTAATCCATTAGCTAATCCAAAATTTAATGTACTTGGTACTGTTAAATCATATACTTTAGGATATTTCTTAACATCAATAATATTGATTTCCGTAATCTCATCTAATACTACATCTTTTTGGAATCCAAAGTTTCTATGAACTTTAGTTGCTTCCATTTGTTTAATTGCAACATTTTTCTTTTCATCCATTAATGGAATTACTTCTGCAAATTTAGAAGCCCATTGTGCACGAATAGATAATGCATATGTTGGTAATATATGTACAGTTCCAATATTATTAGATTTTAATTGACGCATTGATACTTTACCAAAAATTCCAAGTCTTGTACATAACATACTTATTCCATCAATTAATTTTGAAGAGGCTGATCCTACCTCAATAGAATTATTTGTAATTGTACCATCACCAGAAATGTAACCATTAATAATTCCAATAATAAATTCTTCTGGTGCAGAATACGCAAAGTCAGGGACAAATTTATTTTCTGCACCATGTCCAACAATTCCATCTAAGAATTTAGCTAATATGGTAGAATATCCACGAATTGTAGATGATGTTCCTCCAATATTATTAATATGAGATTCATAATGCGATTTTAACCCCCAATTATCAAACCAATCTTTTACAAATGTTTGAATATTTGAACTATTATTTGTAATACCAATATATCCTGATTTTACATCTACATTTCCTTCTGCTAAGAATAAGCCAATAAATTTACCATTCATTTCATTAAGTTCAAATATATCTGGAATACGTGAATGTTCACGATTAGTTGTAAATGGATAAATATATCCTTTCATAATATTATCCATATTAGAACGCACTGTTGCACGTTGAAATCTTGCTTTACTATCATAAGGTAATGTAAATAATTTTCCATTATTAGATTCCCACCATCCTGATGGAATATGTTCACGGTTTTCCATTACATTTGCAACTGCATCATGTGCTTTAATAAAGTCTGTTCCATAAATATATTCTGATTTAGATAAATATATAGACATATCAATTTGTTTTGTAATTACAGGTGGTTTACCTAGTTTCATTGTTACTGGTACAAAATGTCCAGGTTTAACATCTGGGGTTGACATTCTTTCAAATTGTTTTGATGTATTATTATAAATAAGTAATGACTTACTTTCTGTTACAATTACTTTCTTACCTGATAATGTCTTAATTTCATATAATTCCTTACCAGGATCATGACGAGTAATAGCTGTAATTTCTCCCCATGTTACATTACCATCCGCATCAGCAGTTGGAATATAAATAGGATTATCTAATTGTAATAATTCCATTTCACGTTCTTCATAATGTTCAACTCTATCTTTATTAGAATCTAATTGCTTATCAATCCAATCTCCAATATTTACATATTTACTTACATTATTTTCATAAATTACAATTGGTGTATCACCTGTAACTGATTTAATAGCCGTATCAATTAATCCGTCACGATTCGCCATCTGCTGAAAGAAAAATTCTGTAGGTCTTAAACCTGTCACATATGAACTTGAAACAAATCCACGTGCTGCTGGAGTATCATCAAATTGATGGTAATGAGGAATAGTACGATTATTTACTTTCTTTGCAATACGTTTGTTGTTCATGTTAATTTGACCAACCAAACTAGAAATACTACCTAATTGTTCTACTTTACCTTTTGCACCAGAATCTAACATAACAAAGAAATTATTACTAGAATCTGTTGAATCTAATACTATCTTACCCATATCACCTGCATGTGCAGTTAACATAGTACCAATATTCTCTTCAAATATACTTTCATCTAATAATCCAGGATGATTCTCCTGTTCTGTAATTAAATGTTTTACTTCTACTATTAATTTATTTGTTTTTTCTCTAACTTTAGATAAAATACTATCATCTACAATACAATCTTTTAATCCTACAGTAAATCCTTTTAATTGTAACCATGATAAAATTACTTTTTGTAAGTTATCAATAAAATCACGTGTAATTTCTCCACCATATTGGTCATAAATAGTTCCAATAAATCCATTTGCATCATTTAATGTTTTTACTCCTACTTTACCTGAAATAAATTTACCATGTTCTACCTTGACTTTAGTAGAAAGATTAATATTTGGAATTAAATAACTCATTAATTCATACGTATCCATTTCTTTCTTTGGAACTTTAGTAATATCAATATTTTCAGTATTCATTAATGTTCTCATTACTCTATTCCATGTTAATGGTTGATTTGTTTCTGTAAATAAGTATGAACCTAATACACCATCTTGAACTAACTGAATAATTGGTTCAGTATTTCTTGGTGAAATAATTAAATTTGTTACATTTGCTAACATTGATAATTCTACTACCGATTGAATAGTTTGTGGTACAAATACATTCATTTCATCACCATCAAAATCAGCATTATAAGGTTTACATGCACTTGGATTCATTCTAAATGTTGTAAATTTATCGTTGAGTGATACTTTAACTTTATGACCCATCATACTTAATTTATGCAAACTAGGTTGACGATTAAATAATACATAATCTCCATCTACTAAATGACGTTCTACAATATCACCAAATTGAATCTTCATTGCACGTGTTCGATATCTAATATCATACGATACACCTTTGCGATTAATAATCTTAATAATACCTGGATATTTATCACGTCCATTCGCTACTAATTTACTTAAATATTCATAATTATCTGGTGTTACTACTTCAGGAAATGGAATACTCATTGCAATCTTTAATGGAATACCAACTTCATCAATACCAATAGTAGGATCAGATGTAATTACTGCACGACCTGAACCTTCTACTCGTTTACCATTAAGATTTTGACGAATACGACCTGTCTTACCAGAAATACGTTCTGAAATAGATTTAGTTGGTCTACCACCTGTTTTCTGTTGTGATACAGGTAAGTTAATATCTTCATTATTATAATATGTTGCAATTTGATATTGTAATTGACGAATATAATCATCATTATATTTCATATCTTCACCAGTGGCCGCTTCTTTATCCAATAATTTTCTTACTTTAATATTATATTTAATAATATCTGCTAACTTGTGAGTTAATGTATCTTCAGCTACACCTGATGATAAGAAATCTTTCTTAGCAGGTGGACGAATTGCAATAGGTGGAACTGGAAAATTAATAATAATCATATCTTCTGGTCTTGCTTTAACCGTATCAAAACCCATAATCTGATAATCTAAATCTGATACATTCTTTAAAATATTATATACCGTTTTCGGTTTAAGAATTTCAATAACTCTCTTTTTACCAAGTGGATTACCACCTTCTTCTTCTGATACACCTGTTAATTCAGTTTCAGCTTGTAATAAAATACTTCCTGATGTATTACCAGTACTGATAATCTTTTTAGTAATAACAGGAACAGGAGAACCACATGAATAATCTGTTCGCTGACAATATTTAACACCTGATGTTAATTTCTTAATTTCTGCAAATCTTACTTTTCCATATTTATTACGAATAACTTGATTAATATCATCAATTGATTTATTAATTAATAATTTTGAACATCTAATACATATACATCCTAATATACTCTTAACAGTATTGATAAATCCCATATGCCATACTGGTTCAGCTAATTCAGTGTGACCAAAATGACCTTGACAATTTTTATATTCTAAACCACATGTAGCACATAACATAGTACTATCAGCAGTTCCTAATCTTGGATCGACTAAACCTCCTCGTTTAGGTTCTAACAAATCATACGTTTCAGCAATATTAATACCATATGTATCGTTTACAACGGCAGAAGCACGTTTGATTTCGTCATTACCATAAAGAGTAAATTCAATTCGATCAATATTTGAAATTTCGTCAAACCTTTCTGTCATATTTTATTTACAGATTGTTATTTTTAAATAAAATATTAAATAATTCAATTATCAATTTTATATTATTATCTTTATTTTCTTATATTACTTAAAAAGAAATCGATATTATTGATTAACAGAATAAAATGACTACTATTACAGTAAAGAAAACTAATAATTCATCAGCAGAACCTATTCCTTCAGAAATTAGAAATTCTCCGTTATTTAATACACCATGGCATTTATGGTATCATCATGAATTAGATAATTGGAAAGTAGATGGTTATCGTAAAATTTTTACAATTAACTGCATTAGAGATTTTTGGGATTTACATAATAATATTGAATATATTGGTGGTATTAATAATCAAAATTTCTTTTTAATGCGTGATGGTGTTAATCCTATTTGGGAAGATCCCAAAAATAGAAATGGTGGATGTTGGTCTATTAAATTGATGGAAACACATCGTAATTCTACTATTTGGCAAAAACTTGCATTAAAAATGGTTTGTGAAAATATGTTTAAAGATCCTAAACATGATGAACTAGGAGTTATTACTGGTTTATCAATTAATTTAAGAAATGCTAATACAACAATTATTAAAATTTGGAATAGTGATACTAAATTTAATTCAAGTAAACTATTAAATGATGATATTACTAAAGATTTTGGATACAATATTATTTATAAAAAGAATAATGTAGAGTATTAGATTAAATTTTAATTATTAAAAAATTTAATTTATTTTTTGTTTTTCTTAATCTTCTTAGCATTTTTTGGTAATTTACTTGTAAATCCAGAAGCAGGTTTTTGTGTAGGTGGTACTGGATAAGAATTTAATGCTGAATTACTATCTAAATTTGACAATCCAGATTCAAATTGATTATTAAGATGATTGACCATATCAGGATATGGAGATGGTGTGTTATTTACTATTTGGGATGAAGTTATGCTAGGTGCCAAAGTAATATTTGGATTAGCACCTGGTCTAGCACTATAAGTACTCATTTGATATAATTCTTGAAGTGTTGACGCAGGTGTATTTTGTATTATACCATGAAGTATATTTCTTCCTTCTTGTAAAACATCTGGATCTATGCCTCCTCCTGGTGTAAATACATGTCGTTCTAATGGTGAATAATCTGGTTCTACAGAACAATCAACATTATCACATTCAGGATTATGATCAGGGTCTGGAAGAGAACCAGATGCAGATACACCAGGTGTATTAAGTGAATTTTGAATAAGACCTATAGTTGCTGAACCTGTAGCACATGCTGCTATATTTTTTCCGTAATTTGGATTTGGATCACCTGGATTTGCCTTAGTAGCAGCAGAAGAATATGTCTGTTGTGATATTACACAACAACATTTAGGTACAATTGGATAAAATTGATGTGCATGTGCTGTTTTATAACAAATTGCTGATTGAGAAGGAGATAAAGTTGGATCATTACAGTCAGGTCCACTTGGAGATCCTAAATGCTCAATAACATTTCTAAAATGTTGCGTATTACTATTACAATTTTTTGATCCTGGACATGCACATGGTGTTGATGATGAACATGGTGCTAAAGCTTCACAAAAATTATCAACTATTGGTTTATATGAAGGAGTTTTTAATGTGTTAACTAATTCAATTAATTCACCTGAATCGGCTTCGGTTGTTGTTCCTGAACTACCTGCTGTTTTTGAATTATAAAAAAATGTATCATTTCTTACTACATAAAATTTAAATAAACCCATTTTTGCATAATCTAATATTGTCATACCACCTGCGCTACTATATCCTGGAAGTCCATACCCTTCTAAAAATACTTGATATCTTACATATGCAAGTGCAAAATATGTTAAAATTAAAACTACAATAATATATATTACAAACCCTGGTGTAGAACCAATAGTATATGAGTAAAATACATCTTTATCTATTAATTTCTTAACAATTGGAATAAATGCACTACAATCTACTGAACCACCTGACATAGTTTTATCATTTTCTAGATTCATATATATAAATCCAAGTACTAAGATTATTAAAACTAATATTGTAGTATTCCTATTAATTAAACTGTTTTTCATAAATTAATTTTTGAAAAAAACTATGCAAAAATGAATTTATTATATTTATATTAAAGATTTATATAGATACTTAAAAAGTAGCAGAAGGTGAACCTGAACTACATGGTGTATATCCTGGGGTATTTGGATTCATATATCCTGATGTACCTTTTGCACAGCATGGATGTTGATATCCTGGTTCACTGCAACAACTACATGGTGAAATTGTATTACAAAATGCAGATGCATATTTTGCATATTGACCTGTACCTTGTGTTAATGCAGTTATCATTGAATTATAATTATTTTGTTCGTAATCTGAAATTGTTTTATTTGAAATTGCATTTGTATCTGCTGCATACATATTTAGAAACATTTTTATAAAATCAGAATAAGAATACTTCGATGCATATTGAAAATAAATAAAAAATCTAACTATTACTATTATTAAAAATATAAAAAAGAAGTAAAATAAATATCTAAATTTATATGTAAATGGTATACATTCAGGTGGAATTGGTGGACTATCTCCTCCCATTTGAATCATATAATTATTTGGTATACTCATATATATATACGATAATCCTAGAATAACTAATAATAATATTATTGACACATTTGAAGATATTTTTCTATTCATATAATATTTTTTGATAATTTTCTATTAAAAAATAATTTATTAAATTATTCTAAATATCATTTCCTAAATCAAGTTCTGATGAATTTATTAATGGTATTGATGATGATTTTTTAGATGAAAAAAATCCTATAATAGCTTTGTATTTAATTACTATAAATACAATTATTAATAATACTACAAATATACTTAATATATACATTATATTAGTATCAATAGGATATGAAATAGATGGTGAATTACTTGTTGATGAACTATTTGATGATGCGGAAAATGATGAATTATCTGTTGATACTGAAGTTGATACGTCTGGTGTAAAATATTCAAACATTTGAGAATGTAATTTGTCTATTGTACTATTATGTCTTATAATATAATTCTTTTTAAGGTGTCCATGTATTGTATTTATTATTAATTTTAAATAATTTTTATACATATTAAAAGTAGTTGTTTCATCTTTTACTTGAAATTCTGATACAGCTATACTTTCATAATTTTCTCTATTATACATTTTATATGTAATAACTAATATTATTATAACTACAACTGTTAATATTATATTTTTTTCCATAATATTAATAATTAATTTTTTTAATAACTCGGAGTATTAATTGGAATAACTGCGTTACATATTGATTTAATATTTTTATTGTCAAAATATTCATTGATAAATTTTGATTTTTCATGTTTATCCATCATTTCATATTCATCTAAAAACATTTTTATCTTTTGTTCCCGTGTTAATAAAAGCCCTTGTGATAATAATCCATTCGCAATTATCATTATCATTAATATAAATCCTAATATTATACATAATAATCCTGGACCAGTCATTCTATACTATTATTTATTATTTCTTTTTTAACTTTTTCCTTTTTAACTTTTTTAGGTTGATTCTCTTTTAATTGACTAAAATATGAATATCCCTGTAATAAACAATCCGCTAAATCATCTTTTTTACTATACCCACTTATAAAATTTCTCCATTCTTCTGTTATAATACTTTTACAAAATTCTATTGATTTTTTCTTACCATCTGCATATGATAATTTTTCAGGTTTCACTTCTGTTTTTATTTCTTCTGCTTTTTCTGTCTTTTTCTCATCAATTAAATAAAATTTGCTCTTTCTGCTAGGAGAAATTAATTTTATATTTTTTGCATCTAGTGATTTTGCATCTACTACTTTTCGTATTAAAAACCATGCGTATAATGTATCAGCAATCGCCTTCATTTTTGGATTCTTAAATGTTGGTTGATTTTCTATTAATACTACTTCAAATTCATTAAATTCCATTTTATCTAATTTATCTATTAATTTTAATTTTAATACTTCTGTTGCATCATCTCCACTATATGATTTAGGACCATGATTTTCACACATATATTTATTATCTATATCATATTTACCTTTTTCATGACATCCATCTATATAACAAAAATGTTTTATTCTAATCTTTTTACAATGTTCTCCACAATAATACTTATTATTATATAAATATATTCCATCTAAATTACAAAAACTACATTGTTCTAATGATAAATTAATAATACCCCATTGTTTGATAACTAATTGAACTGGTTTATTTTCTTCTTTAGTATATTCTGATAAATTATATGCTAAATTTTTAATTCCCACATCCCATGATAAAATACGCATATTAATACAGTATATTTATTCTTATATAAACTTCATAAAATAAAATTTTATTCCGTCTCACTACGTTCGTTTGCTTCGCAAATTCGCTAACGCTCAGTTCGCTATGCTCACTTATCCGATACCTTTTACTGTGAGTGAAACGAACTGAGCATAGCGAATTTGCGAAGCAAACGAACGAAGTGAGACGGATAAATTTAAATTAATTTAAATTTATTCCTAATTATGAAATAATTACGGAGTTTTGCATAGCAAAACGTAGTTTAATAATGTTTTCTACATACTGCTCGATATAAATTCTCAGATCCTACTTCTACCGTTTTATTATTATTTACTATCTTCTTACTAAATATAGCTTCCGAAAATGCATCACCTGTTTCTTCTTCACATTGTTTACAAAATGCAGTTAAAAATACAATATCATCTACATGTGGTATTAACTTGTATAAATCTCCAAATAATTCTCTTTTTGCACATCCATTTAATCCTGCAATATGTACATTTTTAGATTCACTCCATTTTAATGCATATTCATATAAATCTTCAAAAAATTGTCCTTCTTCTATCATAATAACATCATAATCTTTTACATGTTCTGCAATTTCTTCTAATTTAACACATGATACACATGGCTCAGTTCTACCATCATGAGTTACAAGTTTAGATTCATTTGAATATCTATTATCTATACTCGGTTTTATTATAAAAATTTTCATACCTTTCTTTTTATAAATATGAATATAATGAAGTAATCTTGAACTTTTACCAGAAAACATTGGACCCATGATTAACTGTAAATATGATGGCATTTTATATTACTGTTCTTATTTTTTTATTTAATTTTTTATCAATTTTTACAAAAAAATGAAATTATAACTTTTATTTAAGTTAAATTTATTACTTAAAGAAAAACGACTATTATATATAAAGAATAAAAAATGTCACAAATTGAATGGATCAACAGTACTCATACAGGTGAAACTGCTTTAATACCGCAGATTTCTATTTCAACTATCACTACAACATTAAAATTAAATTGTACTTTTAATCTTGTTGATATATTTAAATGTGTTAAATTAGATACTAATAAAATTATTGGTTTCAAGTGTAATGGTTGGGTTAAAATTAAATTAGGACAAAATATTGTTTATTTGCCACCTGCTTCAAGTGACGAAGATGATAGTGAAACTGATGATGATGGAGAAAAAGGAGTTAAAATAATTATTAAAAAGAATAAAAAACTTCCATCACATTACAATGAAATTAAAAGTTTTTACAATAATTTAAAGATTAAAAGAAGTAAACATAAATTTTTTAATCAGGTAACAGCTTATATTAAATTAGGTGCTGATCGTTATATTAATGTAAAAATCTTTAAAAATGGTTCATTACAGATGACTGGTATTAAGAAAATCAGTGAATGTAATAATATTATTAATCTTTTATTAGATGAAATTAAAGAACCTATTAATTCTAATACATTACTAGCTCTACCAGCTGGTGTATTATTACCTGATTTTATTACTGCTAAATATGAAGTAAATAAAATGGTAGAATTAATTAAAAAGACTGAAGATTTAAAAGTATCCAGTTTTAGTATTCGAATGATTAATAGTAATTGTAAAGTTCCATTCAAAATTAATCGTGATGCTCTATTCCAGATTTTAAAGACTGAAAAAATCAAATGCAGATATGACCCAAATAGTCATGCATGTGTAAATATTCGTCATGATATTACAGAAAATGACAAAGTTTCTATCTTTGTTTTTCAATCTGGAAGTATTATTATTACTGGTGGTAAAACAATTAGTGATATTAATAGTGGCTATCATTATATTATGAATTTAATTTCAAAACATTATGAAGTAATTAAAAAGAAAGATTTGGATGAATATATTCATTCATTAAAAAAAGATAATGATAATGATTCAGATGATACAGATGATAATGAAGAAAATCAAAATATTATTAATAATCTTGCTTAATTGTTAATTTTTTCAGTAGTACCAACAACTGCATTTGGATTGCCGGTACCTACTTGAATAATTTCATCGTTACTAAATTGGTTGAAAAAGCTATCTATATCACTATTTTCAACTACGTTACTATTTTCTTTATACAATACATTATTGACGTAAGGATTGTTGTATACCATGTCTGCAGGATTAAAATGAGGGAATGTAGATGGAATATTAATGTTCTTTTGTTTTTGTATAAATGGTAAGTATCCAGTATTGGAATTTAATGCATTACCCATAATCATTGTATATGGTACTTGTTTGAGACCTACAATACCTTGTGTTGATGCATTAGGTGGTTGATATGCATTTACTTTTGTTGGTGGTAATCTTTCTAATAAGCTTTGTTTATTATCACGGAAATACATATTTCTTTCACCTTCACCTGTTGAAGTTGCACTTACACCATCAACACTACCTAATGTACCCATATAATTGGAATTGGTATTAATACGATTAGTTGACATTTGTTGATATAATGACATATCACCTGCACCCATTGTACCACCATTACCTACAACACCACCATAATTGGAATTGGTATCAACACGATTAGTTGACATTTGTTGATACATTGACATATCACCTGCTCCCATTTGACCACCATTACCAACAAGACCGGTATAATTAGCGTTTTCATCTGTTCTATTAGTTGACATTTGTTGATACATTGACATATCACCAGCACCCATTTGTCCACCATTACCAACAAGACCAGTATAGTTAGCGTTTTCATCTGTTCTGTTAGTTGACATTTGTTGATATAATGACATATCACCAGCACCCATTTGTCCACCATTACCAACAAGACCTGTAAAGTTAGCATTTTGATTTAATCTGTTAGTTGACATTTGTTGGTATTTTGATACATCACCTGCTCCCATTTGACCACCATTACCAACAAGACCAGTGTATAATGCATTTGATGTAGAACGTTGTGTAATGTAGTTATTATAAGAACCAAGATCATTATTTGGTACATTTGGTGATAATAAACCACCGCTATCTAAACCAGGTAATACTCTGTTAAATGGTGTATGTGTCTTACCAAAGTTTTCAGATGATACACCAAATTCAGAATTAACTGGACCAATAACACCTTGTTGAAATTCTTCTTGTAAACCACGATGAGATTGGTCAAAGTTCCAATGACCTTGATCAGTTGGTCCTTGAACATCATAGAAATTTGGCATAACACCATAATCTTGAGATAATGTACCATATGTAACTGGTTTCTTATTGACAACACGACCAATAATTGTAGCTTTACCATAACCACTTGCACCTTTAACCACTGGAAATTCTCCTGAAATTTGAGGATTATCCAATCTACGTAATTCATCAATTGTTTTAGTTGGTGGTACATATGGATCATGGAAACCAACTTTACCATCTTCATAGGCACCAAGATTGAGACCAGGTGTAACTTTAACATCATCCATTGGTTTATCATTACGTCTTTCTTTACCTGAAAAATATCTATCTTGTACTAAATCTGTTTGTACTGGTGTACCACGTGTGTATGATTGTAATGGAATTGGTTGATAACCTGTTCTGAAACCATTACCATCAAAATTTTCAACATTAGATACTTCTCTCTTAGAATAGTAGAATCTAGATGAACCAGTGTATCTATCTAATGTTTGTTCCATATTTCTAGCACTTTCTTCTGTAATTAATAAACCTTTGTCTTTGAAGAAAGGTTGCATATTGTTATGAATTAATTCATCTTTGTTAAAAATTTTATATGTCATATCATCATCATTTTTATTAAATGGTGTCCAATTTTCAGGTAATGTTAATTTACCATTATTTGATTCTGCTGGACCTTTATTTCTATTAATTGGCATTGAACTAAATTGTTCATCTAATGATGTTAATTCATTAGGCGGTGCTTCCATTAAATTTTTATCATATTTGTATAATGATAACATATCATCACCTTCTGAATTGTTCATGTATTTGGTTGATGATAAGTACTTGTTTTCTGTATCTAAATCATATACTCTTTTATTAAATAATGTTGGTATAATATTTTTATTATGAGGATCATCTGATAATAATTTCTTTTCTTTAGTTACTTTATCCATTGCATCTTGAACTCTACCTTTTTGGTCAAAACCAGTTGATGGTTGTGTTATTACTCTTTCTACATATTCATCTTCTTCAATGGTTTCTTCATTAAATTCATCATCGGTATTATTTTTGAATCTTTCACTAATATATTTTCCTGCTAAACCGATTAAGCCGATTGCTAATACTTCCATATTATTATTTAGTAATAAAAAATAATATAAATAAATGTAAATTATTTAAAGCTTAGAAATTCCCATTTCATGAATATTGTTTTTTAATGCAACTGTATTTCTAAGATTATCCATAGAATTAATTAAATCTGATTTAACATCGTATCTAGAACTTCTTCCAAATCTATTATTACCTGTACTATCAGCACTACCATTGAATACCCATTCTCTTGGGTCAATAATAGGTCTAAATGTTACATCAAATGCTGTTTGACGAAAAATTTTTGAATCAATATCTAAACGTGTATTTTCTAAATCTAAAATAGTATTACAATTTGTAAATTTAGGAGTTAATTGACTTGCTTTATCTAATAATCTTTTTCTCTTTTCCTCTAAAGTATTTCCAGATGTATATTTTGTATCACTCCAATCTCTAGCAAGAGATGATTCAATATCTGCACGTAATGCTCTGCTACCATAATCAAATTCACCAATATCATAATTTCTGTCTGCACGAGGACCATTTGTTGAAAAACATTTAGAATTGTTATTTGCAGTATCAATATCTATTGAGTAATATCCGGGTCTAACGGATTGTGTTGTTAATTCTTCTTGAAATAATCCATCATATTTAGCTCTTGCATAAATACCAGACATTCTATATAATTTATATAGAGAAAATTTAAAAATTATATATTATCTTTATTCAACTATAAATTTTTATTAGAAATTTATAATTCATTACATTTATTTAAATTGTTTCATGTTAGTTGGTACGATTGCACGGTCACTTAATCTTGGAACCGCTACACTTGGATAATCACATCTATTTTTACCAGCTGGTGTACAAGATTCAAATTTCTTTGTTGCACATTTAGAACCAGGTAAATTAATTAATAATAAATCACTTTCAATTTCAACTCTACGTTCTTTACTTTTTAATGTATAAGGTAATTTAGCTCCTGAATTTTGGTCACTGCTAATGTTATTTTCATTGTAAGGTAAGTAAATTTCGTATAATGCTGGGTTTTTTGTATCTACTGTGTATTGTTGATATGCGCATTCGTCGTATTTTAATCTATCAAAAATTCCTGCCATTTTCTATTCTTATATAATATAAAATAGATTTTTTTTTTGAAAAAATCTATTTTATCTCGCTTCACTCGGTTCACTTCGTTCACAAATACGAGGGTAATTTATTTGATTTAATTTTATTTTCTAATTTCCATAATGGTTGAATATTTTTATAATTAAAACATTTTTT
>Ga0208381_1000156_pt1 | contig 26810 bp, 37 predicted proteins | sample CryBogCBE13Jul09_FD_184572 | JGI IMG/M metagenome (GOLD analysis project Ga0208381, IMG submission 184572) | Freshwater microbial communities from Crystal Bog, Wisconsin, USA - CBE13Jul09 (SPAdes) (version 2) | ecosystem: Environmental > Aquatic > Freshwater > Lake | place: Crystal Bog...
GCATTTAAAACCGAATGGAAAGCACATGTACTAAACGTACCTTGTGAAGTTACTCTTCTTCTTATTGTATTCATTTATATTATTAAACTTTTTTATTTAATGTGTCGAGGCAAAATATACTCAAAATTGATTGGCAAGTCTGTATCCAATTCAAAATTCTCAAAGAGAATCTTCTGAACATGCTCCTTGAATCCAGTCTCACTGCGTCTAAGATTCACACGCAGATCCCACAGACTTTGACGGTTATTCAAACAGTTTATAATTTTAAGATCCTCATCCGGTGTGTACCGTTTTCCATAATTTACATTTCCAATCTTTTCATTCTGCTTCTTTCGAGACTTGTTGAGACATTTTGTAAGTTCTCGATTGAAAGTAATCCTATCAGCATCAGAAAGGTTCATATCAGTAACCTTTTGAAGAGTGATGATGACAGCATTGAACATTGTCCGACTGTGCACAGTCGTCATTTACTAAATAATACTCGATTTGTTTAAACTAAATTCCATGTCGTACCGATCAAGTTGATATCCTATGTGTTCATTTCCAAAAAACATTTGTCCGGTATCGGTATCAATTTGTAAAGTTTTATAGGGACTCTCTAAAGTTCTTAAAACTATAACCTCCTCATCTCTTTCTATTTCAATCTTTTCAGGGTGACAAAAATCATCATACAAAGGGTTAAAGGATATTATGGTCCCAAAAGGGTACTCACATGATAATCCAGAACCCATTGTTTAATTTAAGATTATTCTTTTTATTATAATAGAATGAGTGACTTGATTAAAGCAATTTATGCACTCCGAAAATTCACATTGTATGAAAAATATGTTATTCTTGTTCTCATTGCCCATTGGATGGATCGTTATCTCAAAGCTCAAAAGGATATAGATTGGGTGGAGAGTCAACTCACACGGATGGAGAAGGAAATCAACGGGGAACCCCCATTGAATCAGCAAGAACCATCTCTTGTACCAACTCTTTGAATGAGATTCGCGGATACCAACTCAAAAGACGGTTCGCCTTGGATGCATCACCCTGAAGATGATCAACCTCAGCTGGTCTTTTAAACTCATTTGAAGTGGTTACCAAAAGATTTGCATCACGATCGTACCCATCATTCCCAATCCAATTGAAGATTGGAGTTCCTCGTGCTCGACACGCCTCCTCCACGAAATCCCTAATGGTTCGAGTCTCCCCCGTAGATACTACAAAATCCTGAGGATCCGGGTACTGCATGATCATCCACATGGCTCGAACATAATCCTTGGCGTGTCCCCAGTCCCTCTTTGCGTCTAGATTTCCAAGAACCACCGGTGGATTATTGAGTCCGATTGTAATCTTCCGAGTCACGAAATTTTCACCACGACGCGGAGACTCGTGATTGAACAAGATTCCATTGTAGATTTTCAAACCATAAGACTCGCGATAATTTTTACAAATCCAAAATGCAGAAACTTTAGACACCCCATAAGGACTCCTTGGGTGAAATGGGGTGAGTTCATTCTGTGGAACCTCTAGAACCTTTCCAAACATTTCAGAAGTTCCCGCCTGGTAAAACTTAATCTTGTCTGAAAATCCAGATTGACGAATCGCCTCCAACCACGAAATGACACTCACTGTATTCACTTGGAATGTATAAAATGGTTGATCGAATGATGTGTGGACGTGAGACTGTGCAGCCAAATTGTAAATTTCAATCGACTCGAAATCTTCGTACCTTTTCAGGATTTGATTATTTGACATGGCATCACACGAATCACTCTCCACAACTGTGATTTTATTCTGATCAATCAAGGGTTGGATCCACACATTCGATTTGAGGTTGGATGTTCGGCGCTTGATACCAACGACTGTATACCCATGGGTCAAAAGATATTCCGCAAGATAACTTCCATCCTGGCCAGTGATTCCGGTGATGATGGCAACCCTGTCCATTTCTTAGGTAGCCTTTTTAAACTTTAATTAGAGAACCCAAAAATATACCGATTGTATTGTAAAGTATATCCAGTGGATTCATAATCTTGAATATATGTTCGAAACATTCCCAAAATACACCCAGAAACCAAAGAAGAATTCTCTTGTCAGGAAAAAGATATGAACCAAGAGCGTAGTACAAAATATGTGAAAGATTCCAAATTGTAAATTCTCTGGGACCATACTTTTTTCCCTCGTCTGATATGTTTCTCGTAAAGTATAAAAACTGCTTGGTATGCGGGTAATGAATCAAAGTGGTTTGCATAAACTTTTCAATGACGTTGATACCAAAAAGCACACCTACCAATCCAAGAATTATATAGTCTCTGAACTTCATTATTAAGTGAACAATATAATCATCTCGAAATTCCACCAGAGTGTAAGATGAATATACCTAGAATAATAACACCAAGGCCTATGTATTGAGATGGTTTATTCAACTTTTCACCGAGTATCAAATACGCGGCTATGCTTTCAAGAAGAGCACTCACTCCGTCCCACATCCCATTCACATAAAGAACATTTCCACTTTTTAAAAGTTTAATCAAAAAATAGACAACTGCAATGTATCCAGCAGAACCTTTCACAAAATCGATCGTCTTTCCACCTCTTGCAAAATCCTTATAACTAAAATCACCAAATATTTCAGCTATAGAAATTGCCACTATACCAGAAAGGCTCATTTATATTATAAAAGAGTAAAATAAATGAACAACCCAACTCCGGAACGACTACAGGTAGTCGGTTGTCCCTTCAAGAACATCTTTGGAAAGCCAGGAACCGGTCCACATTCTTTAAGAGTGGCCAATATAGCAGTTGTTGATTCACTGTTAACGGTGATTGGAGCTCTTATTATTTCAAAATATTTCAAGACCCCCTTCTTGATGACTCTTCTTCTCTTCTTCTTGCTTGGAGAACTTCTTCACTGGGTATTTTGTGTCGACACCACAGTTATATTAAAGATTAAAAGTCTTTTTTACTAAATGAATCACCATATTAGTCAAATTCACACCGACGCAATTCCAAAGTTTTGCAAGAATTGCAAGTATTTTAAACGACCAATTATATTTTCACCTCTGAGATATGGGGACTGTACATATTTTAGGTCAGTAAACAAGGTTGATGGGACGATTGTGTATCCATTGGCGGTGAATGTAAGACAAGATTATTGTAAAGATGTATTTTACGAAGAGAATGTCAACCCTATTACTAAACTATGGAGACTGTTATCCAACCACTAAGTGGTTGTCTCAAAAATTTCTAAACACCGAGCTCTCTCCTCCGCGTTCAACTGACACCAAAGAGAGTAAAGGAGCAACATGTTGATCCCCACACCAGGCCGAATAAAGACAGGACCATTCTCCTCGTTCATCACATTTAAGAATGTGAAGAAAACATCAATGTTACCAGCTCTCCGCTTAATCTCCAAAAACTGTCCCCAGTCCTCAATATCCCTCTTCAAGTTGGCATCAACCTTGCGAACTTGAGGAAGAGTATTGCAGATCCGTTCACTCAAGGCGCACGGGAGAGTCTCCCAGATTGGCGCCAACTGTTCACAGTTGTCCATGGTGAACAAAGACGAGTCTTTGGACAAAGATGAAATCTTTGGACCGACTACCCGGACAACTGTGAAAAAACCGACTACACGTAGTCGTTTAAGTATCGCTGAAATCACTCTGTTCAAGGAACTCGATCCTGTTCACGGCACTCCCAATTTTGTGAATCTTTAGATCCTGCAAACGAATATACCCGCGATCGAAATCAGGGTGACGTTTGAGATCTCGGATGAATGGTTCACCACCCCAGTAATGATCGACGATTCGAATATCCTGTTTATTTTTGAATTGTAAATCGCTCACTGGGATGACATTCTCGGAATCCTCCATCACGAGAAAAAACACACAAAAGGTTTCCCTTTGAACATTTTGTGTTGGGTCAGTGGATGCGGGAAGCATGGCACAGTCGAGTCCAAGATATTGCATATCAATCCTACGAAGACCACCGAGATGAAACTGAACATTGAGAAGAACCTTTCCTTTTCCCAAAAGAACATCACCTTTTTTGATGTCACTTATGTGCACGAGAGAACGATTTGCCATGATGACACGGGTATCCGGGTGAAAGGCGGGGAAGTCCAACTGTGTACAGTTGTCCATTGAGTTTCCGAGTGTTAAAGTTTATGAACGAATTCACATTACATGGAATTTTTAAAAGAAATTTCTCAAGAGATTTATGATGAGCTTGGATCTGGGCACACCGAATCCATTTATCAACATGCATTTGAGACTGAATTGCGTATTCGAGGCATTGAATACGAGACTCAAAAGGTTGTACCGATTACGTACAAGGGGTTCAATGTAGGGTATGGATTTGCTGATATTGTGCTCACCGATGCAGTCATTGAACTCAAAGCCATTTCAAAACTTCGACCACAAGACCAGACACAGGTTCTAAATTATATGGAGATGTTGGGTATAGACACGGGGTACCTCATAAATTTTGGAGGTGCACACGGGGTTGAGTTCTCCTTAAAGAATTTAAGCTAGTAAAGGGGAATGGACGTAGTCGTTTCTGACTGGCTCTTCATCGGCCCGACTCCCCTCTCTGGGATTGGACAAGTCATGTTGAAATATTCTCAAGCTGCCAACGGAAAGCATCTCGTATTTGGTGATAAGATTACTCAAAAATTCGATTACATATTGGCATTCGTCTTGCCAGTAAAGGAGTATATAGACATGGCAAAAGAGTACCAAAAATATGCCAAGAATACGTTTTACGTCATGACCATCTGTGAGACTCTCACCGTTCACCCGAGTTATCTTGGAATATTTAATGAATTCAAAAACGTATTGACCCCCAGTGACTTTTGCAGGGATGTTTTCAAAAATCAATTTGGGGTGGATTCCACCGTGGTTCCGTTGTATCAAAGTCCAACTGTTCCAACTCCGGAACGACTACCCGTAGTCGGGTGTCCCTACACCTTTTACACGATTGGTAATCTGGCGGATCCCAGAAAGAATATAAGAATGTTGGTAGATGCATTCATACGGTGCAATTTTGGGTCAAGTGCGCGTCTTCTACTCAAGGCGACATGTGCCCAAGATTTTCACATGAACATACCAAACGTTCAAGTAATAAACGGACTCATCTCGGATGAGGATCTGGAGAAACATGTTCACAATAAAGCTCATTGTTACATAAACTGTTCTCATTCAGAGGGTGTCGGAATGGGAGCAGTGGAGGCGGCTCTAAGAAATAAGCCAGTCATCATAACTGATTTTGGGGGACTTAAAGAGTATGTAAAAACCGAATACACAATCGAGTGCACACCGATTGCAATTGGGGACAATGCTGAATTTTTATTCACACCGGATATGGTGTGGGGACAACCAGACAAGGGACAACTTATAACATTCATGAAGGATTGTTTTGATAAAAAGGTGACGATTCAAGAGCATCCAGAGACTATTCTAAAAGTAAACCAAGCCCTTATGTTTTTTTCCCGTGCCGAGTGCAATAACACTTATACTCGGGGTTAATCTTGAGTTTACACTTCTTCCCATCCATGTTGATCGCCTCGCAAATTTTACTGATATCCTTCAATTCTGGCGCCTTGGGAGGCTTATCCAATACCACGATAGTTGGTCTCTCATCACGAGCCTTTTTTGCCGCCGCCACGTAAATCTCAATCGCCCTTTCCAAATTCATCTTTGAGTTCATCCAAGGTTATATTTTCGCTGATATTCACCTTGGTTCGGTCAAATGTTCTGAGATTATTGGGATGACTCTTGTCGGTTCTTGTGATGATGGGAGTCCAGTTTCCTAACCTGTACACACATTCCAAGATTTTACCTTCTGGTGCCCCCTGTATCTCTTGAATTTTCACAAACTTCGAGTCACTTTGAACACATAGATATCCATCCCTCACGATGAAGTCAACTGTGTTTTTGAGACACTCCTTCCACTTGAACATTGTTCTATGTGTTCCAAGACGAACCGGTTCATTGACTGGAGTCAAAATGATTCCATCAGTCTCTGGACTCAGAGAGAGTCTCTTTATATCAAAGAGCGGAATCATAGGCTTGGCAACCACCTTTATAGCTGCCGGAATGATAACCTTACAGAGTGCCTTTACTCTTGAAAGCCTCTCTATAAGATTCATGGTTCTGAGATCCTCCCCGTTTATACAAACCGCGTCATGAACTATAAAGGTGTCCCCTATGAGTTCCCCATCCAAGAGTGTATTCTTGTGAACAGTCAAAGAGACGAGACGGTACTCAAATGATCGATTTACAAGGGCACAGAGCTTCAAGGGTCCATCCATGAAACAAACCAGAATGTGACGAACTCCATCGGTTTTTTCACACACGAGGTACTTGTGATTTTTTATGTGATTGAAATGTCTCCTTTCGATTGAAATTGGTTGGGGGCCAGGGAAACGGTTTATGTCCGATGAACCCCACGTGTCGTAAACAAATTGTTTAATTTTGTGGTCCACCATCAGTTGAAACCTTAATGCCCGAAGTCTCTAATATGTTTCCGACACACTCGTACGTGTAGTGACACAGGGCAGCCTCTTCGTTCAAAACTCCAATTTTGACTCCTTCATCTTTCAGTTTACTGAGCTGAATACTTGACCCCATTTTTTTCAAAACCGCCTTTGAGTCGTATGCGATGATTCTTCCATCACCCTTTGAGTATTCAGAAACACCTGGTGAAATTTCACGAGTCAAGACACTTATGTCAAACTCTAGACCCCTTTGGTTCGGGGGCTCACTGGACCCCATGCGGGTCTTTGTCTTGAATTTTTCCCAATCGATATTTGACAAAACAGTCGGCACAACCATAACCTTGACAGTATCAGGGAATGGAGCCAAGAGTTTTTGGATCGTCTTTCCATCGATTGATACTGCATAATCTATGAATATGAGTCGGTCACACGTTTTGAGCAACTTTGGAAGTGGTTCACCGGAATTGATGTGAACATCCAAATGAATCTGGTTCATCTTGCAAAGCATTCCAAAATTCAAAACGGTGTGGAGAGTTGTTGTGTATATGGCATCATTCACGGAACGGAGACAGACTGTAATTTTGGACAACCCCATTATGGTGTAGTAGCCCTTAACCTTTAAGTCGCCCGGTGAATCGGATGTTACCAACGTGTCCCAGAGTTGTCGTCACATCTGCGAAAATTTGTCCCCCAATCGCCTGCCACCGACGACAAAAGGCGTAATCTTCAGATAAATATCTGCGATTCACTGGATCAATCATGCAATCAAAAATGGCACAGTAATCATCGAGATCCTTATTCTGGTGGTCATTCTTGCACATGAGTTCGGGGTACGCAGCGTACATCTTTTCAATCACAGATCTCTTGATGCACATGAACCCAGTGGGACCATCGAGCACCTCTGTGAATCCATTTTCAATTTTAGATTGGGCATATTTGAAATTCATAACAAGGGAACTCGAGACACGAGACAAGTCGGTGTTTCCACCGTTGAGCACCTCTCGCTCAGCTTGGTCCCACATGATAACCTTCTTTGGATAACACGCAACCGATACATCGTGTCCCGACTCCAAGAGACGAATGACCGAGTCGGGATTGAAATGAATATCAGCATCTATAAAGACAAAAAAATCTGCATCAGATTTATACAAGAAACGAGCAATTGAAATACAACGACCGCGTGTGATGAGAGATTCATTCTCCGTGGTGTCCACCATCATCTCTATATTCTTTTTACAACACACATCTTGGAGCCCAATCATACTCTCTGCATACTTTACTAGACACAATCCACCGTAGCAGGGAGTGCTCACGAAAATCTTCATTTAATTACCAACACATGATGTCTTTAAGATGTTTTCAATCTTGACCAAGGTTGGAATCGACACCCCACACACCTGAGCTATATCCCCTCTTTGAATATCATACCCAAAGTTTTTCAAATTGGTAAACAAAACACCAGATACTATACCCTTTGGGGTCTTTCCAAGAAGTTCGGGAATATTCTCGACACTCTTGCATATCGAAATGAGCTTCATCCTCATCTTACCACGATCCTCAACCGGAATGCAATCAATCTCATTGAAAATCCGAGAGAGAATGTTGGATGCATTTGCTGACTCTTTGATATCCTCCCCCGTAACTTCACTGAAAAGTTCACTGGTTCTTGAAATATCCTTCACTGGAATTCCAAACGCACTGGCAATCTCCTCAGTTGATCTCGAGACTCCATTCTCTTTGCAAGAGTACAAGACGCAATTCGCCTTGATACCTTTCCTGACGGCACCTCGAGTCAATTTATCCTCGTTGAATTTGCGGTAAATCTTCTTGGCATCTTCTATAATATTTTCAGGGATACCAAGGGTCCTTTTACACACAGTGTCAAATTCAACGTATGCGTGATAGAGAGCGCGATCTCTGTGATTCATGGAGGAGTGAAAGTTGATTTTAGCCATCTTTTGACAATTCTTCCCCTTTATGATTGTCCCCATACCCCACGCCTCTGAATACAAATCAAGATTTTGCGCCATGCCAACGCGACATGGGTCATCACCGCCATCCTCATCTGGACCACCTGCCCACTCTGGTTCATCTGATATGAAAGAAACATCCTGGAGTCCGCAAGTTGTACATGTGGGTAATTCAAGGGAGAAAGTTTTCAACCCTCCACATCTACAAAAGAATTCATTTCCAACCGCTTCCAAATGTTCCTCTTCCCTTTTGATAGCATCAAACTGAGCCCATATGGCGGTAACAACTTCCACCATCTTGTCACCATCTTGTATTTTTTCACGAGCCAATTCACGCGCCTTGTTTTTTCTTAAATATCCAGATTGAGACGAGAGCCGATATCAACAAGAAAACAAACCACCTGCCCCACGTTCTCTTCTCCTTGATTATTGGGGGCAGAGGGGGTGGAATCGGAATCTTTTCCTCTCGTTTCTCTTCCCAATCGAGTTCCCCGGTTGGTTTTTCTGCTGTCGTGAATCTCAAGATGACTGCGTTATCCTCCAGACCCTGGAAATTGACGAGGTTCCGATTCTTATCATACCATGCGATGCTCAAACGATCTATACTTGATATTGGTGGATCATAGGTGATTGAGATTGGATAATCGTTATTTTTAAAAATCTTCACGGTGTTTGGAGCAACATCCATGGTGATTCCTGTGAATAACCCGGTGGCATTCTGTGCATTGTATGCTTTTGAGGTGGCATCCTGAAACTTTTCGTGACTCAGTTCTGAAATGTTCAAGAATAAAAAGTCATTTTTTGACATGTCCCCAACGGTTGGAGATTTTGCATAGTATGCAAAACCTGCTGTTGAAAAAACTGGAGAAGTTACAGCAGTGACTGTGTATTGAACATTCTTTGTAAATCCAAGGAGGGTCGCCATGTCATCGGTCAAAATTGTGATGTAGTCTGATGATGTATTTGTAAAAAGTATAAACTTTCCCTCGGCGGGGAGCCAATTAAAATCCAAATTATTCGAACCACCTGATGGTAAAAGTTGATGGATTGCAGTTGCTATAGTCGCTGGATCTGAATAAAATCCGGTTGGTATCTGGTAAAGTGTCCCGTTGATATTCACCTGAGGGACAGTCGATGTTACATTGAAAACGGTGTTTGGGACTCTAGCAACAATAACTTCAACTTTTGTTATGTTTTTGATTGGGTAAGGTAAATACATTGTGTATGCATTACCGGATGGGTACGCGACTGTATCTCGATTCCCTGAGTTTACGTGAACATATGTGTTCATTCTTAACAGTATACAACTTTTTCACTCGTTGATCTTAAACTTTCTCATCTGATCATTCACAAACTGTTGATCACCACAGATGCCACCTGGGTTATCGGTGCGGTTAAAGTAAGCTGCATCCTTGGAGGGCCCTGGTACACACTCGAGTTTATCGGGAAGACCGAAGAATGCACCTGGTTCCATGCCGGTTCCTGAAATATTCAGGGGGGCACCCTTGACATTGTACTTGGAGATGAGCTGAGGGAAAAACAGCTTGACGAAAATCAAACCCAAAAGAACGAGTATGATCAGTTCATAGTTGGAAGACATTTATAGTACACTGCGAAAAATATCTGCGTTTGTCTTAAAGACATTTTCACTATTAACTCTAACAGATGGATTTTGATTTGGATGAGGATGAGAGAGCCTTGATGGATGAGATTAACCTGGTTCAGGATAACGGAAGACAGGAACCAAGACGTCCACCACCATCTCGCGGTTTCAGAAAGGCGGTGAACTTTGCACCTGAGGAGGATGACATAGGTGCTTTCGTCAATGAGAATAAGATGGAGGGTACAGGACCACCCCCAGCTGAGGAGTGGGATGGTGGTGAGAATCCTGAAGTTCAGTATCAGCGTACAACCATGCCATCTGGACCATCAGAGGGGTACAAGACGATTGATGACGAAAAGGCGGATCTCCTCAACAAGATTAGTAGACTCGCAAAGAAGGGTATCCTCACGACAGCCAAACTGAACATCTATTCAAATGTCGAGGATATTCGAGCAGAGTTTAAGAGAATGTCCTATTCCATCGAGGTTGATCAGTCTGTAAAGTTTCAGAGACGTATGCTCATTGCATGTGTGTCTGGCATAGAGTTTCTGAATAAGAAGTTTGATCCATTCGATCTGGAGCTGGATGGATGGTCAGAGAATGTCATGGAGTCCCAGGGTGATTACGATCCGGTGTTTGAGGAGCTCTATGCAAAATATCGAACCAAGGTGAATGTGGCTCCGGAAATCAAGCTCATCTTTATGGTTGGTGGTTCAGCCATGATGTTCCATCTGAGCAAATCCATGTTTAAAAAGTTTATTCCACAGCAGAAGCAACCGTCTTCAGTGGATGACATCCCACGTGGTGGTGGCGGTGGTGGAGGTGGGGGACGTGACATGAGAGGCCCGGGTATCGATCTCACCAGTCTGGGAGGTGGCATCGATCTTTCAACCCTCATGAGTTCACTCCAGCCACAGGATAATGACGATGCAGTCTCTGACATCATCTCAATCACATCCAGTGGAATACGGGACATCGACGCAGGTGCACCCAGGACCAAAAAGACTCGCAAGAACAAAAAGGAACTCATATTATAAATGATAAGTTATGCATTGATTGACGAAGAACCACAACGACCACCCCCTTTACTTAAAGTACCAGACGAAATGCCTCAACAGATTCAACAGGAATCGGAGTGCACAATCATACTTTTTATGTTTATAGGTGCAGTCATTGCACTCTCTTTACTCGAATCACGAAAATAGGCAAGGTTTCAGAATCTGCAGATTCTGATCGGTAGCCGGCTCCCCATCATATATCTTCTTACGTTTGTACCACATTTGTTTGAAAAGGGACCAATTATCCACAAAGTCCCAAATCTCTTTAACGGCTCCCCTTGAACGTGTGATACGCCCAACTGCTTGCTTCACATCCGAATGAGGTGTGGTTAGAAAGAGGGTGTCCAATTCAGGAATATCGAGACCCTCATACGCAAGACTGAATGTTGATACGAGCGTTCCTCCCTCCAAGGTTGGTACTCCTTTAGATCCCCCCATGTGTATGGTTGTCTTTTGAGGATCCAATTGTGAATACAGGTACTCACAGTGACTTCGACGGTCACTCAGAACCAGAATCTTCCTGCCCCTCTCTTGTGCTTCCCGGATGCACTTGAGAATCAGTTGGTTTCTTTCAGGTATGGTGGTGAGTTCCGTCACCATGGTGCTCATGCAAATCTTTCCAAATTTATTCAGGTGTGGACCCTCCTTAAATATGAGCGGATGATCAAAATCCACCTTATTTATAGAGAATTCAGATGCATCTTGTGTCATTGTGTAGAATGGATTTCCGAGGAACCAATACAAGATTTTGGTGAGACCATCCTTTCTATCCGGAGTTGCCGTGAGACCCAGTGTATATTCAGGCTTCATCTGAAGCATAACCTGTGAAAAGGCGGGAGCTCCGATGTGGTGAGCTTCGTCTATAATCACCAGACCAAACATGTCAAATGCATTTTCTGGAAATTCTCGAGTGCACAGAGTCTGAATCATGGCAATGACATATTGGTGCTCATCCACATCCCACTTTGAACTTTGAATTCTACCCACGGTAGATCCATCAGTAAACTGTGAAATTCTTTCAATCCATTGGGATGCCAAAAACTCCTTGTGCACGATGATGAGAGTCTTTCTCTTCATCTTGGCCGATATGGCAATTGCTGTTATGGTCTTTCCTTGACCACACGGGAGACACAAGACTCCATTTCCCTTGAAGTTTTTTAAAGCCTCCTTTTGGTGACTCTTCAAAGTTCCATTAAAGTGTATGGAGACATCTTGCCCCTTGACGAAAGGTTGTTTGGACTCGTCAAAAAATCTTGGAATGACGAGTTGTCCACCGAGTTCCCTGTACACCTTGAATGGCTTAGGTCTCATGCCCATTGCGTTTTCATTTGCTCTTACTGTGAGTTTCTTCTTGAGTTCATTCATCCTCTCTAACATGTGTTTATAGATTTTAACACATTGTAGACATCACCTTCCCATAAAACTTTCTTGTATTGGATACCCGAAACCACGTCACCCTCCTGAAGTTCATAAAGGGTTTTGACCCCCTTGGGAATTTCACACATGATTCGGTTATACCGAAAGGGAATCTTGTAAACAACTTTATCAATCTCAATGTATTGTCGAGGACCGACGGAATAAATCGGTCTCGTGACTTGGTTCATTAAAAATGTAACACGTGTAATCATTAAATGATGAGAAGTCGAAACAACAACATCAAAAGAGATTTTTTGAACAAGTGGGTCCGATCCGGTGACCGAGTCCTCGACGTGGGATGTGGTCAAGGTGGTGACCTTCACAAATGGAAATCTTTGGGCATCAAGAATTTGATTGGCGTCGATCCAAATCCTCTTGCGATTGAAGAAGCAAAGAGAAGAGCAAAGAAGGTTTTACCGAGTGCAACGTTTTACACTGGGACAATCAAAGATGTACCGAATGGTTCAAAATTCAACGTCATCTGTTACAACTTTTCGATGCAATATGAAGACCCGAGTAATTATCAGTACATTGCGTCTCTTTTGAATCCAGGAGGGTACCTTTTGGGAATCGTTCCAGATAAAACACGCTTTGAGTTTGCCAATGATGATGGTATAGTTTTGGGAAGGGTTTCAAACGGGGAGGTTTCGGTTTGGATTCCAGATACTCCATATTATGCAAATGGAGCTGTGGTGGAACCGGTCTTGGAACCTGAAGAATTTATAAAGAACATGGGGTTAAAGCTCATACTCTTTGGTGAATCTTTTTCCATCTACTCAAAGTTTGTGTTTCAGTTTTAATGTTTCATCTTAGTAAGATGAAGTATCTGGTTGGTACTTTGGTTTTTGTAATTGTGGTTATACTCATCTTGAACCGAGAACACCCCATGCTCACCGAACTGAAAAAGAGGTACAATATTCTTTTAAATGCAGTTCAATTTCATGAAAAGTATGGTGATCTTTATCACAATCGATCAATCATAACAGGACTCAAGAAGAAGGAGGATACAATCGCATACAATATAAACAAGGGGTACGAAATTTATATTGCAATTGATGATGAGAGTGATGTAAACTCCGCCATGTATGTCCTTTTACATGAAATTGCACACACAACCGTCGAGGAGTATGATCACTCACCTGAATTTTGGGCAAATTTCAAAGAACTTCGAGAGATTGCAGTGAATGCACATTTATACTCACCTGTAAAAAATTCACTGTACTGTGGTCAGACTATTAATGATTCTCTGAGTCAGTCCTAAGCCAGAATATACATATTCTGCTTACTTCTTCACCACATACTTTTTGAACAAGAAGAAGAGAAGAGCAATCAGAATGGCGGATGCAATTGACCCATTCATCCCGTTAAAGTTGGGAACCATACCAGAGAGCTTCGTCTGTATAGATACCGAATACACTATTGCGCCAATTACACCCGCTATCACCGCATCGTACTGATCGTCAGTCAGATTGAATGGATTTTGCTTCTTTGGCTGAGGTTTCTTCTCTGGAGTTGGAAGGGAGAGACCAGTCACGCGACCACTGGTTGGGTTTGTGTACTGATCGGTGTCGGTTGGTGGCTGATCAGCTGGCATGAGATCATCTAAAGAGGATGAAAATTCCATCATATTCATTTGTTGTATGTCCTCTTTTTTTTCCTCGAGTACAAACGTTTCATTTTTAGGCTGAATGATTTGACCAACATCAGTTGAACTAAAGTCTAGATTTTCCATGTTATTATATAAAACTTTAAATATCTTTATATATTAACATGACGGATCCGAACGTTTGGGGGCCACCAGCGTGGGAGTTTATCTTTGCAGTAATCGACCAGATGCCGGATGGGAATCCACCTGAAGGGTACATTTCATTTTTTCATTCATTCATAGATGTTTTACCATGCGGTGTGTGCAGAAAACATTATAGAAAATACCTCATAGCCAATGGACCTATACCGATACAGTCAAGAAACTTGACTCGCATCTGGTTTCAGAATCTTAGATATTACATTGCACAGAAAAAGGGAAAGAATCCGGATAGGAAAAAGTTTCTGGGGATTTTTTAGCCGACTCTGTAGAGTCGTTCCATCACTTGGAGATCACCTTCATCAAGACTATAGTGGCTGCAGCTGAACTGACATATTTTACAGTTGATTTTACGATATCCAGCCATGTGGGTCTCGGGAACCGAAATGTCATTGATGATGTATAATCTCCATTCTTTTGCTTTTCAAACCTCATTTGACCCACGATGTCGTTGGTGGTTTCGTCATAGAGTACAAAGTGTCCGTTCATTTGTTTTCTCGAGACTCAATGTTTTAAGCCACGATTCTTTTTCATCTTGACTAAATGTATCCTTTTTCCTGATATTGTCAGGTGCCCATAAAGCTTGTAAATTTCTATAATGCCAACACGCTTCAACTTCCTCTGGAATTGAATGATCCCATGCAGCTATAGGTACCTTGTGGTCAATGTGCCACTCGGAACCATAATTTCTCCAAGACATTCCTTCTGAAAATGTAGATTGAATGTGACTCCTGAAATCCTCAAGTGAACATCCGACATAATCCATACATGTTTCAGATTTATTCTGTCCGAGAATTTCACGAATACGTCTTGAAATATTGGATTTCATTTTTTTGAGAGCCCATTGTTCACCACCCTCCTCCTTCAGTTTGTGGTAATTATTTTTCATCCAAATACGATGAACTTCATTATACTTATCTCTATGTTCTTCTTTATATCTTTTATCATATTCTTTTTTATGTTCAGAATTTTCCTCTAACCATTTCTTCATATTTTCTTTAACCTTTTCTGGGTTAGCCTCTCGCCACTCTTTATTCTTAGCCTTTTGGACATCCATTGTTTTTTGCCAGTATTGTTTATTGTATTCGGTTTTTTCTTCTTTGTGCTCAGAGTTGTGTTTTTTAAGACACTCTTTACACGTTGATCGTAACCCATCCCATCTTTTACTCTTTCCAAATACATCGAGAGGTTTAAAAGTCTTGCATTTCCCACACCAAGCCTTTTCGACACCCTCTTCAATCACGTGTTCAATCTTCTTTGTCATTTTGATTTATAATGAATCATCTTTTTAAATTACGATTCATTTTGTTTTACGATCAACACCCCCGCGTAACCTCAAAACGACATGGATTGTAGACTCTTTTTGAACATTATAATCCGCGAGTGTGCGGTCATCCTCAAGTTGCTTTCCTGCAAAAATGAGACGCTGTTGATCAGGTGGGCACCTGATCCCGAAGCTTTCGCAACGGGGTGGACTATACCTTAAGCCATCACTGGGATTACCAATCCCTCAGACCCACAACCATCTAGTCTCTGAACCTTCTCCATGCTCTGGTGACCAAATGTTAAACATTTGTACGAGTTTAGGAGCTTGGCTGCGGATTGCCCAATCTCTCATTTTTTTACCATTGGAGCCAGCAATTAACTGGGTTCCTCTTATATGTTTCCAAATAAGAGTGGTAATCAGAGCTCTAAGGGTGTTCCCGCAATTTGATCATGTCGCCGGTTTCCCGACTAATATCTGGATTTTCTGTGTATACAGACGGAGATCGCAACAGTTTTCCCATTTACAGAGCTCCTGATGTAAATGGCTGGATATTTTTCGGCACCCCTAATCAATGCCCTCCTTGTCTTGAACTTTAGCCTTTACATTTGCAATTGTGTCCGAAGACTCCACCTCGAGAGTGATGGTCTTCCCCGTGAGAGTCTTGACGAATATCTGCATTTATTTAATAGAGATACTTTTTTTTATATGGATACATTCGATGCATCGAGAACAGCTTTCAAACAAGATTCAATGGCACTCAGAATGATTGTATCCTGGACTCCATGAATCACTTGATTCAGAGTCATCTCAACGTGTTTGAGAGCCACATCGTTAATCTCGGTTGGAAAAAAGGAAAACATGGTGGTTTTTGCAGCCGCTTTATAGAGTACAATTGGGTTCCTGAGAGTCTTTCGAACTCGTATCCTCACCACGGTGACGCTCTTTTTCATCCTAATATAAAGATTTGATAATATAATATATAAAATGAAACGTTTCATTGCAATCGTACTTAGCGTATCCACACTTCTTCTTTTTCGTCGGAGGGCTCCAGAGCCTGAACCAGAGCCTGAGCCAACCTGGAGGTGGCCTTTTCAGTGAGTACGTGTTACGTGTATAAAAATATTTACATAAATTAAATGTCTTCATCCAGAGGAGAGATTGCATCGATGGGTATTGCTGGATTATGTGTGAGTGCACTTTTGGCATTTTCGATTGCAGTCAGTATAAAGGTTGCTACTACAAAAAAATCACCATCTTTGGTCCCAACCAATTCACCATCAGCAAGCCCTCTACCCAGTCCTGCAATAAATAGCATAGGTGCTGTAATCGACATTACGAAAGTTTATGTTATAGTCCCAGCCAGCTCAAAGGTCAGTGTAAATATCGACACAGTGAACAATACTCTGACCTTTATAAATATTGTGAATAATGTTTACAATACATTGGTATTACCATTCAGTGACCCGAAAGATGGTACAAGTCTAACCATATTACCACCTGGTTCACCATCACCTGGTTCAACGGGGGCAACCGGTTCACCATCTGCATCAGGTTACAGTGGGTACAATGTAAATGTTGTATTGGGTTTACTGAATATGCCAATTATTTTGGCTGACATAGTAACTTTATTGACCAAAGGTACAGTCGGTTCAACGCAACCCTTTACATGCACATATAGTCACGATCCAAACAATGGTGATAGTATAGTAATAAACGGTATTACATTTAATTAAAAAAAATTATAATATTAAATGCCTGGGTGTGGATGCAATGCATTTCCTGGTCCCCCAAAGGTGAAACCAAAACCGAAAAAGAGGGTTAAAAAGAACAAACCAAGTAAAAGTAAATGAACACCAAGGCGCTCATTGCTCTGATCAACGACTGGGAGTCAAAGCGTGTAGGTGGTGTTTCGGTTGAGGAGTTTGCCAAGTCTCAGAAGCCCCAGAAGAAGGAGGCTTCGGATAAGAAACCCAGTGAGTATCAGAATTTCCTGAAAAAGTGGCGCGAGGATAACCCTACTGTCAAGGGGAAGGAGGCTATCAAACAAGGAGCTGAGGCGTGGAACGCGTTGAAAGCCAAGAAGTAACGAGTCACGTGAACGGGTCTGGGGACAAACACGAAGACAAACACAAAGTGTTTGGACAAACACACTACAAAGTAGTGTGTTTGGATGGATATCCCCCGCGACGAGGAGGAGTTTGGTAACGTTCCGGATTGGACCAACGAATGGGACTGGGTAGAGGATCCGTATGATGAGTGGGATGAATATTGGAACAAGATGAGGGTGTATGCAGCGGGGGTGATTCAGAGGGCATGGAGGGGAAGGAGTCTTTCAATAAAAACCTAAGAGTACAGTAGTTGATGCTAGAAAAACTCATTACTCGTTATGAAGAGTGTAAATTTTATGAATCGGTTGTCAAGAGGAAAAAACTTGCTCATCTCAAGCAAGCTCGTCAAGCTGTTCGGAACGCAGCACAAGATATAGCAAATTATTCATTTTTGGTTCTCAATAGAAGAAAGTCTTCAATCTTAAAGATTATCGACCCAATTGTTCATCGTTTTAAAATGAAAATTTTCCTCCTTTCTTTGAATAGAATAGGTAATCCATTTTGCGCCGATGAAATGTCGATTATTTTGGGGCACTACTTTAAATGAATAAAATCTATAACAATATTTATGTGGGGGACCGAACGAGTCCGGTTGCCAAACACGAAGTGTTTGTTCCAGACCTCATAGTAAATTGCACCAAGGATCTTCCAACCAATTCAAATGGTATTCCTGAACTACGAGTCCCTGTTGATGATACACCCGATGATCAAAGTGAAATGTTAAAGTATCTCCCTTGGATCACGTACCAGATTCATCAAGTTTGGTCAAATGGCGGAACGATTCTGATTCATTGTTTTGCTGGAGTCTCGAGAAGTGCAACGGTGTGTGCAGCATATCTCATGAGGTACCACGGGTTTGGATCGGTTCAAGAGACTGTGAGATATATGAGGTCAAAGAGACCCATTGTTTTCGGGAATGCAAATTTTAAAGATGCTTTGGAAAATTTTAATAACATGTATCATTAATGGGTGCTCAATTAGCGTTGATAAGTTTATTGATTCTACTGGTCACTGGAATTTGTCTTTATGTATTTAGGTGTAAAGTTCCCTGGTTGAAGGATCAATCTTTCAGTAAGTGTTCTTCACCCAGTCCAACTGTTTCACAGTTGTCCCCTTCACCCAGAGCGAGCACCGGAACCTCATCAACTGGAACCTCGGGAACCTCGGGAACCTCATCAACTGGAACCTCGGGAACCTCGGGAACCTCATCAACCAGAGCGAGCACTGGAACCTCGGGAATCTCATCAACTGGAACCTCATCAACTGGTACTATTTCAACAAACGATGGATCTTTACCAAATGGTACTATTTTAACAAACGATATATGGTTTGATTATGGATTTATACAATCCTCTCCAACAATTCAAATTGAAACTGCATCAAGTATAAAATATCCAACTACAATTGCACAAGCATTTAATAATATGATTAGTCAAACTACGACATATATTGCTTTTGATACTTTATCATCAGGCCAAAATTATTTAGTAAGATCTTCTGAATTAAGTGGAGCTCCAACAGGTACTTCGGTAACTGCTCCAACAGATTCAAGTATAACTAAAGGTAAACCAGGGTATAGCGGTGGATCTCATATTTATAATAAAGTTGGAAGTATAAATGCACAATATAAATTAAATGTTGCTCCAAATCTATATATTTATTTTATGGTAGGAGATACAACTAAAATTGTTATTTTTGATATAACTACGGGTAATAAATCAAAATATAACATTACACTTGTAAGTGGTACTAGTAATTACAATTACGTATTTTCAGGAATTTTACCAGATTTCAGTGACGTGTTTGGTAATGTATTAAAAACTTATTTTGGGTTTACAAGCTCGGACGGGTATTTTACAATTACTTCAGATACATCAATAAATGATATTACGTCTAGTTCTAATTCTCATCCAGACCGGGTTAATATTAATATATCAACTTCACAACCAGGTGGTTTACCTTCCTTTTTTTCTAATTTATCATATCTAATACCAATTTTAAATCCAACATTTCCAATCACCGGAACCTCAGGAACATCGGGAACCTCAGGAATCTCATCAACTGGAACCTCGAGAAACTCAGGTTCATACTGATAATACTATAACTGCTGAATTCAATGGATGGGGTTCAGATACGGAAGGATCTTACACATATAGATATACACAAGATACAAGCATACCTCATAGAATAAATCTTACACCTGTTCAATCAGACATTCCATATGAAGTTACATATATGATTTATGATCCAAGTGCATCTCCACCAACTTTATCAACACCTGAATATACAGGTATAAGTTGGACTTATCATGCTTCATAATTTAAAGAATTGAAACACTGTTCAATAAATGGCGACTCCAATTCAGTTTGTCAAGCTTCGTCCAGATGCCACGATCCCCACAAAGGGCACCGTTGGATCAATTGGCCTGGACCTCTGCTCTGTAGAGTCGTATGTAATTGCACCACTCCAGAGGGCCGTGATTTCAACTGGACTCACAGTTCAAATCCCAGAAGGTGTTTATGGCCGTATTGCACCACGTAGCGGACTCGCGGTGAAGCATGGCATTGATGTTGGTGCAGGTGTAATTGACCCAGATTATACTGGTGAGATTCGTATCGTTCTTTTCAATCTGGACTCTAAGAATCCCTATGTGATTCGCCCTGGATACCGTGTGGCTCAGCTCATCTTTGAGCAGGCTCTCGTAGATATTAACGTGTACGAGGGGACTCCTATTTACGTCGAGACTGAGCGCGGAAACGGTGGCTTTGGTTCAACTGGCGTTTGAGTAGTAAAGCAGCTCTAGTACTTTTTACGACGTTCTTATTTAGTAAAATATGTCTTATGAATTTGTTCATCACCGGATTTTTGATCCCCCGATACTTTGCCAAATTGAGTATCCTTGAAATATCCTTGAGACCCTTTTTCTTTTTGGACCCAACCAAAGGGTTTCTCAAAAATGATCTTGGTTCAAGGAATGAAGCTGCGAGAGTATATGCAACATCCCTGTATATACCCCTGTACCTTTGAATATTCATCCCATATAATTTCATCAACTTTGGTTTGATTTCGTCAACCAATGCAATGTCAATCAAATCTGTATTTTTTGAAGGAGTTTCAAGAATGAAACGATACACTTTATAAACCTTTCGATATTTGTACCCCTGACCAATCTTGTCGGTTGGGACTCCTCTGAGTTCCTTCATGAATATTCTCGACTTGAATCCATGCTTTATATTCAGATATTTGGAGAACCAGATACAATGTGTCGACACGATACTCACCATGGTTTTGATATCCTTTTCCACATTTCCAGAGTACACGTAGTGAAAATCAAAATCTTCCGTATTGTCTGTAATCTTGGAAATCTTGGCACTTCTTGAACGCAGAAAAAGCCTCACAACCATTCCACCTCCCAGATAAAGACGAGGGTTCTTGGAAAGCCTCTCGGTCCCTTTGGTAAACTCCACGAATAAATCATGAATACTCTGGTGACGGGCCCTCTTTATGCTTCCATTGTATCTCCTCAGATGTTCAGATGGTATCTGGACCCGGTTACGATTTTTTTTAACCCTGACTGTTTTCAAAAGTATATACGCAACATCATCCGGTGATGTTTTTTTGAGGCTGAACGACCCAACTGCACGTGTTGACCCAACTGCACGTGTTGACCCAACTGCACGCAGTTGTTTCCAAACCACAAACCCCTTGGGGATGATTTCAAAATTCATCTATTATAATCTACAACTATTTTAATGACAACGAGGGACATTTACATCGATTCAACAAAGAGAAACACCACACTGTACCCAAGTGGAAATTCATACACGATGTACATTCAAAATCCAATGAAGAATGTCGTAAAGGTTGACCTGATATCCGCCGTCATCCCAAACACCATGTACAATATAACCAACTCCAACATCTTTTCAATCAAGGATCTCTATTCGAGCGCAATGTCTCAAGTTCGAATCGATCCTGGGTTTTACTCAGCGTACACATTGTCTGCAGCAATCAACAACAATCAGAGTAATGTGAATTGTAACCTCTTTGATACAGAAGGGCGTTTCATACTTTCAAACGTGGCGTATTATCAATCAGGCTTTGCCATCACCAATGTCTCCACTGAGTTTTTTAACGTCGCCTCGATTGGAAATCAAAACGCAACCGTGGGGACCAGCACCCTTCTTCCAACATATAACAATAGTTGGGCTGTAATCTCTTCCAATGTGGTGAACATGGGTACGGTGAGCAATTACATATTCCTTGAGATTGATGAACTGAGACCCCCGTTTCCAATCGACGCAGTGCAAGATCCGGTCAATTCAGAGAGCTTCCTGAAATTTGCAACCATACCCATGGATGTGGTGAGTGGGGGTTCAAAAGTTTTCAAAGAAATGTCAGACTATAAAATTTCGGTTGATTACCCAACACCCATAGACAAGCTTGATCGTTTGACAATACGGTGGCTCGATACAAACGGAAACACGTTAAACTTTAACGGAGGTGATCATAATTCTATACTTTTGAGATTTTACATGTTGCCCCCACCCCCCGAAGTGACTCCAGAGACTCCAAGGATACTCGAACGAGTTTTTGAAAACAAGTCGATTCTTTTTTACTTTGTTATAGCATTTATTCTCATCTTAATTATTTTATTCATATAGAATAGGAATGTCCATCTATAATGCTGGAAGCGGGTTCCAACAAAGCATAACAACAGCGTTATATGCAGTGACTTCTGGGTCTGCACAGACTGCCGTGTATGCAACCAATGCCGGTTCAGCTGCGTCTGCTACATACGCAACATATGCTGGCACAACCGGGGTTCTCAACCCGATTGTGATTGGAGACCTCACGGTGACTGGAAATCTACACGCGAATATTTCTGGCAACACAATCATTTACGGGAATGTTCTCGGGAATGTAGTCTTTACCGGTAATCTGTACGCTGCGAATCTCTATGCAAACCTCACGGGAAATGTCATTGGAAATTTGTCTGGGAACATCATTGGAAATTCAAACGTCACCGGAAACCTCGGATTGATCAATGGGGACCTCTTCACATCCAACGTCATCATCGGTGATACAGCATTCAATGGCAACATCTTTACCAATAATATATTCGGATCACACACCGGGTCAATAATAGGAAACACGAACGTTTACGGGAACCTCACAGTCAACGGAAACCTCTTCACCTCAAACATCATCACTTCACACACCGGAAACATCATCGGAAACTCCAACGTGTTTGGAAACTTTGGGTTGATCAACGGTGATCTCTTCACCTCAAACGTCATCATCGGGGACATGGCATTCAACGGGAATCTTTATGCCTCGAATGTGGTCGGGTCCCTCACCGGAAACATCGTTGGAAACTCCAATGTTTATGGGAATCTCACGGTATCCAACACTCTCTCTGCATCCAACCTCTTTGGGTCCCTCACAGGGAACATCATCGGAAACTCCAATCTCTTTGGAAATCTCATAGTATCCGGGAATGTATACGCATCGAGCATCGTGGGTAATCTCAGTGGTAACATCTTGGGAAATTCAAACATAGGTGGAAACCTCACCATCTCCGGGAATGTATACGCCTCGAATGTATTCGCATCCCTCACCGGAAACATCGTTGGAAACTCAAATGTTTTTGGAAACCTTTCAATAATCAATGGGGATATCTTTTCAAGTAATGTTTTGGTGGGGGATCTCGGGGTCTCTGGGAATGTGTACACAAGCAATGTATTCGCGTCCCTCACCGGACCAATCATCGGAAACTCCAATGTTTACGGAAACTTTGGGGTCACATCGGGTGACCTCTTCACCTCCAACCTTGTAGTAGGTGACTTTTCAACCACCGGGAACCTTTATGCAAGCAATGTATTCGGTTCAATTACCGGTCCGATTGTAGGAAACTCAAACGTCTACGGGAACTTTGGGGTCACTTCGGGTGATCTCTTCACCTCAAACGTCATCATAGGGGACACCGCATTCAATGGCAACATCTTTACCAACAATATATTCGGATCCCTCACCGGGAACATCATCGGAAACTCGAACGTCTCTGGGAATCTTTCAGTCAACGGGAACCTCTACGCATCAAATGTATTCGGAACCATGTATGGAAACATCATAGGAAACTCGAACGTCTCTGGGAACCTTTCAGTCAACGGGAACCTTTACGCCTCGAATCTCTTCGGGTCATTCACCGGAAACACCGTGGGGAACTCTACCGTTTTTGGAAATCTCACCGTCGTTGGGAATTTCGCAGCCAATAACTTCACCGGGGTGGTTTCAGGAAATACGTTCGGTACATTCACCGGGAACATCGTTGGAAACTCCAACGTTTTCGGAAACTTTTCGGTTCTCAACGGGGATCTCTTCACCTCAAACGTCATCATAGGGGACACAGCATTCAATGGCAACATCTTTACCAACAATATATTCGGATCCCTCACTGGAAACATCATCGGAAATTCAAACGTCTCTGGGAACCTTTCAGTATCCAACAATCTTTATGCAAGCAATGTATTCGGATCACTCACCGGAAACATCATAGGAAACTCAAACCTCTTTGGGAACCTTTCAGTATCCAACAATCTCTATGCAAGCAATGTATTCGGATCCCTCACCGGGAACATCATCGGGAGCACGAGCGTCTCCGGAAACCTTTCGGTGAATGGAAACCTCAACATAAGCAACATCTTCGCCTCACACACCGGAAACATCATAGGAAACTCCAATGTTTTTGGAAACCTTTCAATAATCAATGGTGACCTCTTCACCTCAAACGTCATCATTGGGGATACCGCATTCAACGGAAACCTCTACGCCTCGAACCTTTTCGGATCCTTCACCGGAAACATAGTCGGAGGATTACAAGCCAGTAATCTCACAGCTTCACTCACCGGAAACATCATAGGAAACTCAAACGTGTTTGGAAACTTTTCCGTCTTTGATTCCGGTGACCTCTTCACATCCAATGTTTTGGTAGGTGATCTCTCAACCACCGGGAACATCTTTGCCTCAAATGTATTCGCCTCACACACCGGACCGATTGTAGGAAACTCCAATGTTTATGGAAACTTTGGGGTACTCAACGGGGACCTCTTTTCATCCAATGTCATCATAGGGGACCTTGCGCTCAACGGAAACCTTTACACCAATAACGTATTTGCATCCAACATGTTTGGAACATTCACGGGAAATCTCGTGGGGGCAACATTCATAGGGCCTCTCAGTTACAGTAACATCATAGGATCACTCACCGGGAACATCATCGGAAACTCCAATGTTTTTGGAAACCTTTCAATAATCAACGGTGATCTCTTCACATCCAATGTTTTGGTGGGGGATCTCGGGGTTTCGGGGAATGTGTACACAAGCAATGTATTCGGTTCAATTACCGGTCCGATTGTAGGAAACTCCAATGTATTTGGGAACCTCGGGGTGATCAACGGGGACCTCTTTTCATCCAACGTCATCATAGGGGATGTGGCGCTCAACGGAAACCTTTACGCCTCGAACCTTTTCGGATCCTTCACTGGACCAATCATCGGAAATACAAACCTTTACGGGAATCTATACGCAGCGAATGTATTTGCATCCCTCACCGGAAACATCATCGGAAACTCCAATGTTTTTGGAAACCTTTCAATAATCAACGGAGACCTCTTCACCTCCAACCTTATAATAGGTGACTTTTCAACCACCGGGAACATCTACACAAGCAACGTATTCGGTACAGTCACAGGAAACATCGTTGGAAACTCCAATGTATTTGGAAACCTTTCAATAATCAATGGAGATCTCTTCACATCCAACCTTGTATTAGGTGACCTCGGGGTCTCTGGGAACATCTTAACAAGCAATATCTTCGCCTCACATACCGGACCGATTGTAGGAAACTCCAATGTTTTTGGAAACCTCGGGGTGATCAACGGAGATCTCTTCACATCCAACCTTGTAATAGGTGACTTTTCAACCACCGGGAACATCTACACAAGCAATGTATTCGCCTCACACACAGGAAACATCATCGGAAACTCCAATGTTTTTGGAAACCTTTCAATAATCAATGGTGACCTCTTCACATCCAACCTTGTAATAGGTGACCTCGGGGTCTCTGGGAATGTGTACACAAGCAATGTATTCGGTACAGTCACAGGAAACATCGTTGGAAACTCCAATGTATTTGGAAACCTCGGGGTGATCAATGGAGATCTCTTCACATCCAATCTTGTAATAGGTGACCTCGGGGTCTCTGGGAATGTGTACACAAGCAATGTATTCGGTACAGTCACCGGAAACATCATCGGAAACTCCAATGTTTTTGGAAACCTTTCAATAATCAACGGAGACCTCTTCACCTCCAATCTTGTATTAGGTGACCTCGGGGTCTCTGGGAACATCTTCACAAACAATGTATTCGCCTCACACACCGGACCGATTGTAGGAAACTCAAACGTCTACGGGAACTTTGGAGTGATCAACGGGGACCTCTTTTCATCCAATGTCATCATAGGGGATGTGGCGCTCAACGGCAATCTCTTTTGTCAAGCGATAAACAGCGTGAATTATCCGCAAATTATTGGGGGTGCGTTATCCGATGAAACCACCGTCTTGACCACGACGAATAGCGTCACGATACGTCTCCCATTTAATTGGCGTATAAGCACCAACAAGTTACCTGTTTTTTCAGTGAATGTGTCTCCCGCAACAACCAATCTCACCCTGGATGTTCAAGTGAGTTCCACAACCACTCCGGTGACATTCACCAGCATCTACAGCACCAAACCAGTCATTGCGATTGGGAACTATTCGACCAACGATGGTGGATCCAGTTCCCCCGGTGTATTGTCGGTGAATCCAACCACTTTTTCTGAAGGGTACTACCTCAAATCAAACGTATCTTCATTCTCAAGCGGGACCTTGGCCGCGGGTCTCAAGGTGGTTTTTTATAATTCCTGAACACCATAGGGGGTGCTTTGCACCCCCTGCGTTCAACGCTCTCTCTTACCCGAAAAAGAGTGCGCAGCACTCTTCTTTCAACGCTCTCTCTTACCCGAAAAAGAGTGCGCAGCACTCTTCTTTCAACGCT
>Ga0208381_1000158_pt1 | contig 26734 bp, 24 predicted proteins | sample CryBogCBE13Jul09_FD_184572 | JGI IMG/M metagenome (GOLD analysis project Ga0208381, IMG submission 184572) | Freshwater microbial communities from Crystal Bog, Wisconsin, USA - CBE13Jul09 (SPAdes) (version 2) | ecosystem: Environmental > Aquatic > Freshwater > Lake | place: Crystal Bog...
CCGCCAGCTTATACTCGTGATTGTCGAGCTTCTCTTTGGCCAGCGTGTACAGCGTATCGACATCGCGCGCGACGTACGATTTGTCGAGCTTGGCCTTTTTGCCTGCGCAGCCGCCAAGTGTAAGTGCGATGGTCATGGTGAGGAGAATCGCGGCGGCGCGGAGACGGTTCGTTTTCATAGTGGTGCTCTTAACGCCTTATTGCCGTCAAGCAAAGGGGGGCAGGGACAAACCCAAATGGGCGGCTGCAATCAGAAGGGCGACCAGCTATTCTTCTCGCGGAACTTCATATAGCCGAGGTTCGCGCCCAGCCGAAGCCCGACACCGAGCCGAACGGGAATGAGCACAATATTGCCGCGCCGCATGTAGGTGGCCGATAGCCCACCGACATAGAATGCGCGGCCCTCAACCTCGCCATAACGGCGATACAGATCCTGTGTGTCGTAGAGATTATAAACGAGGACAAAGACTTTCGAGGCATCACCGCCCGCATCAAAGCCGACCGATGGGCCAGTCCAGTACACGGGCCGCTGGCCTTCCACCTTGTGGCAGAGGGCGCCCGACCCATAACGGAGGCCAACGATAAAGGCACCGCCCGCTTCATGGCCAGCGATATAGGCGTTCGGCTCACCCTGACTCTTCAGAATGCGCTCGATCATCTGGCCCAAGCCTTTGGCACCCTTGCCAAAGACGCCTTCGCCCGCGCCGATCAGGTCGTCGCGGTGATAGGTGACGTCACCGGTTGCGGTGCTTTGGCGTGGCTGAACGCACGGTTGCAGCGGGCTCGCCGAAGATGTTGGTGCTACGGGCTGGTTGTCCGTCGGCTGCGCAGAGTTGCTCGTTCCGGCGGGGTAGGGTGCTGGCGCGGGCGCCGTCGGTACTGATTGTGACGTAGCGACATTCGATTCGGGTGGCAGCGGCGCGGGCTCAATGCGCTGCGTTTGGGCATTCGCCACCGACGTTGCGAGGAGCAAAGCGCCCGCACATCCCGCGATCAATAATCGTAATCCAGCCATTTTTGCGTCCCGTCATGCGGTTTATCTCCGCCGTTAGAATCGCATTCACCTGACTCCGCAATGAATGGCGCGACGAAGCGAGTCGATCTTGCGCCAAAGCGCGAAATGTCGGCTGCGGAGAAATATTACAGGGGAGTTGATTGCGCTCGATCACCGCGCTAAGGCGCTCCTCTGCCAAACGCGCTGGAGATGTGGGTGAGTGGCTGAAACCAACGGTTTGCTAAACCGTCGTAGGGCGAATGCCTTACCGAGGGTTCGAATCCCTCCGTCTCCGCCAAATATTCAGAAAACGTGATCGGCCTGCCATATTGGCGGGTCGTTTTATTATGGCCTTCGCAGAGGCTCACTGTTGGTAAAGCGCCGTAGCGGTGCGAAGTATGGCAAGGCAAGGCGCCGAGGGACGCCCTGCCAGTTGCCGAAATGAGCCGCCTTATTTGCGCTCGAACGCCGCGCTGATCCGGATTTGCACATCGTCACCAATAACCGGAACATACGCCTTCACGCCAAAGTCGGAGCGCTTGATTTTCGTCGTCGCGTGGAAGCCGACCGTGTACGCCTTGCTGAGTGGATTGATACCCGCGCCAATAAACTCGGCATCGAGCACCACCGGCCGGGTCACGCCATGCAGCGTCAGATCGCCCGCAATTTTCGCGGTGCGTACGCTGGTCTTGGTGACCTTCGTTGAGACAAAGTGGATGGTTGGGTAGCGTTCGGCATCAAACCAATCCGCACTTTTCAACTCGCCGTCTAGCTTGGTGTTGGTGGTGCTGATGCTCGCCATCGGGAGCGTGATATCAACATGGCTGGCGGTGGCGCGGTGCGGATCGAGCGTCAGGCTGCCCGAAGCGCCGGTCAGATCGCCAAACCAGTCGTTGAACCCCATGTGCGAAACGCTGAAGCTGACGCGGGTGTGGTAAGGCTCGACACTGTATTCGCCCGCCTGCACGGCGGCAGGGCTTGGGTTGCCCGGCACCTTCATTTGGGTGAGCGCAGGGGATGCTGCCAGGGTGGCGAGCATCAGGGCGGGGACGGCGAATGTTTTCAAGTTTATCATGGCATGTTCCTTTCGACTTAGGGTGGGGATAGCTGAAGGTTTAACTCAAGCGGCGACAAATTGTTTCAGTTCGTGCTCGGCCGATGCGATGCCTTTTGCGGCAGAGTCGGGCCCAAGCGCCATGCCCTCGGCGTAGACGACGTTGACATCGGTGATACCGATAAAGCCGAGTAGGGTCAGCAGGTGCGGCACAACGAAATCTTTGGCGGCACTTGGCCCCTCGGAATAAATGCCGCCACGCGCAGTGACGATGAGCGCATGCTTGCCAGTCATGAGTCCATCGGGCCCATTGGGGGTATAGTTGAACGTGGCGCCGGCACGCAGCACATGGTCGAACCAGCTCTTCAGCACGGTCGGCATCCCGAAATTATACATCGGTGCGCCGATGACGAGTGCATCAGCAGCCGAGAGTTCGGCAATCAGCGCATCAGACAGCGCGCGGGTCGGAATGGCGGCTTCGGTTTCCGGCGCGGGACGGCCGATGCCGGCCAGTGTGTTGGCGTGAATATGCGCAACCGGATCAGTATCCAGATTACGCTCGACGATGGTGGCATCGGGATGAGCGGTGCGATAGTCGCTGAGATACTGGTCGATGAGTTTGTTGGTGACCGATTTGGCCCCCATCGCGCTGCTCCGGATAACAAGCATATTGGTCATGTTAGGCTCCTGTGGTTGCGGGTGAAAAAGTGAAGGCGTCCATGCGCAGAATGTTGTACGTCACGCTGCGATGGAGTTGGTGGGCGCAGGCGCCGGGCCCAGCCGCACCGAGCGCCACGAACAGCGGCAGGATATGTTCCTCGGTCGGGTGATTGCGCGCGGCGTGCGGTGCAAGGCGGCGATAGGCGAGCAGATCGCACGTGCGGCCTGCCGCCAGCGCTGTGTCCATCCAATCCGCAAAGTCGCGCACCCAATCGGGCTCGCCTTGCGGATAGGTGTCGCGCAGCGCACTCAGATTGTGCGTCAAGCTGCCACTGGCAATGATCAGCACGCCCTCGTCGGTGAGCGGTGCAAGCGCGCGTCCGAGTTCGAGATGATGCCCGGGGCCGAGTTGGCTCTGCACCGAGAGTTGCACCACGGGAATATCGGCCTGCGGAAAGGCGAGCATCAGCGGCACCCAAGCGCCATGATCAAGCCCGCGCGCTGGATCGGTCCGCGCCGGTAGACCCCTCTCACCGAGGAGCTCCACCACGCGCGCGGCGAGTTCTGCCGAACCGGGCGCGGGGTACACGAGTTGATAGAGCGGGGCGGGGAAGCCGTAAAAATCATGGATCGTCGCATTGCTGGTCACAGCATTTACCGTCGGGACCTGCGTTTCCCAATGCCCCGAGATCATCAGAATTGCTCTGGGTCGGGCAATATGTGTCCCAAGCGCGCGCAGAAAATCACGCGCGGGCACATCCTCAAATGGCAGGGTGGGTGCACCATGCGACACGAACATCGGGCTGATATGGGTCATGGGTTTGTCCGGCGTGCTCATCATGAACTGCAGATAGGATATATTATTTAGGTATGTCATTCGCCAAAGTTGACTATTAGGCATGCGTTTTTGTATAGTGTGGCATGGATTGGGATGATCTCCACACTTTTCTCGCGATTGCGCGCCACGGTACGCTGTCGGGTGCGGCGCGGGCGCTCGGTGTCACCCAACCGACTATGGGTCGCAGATTGGCGGCACTTGAAGCACGTAGCGGCGCGCGTCTGCTCCAGCGCCACCCGCAGGGATATGCGCTAACGTCCATTGGTGAAGCGGTGCTGGGGAATGCGGAGCGGATCGAGGCCGAGGTGATGAGTGCCGAGCGTACGATCACCGGTCGCGACGTTGCGCTGGCGGGCGTGGTGCGCGTGACGACGGTAGATACGCTTGCCGCGCAAATCCTCACGCCCGCGCTCGCAGCACTGCAGTGCACGCATCCAGGCATCGTTATCGAATTGATCTCGGACCAGCGCAGCCTCAGCCTTTCGAAGCGCGAGGCGGATATTGCCGTGCGGATGACACAGTTCGAGGGGCATGAACTGGTGTCGCGCAAGCTCGGCAGCCTGAAGCTGGGGCTGTATGCCAGCCCGACCTATCTTGCGCGCTATCCGCTAGCGCAGGCCACGCACAAGATTGTCACAGTGTTAGAGGACCAGGCGCACCTTCCCGAAGTGAAATGGCTGCACGCGCAATTTCCACAAGCGACCATCGCCTTCCGCTCCAACAGCCGCGAAGTGCAACTTTGGGCTGCGAAATCTGGCGTGGGGATTGCGGCGCTGGCCTGCCATCGGGCAGTCGCGGAGCCAGACCTCGTCCCGCTCATGCCCCACACCGCACAAATCGCGCGCGATGTCTGGCTTGGGGTTCACAGCGATATGCGCCACATGCCGCGTATCCGCGCGGTGGTTGACGTGATCGTTGCGGCCTTCCGTGTGCTCGACACCTAGCGGTCAGCGCCGAACGGTGCTTGCGGACGGACGTGTTAGCGCTTCGCGTCCTCTAGGATCTTGTCGAACAGGCCACCATCGTTGAAGAATCTGGCTTGGGTGCGTTCCCAACCGCCAAAATTATGGTCGATCGAATACAGCGCGATCCTCGGGAACTGCGCATTGTAGCGCGCCGCAACTTGCGGGTTGCGTGGGCGAAAATGGTTCTGCGCCCCGATTTCCTGCGCTTCGGGCGTGTAGAGATATTTGAGGTAAGCCTCGGCCACTTTGCGCGTCCCACGCCGATCAACATTCTTACCGACGACAGCAACAGGGGGTTCAGCGAGGATCGAAACGCTTGGCACGACAATCTCAAACTTGTCGCGGCCCAACTCGTTCGTTGCCAGCAGCGCCTCATTTTCCCATGCGATGAGCACATCACCCTGACCACGCTCGACAAAGGTGGTGGTCGATCCGCGCGCGCCGCTATCGAGCACCGGCACGTTGTGATAAATTTTGGTCACAAACTCCTGCGCCTTTGCGGGCGAGCCATAGGTCTTTTGACCATAGGCCCAAGCCGCAAGGAAGTTCCAGCGCGCACCGCCACTTGTTTTCGGGTTGGGTGTAATCACCTTGACGTCAGGACGCACCAAGTCGTTCCAGTCACGAATATGCTTGGGGTTGCCCTTCCGGACCAACAACAGGATTGTTGACGTGAAGGGTGTTGCATTTGATGGCAACCGCGCTTTCCAGTTGGGCGCAATGAGGCCAGCCTTGGCAATCGCATCGACATCATAGCCAAGCGCCAGCGTCACCACGTCGGCGGGCAGGCCATCAATCACCGAACGCGCTTGTTTGCCTGATCCGCCATGACTCTGGCGGATTGTCACATCTTGCCCCGTCTGTGCCTTCCAACGCTGCGCGAATTTCGCATTGATCGCAGCATAAAGCTCGCGTGTCGGGTCGTACGAGACGTTAAGAATCTCAGCGGGCGCTGCGGCGGTTGCTGGCGCCGCAAGTGGTGCGCAGACGGCCGTGAGTGATAAAGCGGCAACATAGGTGAGAAATTGACGTCGCATGCTGATTCTCCGTGTTGATCTCGCGCGGTTTATAGCATATAAATAACATATGATATAAATATTTCCTTTGCCCTGCTAAGGGTTTCATTCATCCGGTTTTGATCGACTGCAACGCGCGGCGGACGATATGAAAGCCGGCTGTTATTTATAAAGCGAGGTATTGCCGTGCTCTCCCAAAAAGGTCGATATGCGCTCAAGGCGCTCACTTATCTTACGCGGCAGGAGGGGAATACCCCTTCGCAGGTGAAATCGATCGCCGAGGCGCAAAACATTCCATATAAATTTCTTGAAGGCATCATGTCGGATTTGCGCCGCGCTGAACTCGTCAGCAGTGTGCGGGGTAAATATGGCGGCTACGTGCTTGCGCGGTCGGCGCACGAGATCATGTTTGGTGACGTCATCCGCGCGATTGATGGCCCGCTCGCGATGGTGCCCTGCGCAAGCATCAATTTCTATCGCCGTTGTGACGATTGCGACGATGAGTCACTCTGCGCAATCCGGCGCGTGCTGCGCGGCGTGCGCAACGAGGTCAGCGAAATCCTCGATAAAACGTCGCTCGCCGCTGCAGTGGCGATGGCGACCTAATTACTCGAGGAACGCCCGCACAAAGTCGTTGGCAGGGTTGGCTTCAATTTCTGCCGGTGCTGCATATTGGGCAACTTGCCCGTCGCTCAAAATCGCCACCTTGTCGGCGAGCGCGAACGCTTCTTCGCGGTCATGCGTGACAAACAGGGTGGTGAGCCCAAGGCGATCGTGAATCTCGCGGAGAGCAACGCGCAGCTCGCGCCGGACCTTTGCGTCAAGCGCCCCGAAAGGCTCATCGAGCAACAGGATTTTCGGATCGCGCGCCAAGGCCCGCGCGAGTGCAACCCGCTGGCGTTGTCCACCAGAAAGCTGGCTAGGATAACGCGCGCCAAGGCCGGGCAACTGCACAAGCGTGAGCAATTCCTCAACACGGGCGGCAATCGCTGATTTATCGGGCTTCGCTTTGCGGCGCATAATGTCGAGGCCAAATGCGATGTTTTTCGCGACCGTCATGTGGCGGAACAAGGCGTATTGCTGAAAAACAAAGCCGATGCCGCGCGCCTGCACCGGCACATCGGTCACATCCGTCCCGCCGAACAGAATGCGTCCGCGCTCGGCAAAGGCCAAGCCCGCAATAACGCGCAACAAAGTTGTCTTGCCCGAGCCGGAAGGACCTAGCAGCGCGACAAATGCCTTGTCCTCAATTTCGAGCGACACGCCGTTGAGCGCCGCGTGATCGTCGAAACTTTTCGCAATATCTTGAACGAAAATGGTCAATATATATCCCCTTAGTGACCGTGCGCTTTGAGGTCGTCACCATGTTGCCATTCGAGCAGGCTTTTCAGCCCCAAGGTGACCAGTGCCAAGCCTGCAAGGAGCGAGGCGACAGCGAAAGCGGCGGCAAAATTATAATCGTTATACAAGACCTCGATATGCAACGGCATCGTGTTCGTCTTACCCCGGATGTGCCCCGAGACGACAGATACCGCACCAAATTCGCCCATCGCCCGCGCATTGCACAGCAAAACGCCATACAGCAATGCCCAGCGGATGTCGGGCAGGGTGACATGCCAGAAGGTCTGCCAGCCATTTGCGCCGAGCGTGAGCGCGGCTTCTTCCGCCGAACGCCCCTGTGCGGTCATCAATGGAATGAGTTGGCGGGCGACAAACGGGAAGGTGACAAAAATGGTCGCGAGCACGATCCCCGGCACCGCGAAGATGATCTGCACGTCATGCTCCTGCAGCCACGCACCGAACCAGCCATTCGCACCGAACAGCAATACAAAGACCAACCCCGAAACCACGGGTGAAACCGAGAAGGGGAGGTCGATTAAGGCAATCAGCAGCCCCTTACCCCTAAAATCATGCTTTGTTATCGCCCAGGCCATCACAATGCCAAACACCATATTGACCGGCACAGCGATGACCGCGACCAACCCCGTCAATTTAATGGCAGAGAGGGCATCGGGGTCTTGCAGTGCTTCGATGTAGGTCGATACCCCTTTGCGGAAGGCTTCAACGAAGATCGAAGCCAGTGGCAACAACAAGACCAACGCAACATAGGCGAGTGCAGTGCCGATGAGCAGAGTTTTGAGCCAGAGCGGCGTGACGAGGCTTGAGCGTTTGTTCATAGTCCGTGACGCCGTTCAGCTTGGGCCTGCAGAAAACTGACGGTTGCCAAGATAGAAAATGATGCGACGAGCATCACGACCGCGATGGCCGAAGCCCCAGCATAATCATATTGCTCAAGACTGGTGACGATGAGCAGCGGCGCAATCTCGGAAATCTTCGGCATGTTTCCCGCGATGAAAATCACCGAGCCATATTCGCCTACGCCGCGTGCGAACGCCATCGCGCAGCCCGCGACGAGTGCGGGGGCAATTTCGGGAAACACGACGCGGCGGAAAATCTGCAAGCGCGTCGCCCCGAGTGAAGCCGCGGCTTCCTCATAGCTGCGATCCAGATCGCCGAGCACCGGCTCTATCGAGCGGACGATGAAGGGCAGCCCGATAAAAACGAGTGCCACGACAATCCCCTGCGGATGATAGGCGATTTTAACGCCCAGCGGTTCCAACCATGATCCGACCCAGCCATTGCTGGCATAAATGGCAGTTAGCGCGATGCCGGCAACAGCGGTCGGGAGCGCGAACGGCAGATCGACCGCCGCAGAAACCAAACGGCGCCCCGGAAATTGGAACCGAACCAGCACCCAGGCGACCAACAGCCCGAAGATTGCATTGATCAACGTCGCCAGCGCCGCCGCGCCAAACGTCACCCGATAGGCCGCGATGGCCCGATCCGAGAACCCCGCACTGACAAAATGTTCCCAACCCGACCCGAAACTACGAATAAAGACGGCAGACAAAGGAATAATAACGATCAGGCTCACCCAAAACAGGGTGAGGCCGACCGTTAATCCAAATCCGGGCAGAGCGGATCGTTTCGCCATATACGTCCTTCATGATTCGATACCCTGCTCATATGAGAAGGAATGCGCATCAAACAAGCGAAACTCGGAATCGCCGTTCAATGCACCGCCGATTGCACCAGACTTATCCTCGTGCGCCACTATACGTATTGATCCTTAGTTACGCGGCAGATGATCGTCCTTAGGCTCGCTGAGCCCATTACGGAGGATGCGATGAAGACAATCATGGTGCACATTAATGCGGATGAGGGCCAAGAGGCGCGGCTCGCTGCGGCGCTGGCCTTGGTGCGTGCCTTTGAAGGCCATTTGCTCTGCGTCCAGATCATCAACGTGTCGCGCTATGTTATTGCCGAACCCTATGTCGGCATGACCGCGCTCGGGCCGGTCTATGATGTCCTCCAGCAGGAAAACGAGGCTGACCGCACCCGCATCGAAGCGCGACTGAAAACGGAGTCTGTATCCTGGGATTGGCGTTATATCGACGGCACTGATGCCGACACACTCGTGCGTGAGTCACGGCTGGCCGACATGGTGGTCATGAGTCTCGATCAGCCGCAGCATCATGGCAAAGTGGTTGTCCATCCGCTTCCATTGGTCGCAGATGTCGCCATTCATGCGCGTACGCCCGTGCTGGCGCTGCCCGAGGTCTGCGCGCCCTTCGATCCGAAGGGGGTCGCGATGGTCGCGTGGAACGGCTCTGCCGAGGGCGCGCATGCGATGCGGTTCGCGGTCCCCCTGCTCAGAAAGGCGGCTGCTGTCCATGTTGTGGCGACTGATGAGGAGGGAACGCTCTATCCCGCAACAATGGCGGTTACGTATCTCGCTCGTGAGGGCATTGCCGCCACCCTGAGCACGTGCGGGCAATATGGTGCTGATCCCAAAGTCGCGCTGCCAAGAGCGGTCCTCGCGGTCGAAGCCAGTTACATGGTTATGGGGGCTTATGGGCATACGCGTTTTCGTGAAGCGGTTTTGGGTGGCGTCACGCGCCATATGCTGCGGCACAGCACGGTACCGCTCCTGCTCGCGCATTGAGGCGAAGGACCTAGGAGGCTTGTTCGCGCATTATCCTACCGCCAGCTGCTTTGCCATGTTAGGTATCAAGTGCGGCTGGGAGCTTTGGCGTTTTGAAGACACATGATCATATCGCCTTTCGTGGACCGCTGATGCGCGCGGTGCTCCGTAGCGTTCATGAAGCCATGCTGGTCGTGGACCGGTTCGGCGCGATTGAAGCGTTCAACCCGGTTGCCGAGAAGCTGTTCGGTTATAATGAAGCCGAATTAATCGGGAAAAATGTCAGCATCCTCATGCCGACGCCGGATCGAGACCGCCATGACGGATATATGGCACGCTATCTGGCGACGGGTGAAGCGCGGATCATCGGGATTGGGCGGATCGTGATCGGTCAAACCCGTGACGGCGTTCAATTCCCGATGGAGTTGTCGATTGGTGACGTCACGTCAGATGGTGACGTGCTGTTTGTCGGCTTTATTCGTGACCTTACGGGGAAGTATCGCAGCCAATCTCGGCTTGAAGAGTTGCAACATGAGCTTGCGCATGTGTCGCGGGTCAGCGCGATGGGTACGATGGCATCGTCGCTCGCCCATGAGCTCAATCAGCCGCTGACGGCCATCGCAAACTATGTCGAGTCTGCCCGCGATATGCTGGCCACGCCAAGCGATGACACTATTGCGATTGTGCGTGAGGCGCTGGATGATGCCGCGGCACAATCGATGCGCGCGGGTCAGATCGTTCGAAGGTTGCGCGATTTTATTTCGCGCGGCGAAACGGAGAAGCGCCTCGAGAGTCTGCGGACGATTATCAATGAGGCCAATGCCCTAGCGCTTATCGGCGCGCGCGAGCTCGGGATCGAGGTCGTGATTGATGTTGACGAGCGCATTCACCTTGTGCTGGTTGACCGTGTGCAAATTCAGCAAGTGCTCGTCAATTTGATCCGCAACGCGATGGAGGCCATGCAAAACAGCGTGCAGCGACGGCTGGTTATTAGCGCAGCACCCCGTCCCGAAAATATGGTAGAGGTCTGTGTCGCCGATACTGGGCTCGGGATCGACACTGATGTCGAGGCCCACTTATTTACGCCCTTTGCGAGTACAAAGGAGTCTGGGATGGGTCTTGGCCTGTCTATCTGTCAAACAATCATCACGGCGCATGGCGGTCAGATTTGGTACACGCGCCCGAAAGGCGGTGGTGCGGCGTTCCATTTCAGCTTGCAGGCGAATGTATCGGAGTTGACTGTTGACCGCTGAGCGCCATGTCTATTTGGTTGATGACGACGAAGCCGTTCGTCGTTCGACCGGATTTTTGCTCCGGACGTCGGGCTATCTGGTCACCATCTTTACGTCCGGAGCCGAGTTTTTGCGCGCCACGCCCCATCTGTCACAGGGATGCGTCTTGCTTGACGTGCGGATGCCGGGCATGAGTGGGCTGGAAGTGCAGCAAGAATTACGCGGGCGTGGTATTGGGTTGCCGGTGATTATGATGACCGGTCATGGCGACATCTCGGTTGCCATTGCAGCGATGAAGGCGGGAGCTGTTGATTTCGTTGAAAAGCCTTTTGAGAAGGCGGTCTTAATTGCGGCGCTTGAAGACGGCTTCGGCCAGATCGAGCAATCTGGGCGTCGTGCCGTGATGGCCGACGAGGCCGCGGTCCGTCTGCGCGCTCTGACGCCGCGTGAATGCGATGTTCTGCGTGGGCTGGTGGACGGGCTGCCCAACAAAACAATCGGATATGACCTTGGGATCAGCCCACGCACGGTTGAAATTCACCGTGCCAATTTGATGAGTAAGCTGAACGTCAACAGTTTATCTGAGGCGTTGCGGATCGCTTTCGCTGCCGGATGGGCTGACCCGGCAGCTGCGCGGACGGCGGCACAATAGCATCGGCCACGTGTTAACGGCGTGCGGAATGCTTGGCTGGGCAATGTTCATTTAGACGTTCGGACCATGTCCATTTTGGATTAATGTTTTGCTCGTCCACTCGTTGGGATTTGTCAGTTAGAACAGCGGGCTTGCGCATATACCGACTGATTATTGACCAGCTTGGCGTGCCTCGTGTGCGCACCAATAACTTTCCACAGTCGATGTTCTTTGGTTTGGCACCTACTGTGCTTTATTTGTGCTTTCAATTACTCCGATATCGAGCGAAATAAGAGTGACGTTCCTCCACAATGAAAGCAATGGTTAACCATCGTTTTACAGTCGGGGTGGTTCATTATGCTGGGGAATTTATCGGTGGTGTACGCGGTTCAGCCTTCAATCATGGTCATTTCGGACAATCATGCGGGTACGGTGGCCGTGAAGGCGGCGGCAGTCGCGTTTGGCGGGCGCGTTCTTGTTGATGTTTCGCTGGCAGAGGCGGCACTCAGGCTTGAAAACCAGGTCGCGCCCGATACGCTGATGCTGGAAATCACGAGCGATACGGGCGCGCGGCTAGACCGCACGCTCGATCATATTGACCGGATTGCGTCGCGTGATAGCGTGCCAACATTGGTGTCCATCGCCCCCGAGCTGATTGATGCGGTCTCCGCGCGCATCCGGAATCCGCTTGCAACGATCTTGTGCAGCCCTTCTCCCGCCGAGCGGGTCACGGCGATCGCGCTTGCTTGGGAGGAGCGGCACGCGCGGGTTAATGGCCGTAGTCAGGAATTCGATGCGCTGCGGCTGCAACATCTGGCGGATGAGGTCGCGCGGATTGCCAAAACGCTCGCCGGGTTTAGCGAGACGCCCAATCTTTCGGGGACACCTTCTCAACTGAGCGATGCGGTGCTGGGTTATAAATTTCAAGGCGATGTTCTTGGGACGGAAGAGATCAGCGCCAGCGAAATCCGGGCGATCATCAAGTTGCGGCGGCTGCGCGATCGGCATTTCGATCCCGAATTGTTTGCCGATCCAGCATGGGATATGATGCTTGATTTGATGGCGGCACGCGCCGAGCACAGCCGCGTTTCGGTTTCAAGCCTGTGCATCGCCGCTGCGGTTCCGGCGACCACAGCGCTGCGCTGGATCAAGACACTCACCGATCAGGGTGTATTCATTCGAGTTGCCGATCCTACCGACGGTCGTCGTGTGTTTATCGAACTCTCCGACAAAGCTGCCGCCAACATCTCAAAATATTTCACCGCCATGCGCCGCGCTGGCGGATTGGCGATCTAGCCGTCAGCCTTCGCTGCGGTGGCCGCGCGGCGTGCCAACAGGTCACGAACAAGGTCATTCGAGAATATCGCCAGTGCCGTCCATATGAACAGAAATGCGATCAACATCCGTGCCGACAGCGGTTCATGATAGACCAACGTCGCGATGAGAAACACGATCGTTGGCGCTACATATTGAATGAGGCCAATCGTCGCGTACGGCAAATGTTTGGCAGCCGCCGCGAACATGATGAGCGGCACCGATGTGACAACGGCCGAGAATATCAGCAGCGTATCTAGCTTCACATCATGCCCGAATGCGATGCCGCCATGGGCACTTTGCCATCCCAGTGCGACAACACAAGCAGGTGCGAGGATGAGCGTCTCCACCAACAGCCCTTCGATGGGGTGAACCGGCGTCTGTTTGCGCATCAGTCCATACAGGCCGAAGCTCAGCGCGAGCGCAATGCTGATCCACAGATCGGACGATACGCCAGTCGCCGCAATGACGACGCCGATTGTTGCGACGGCGACGGCAATGACTTGCGCCTTGCGGAGTCGCTCGCCGAGAACCGTCACGCCGAGCACGACGTTGACCAGCGGGTTCATAAAATAGCCGAGGCTCGACGCGAGGATATGATCATGCACAATCGCCCAAATATAAATGAGCCAGTTTGCGGCGATGAACAGCGCGCTGGCGATCAACATGCGGAGCAACGACCAGTTTCGGAAAATGTCGCGCAGTTCGGGCAGCCGACCGCGCAGCGTACAGAAAATTGCGAGCAACCCGACGGACCAGAGAATCCGGTTCGCCACGATTTCCCAAGCTGCGACGCCACTCAGCAAGTGGAAATAGAGCGGAACCAAGCCCCAAATGAGGTAACAGACGAGGCCCGTGAGAAGGGCTTGGGTATATCGGTTATCGGGAGCGTTCATGTCCGCGCCTTAGGAGGCGAGGCGGCGGGCGACAAGCCTTAGCTCAGATCAACGACGAAATCTGCCAGTCGGCTGACCTCGGCCCGATCATGGCTCACATATAAGATCGGCAGCGTGAATTGGTCCCGAATGCGCTCGATCAGTTCCATAATCTCGTCGCGGCGGGCGTGATCCAGCGACGTTAACGGCTCATCCATCAGTAGGAAGCGCGGTGCGGCCAGCAAGGCGCGCCCGATTGCGACCCGCTGCGCCTCACCGCCTGAGAGCGTGGCCGGCTGGCGCGTCAGCAGCCCGCCAATCCCCAGAAAGGCGACAGCGTCGTCAAAGTTGATGATCGGCTCTGCAGCGCCGCGGCGGTTCAACCCATAGCGCAGGTTCGCTGCCACGTTCAAATGGCGAAACAACCGGACGTCTTGAAAAATAAAGCCGCATCGGCGCAGGTGTGTGGAGACGTTGGTGGTGGCGTCATATAGGCAGTGATCGTTGACGATAATATGCCCAGCGGTGGGCGTTAAGAGCCCCGCGATTGCCTGCAAAATGCTCGTCTTACCCGCCCCAGATGGGCCAAAGAGCGCCGTAATGCCGGGGCCAGTCTTAAACTGGGTTTGAATGCAGCGCCCGCCGCGCTGCACCTGAATATCGATATCAAACGACACGCGTTTGCTCCGCCTTTGACGCACGACGCATCAGGAGCTCGGACACGATCAGTGCGCCTAGCGACAAGCCTATCGAGATCAGCGATAATTGGACGGCCATGGCATCGCCATTGGGTGTTTGCAACGCCGAATAAATTGCCAGTGGGAGTGTTTGTGTCTCTCCCGGAATGTTGGAAACAAATGTGATGGTTGCGCCAAATTCGCCAAGCGAACGCGCGAAGCCGAGGACGATGGCAGCAAGAACACCGGGCAACGCAAGCGGCAGCGTGATGCTGAAAAAACTATCCCACGGCGTCGCGCCCAAGGTCCGCGCGGCATTTTCAAGCCGTGGATCGACGGCCTCTAACGACAGCCGGATCGCGCGGACCATGAGTGGCAAGGCCATGATCGCCGCAGCCAGCGCCGCGCCCGTCCAACGAAAGATAAAGCTGAAGCCGAACCATGCCATCAACGCGTGCCCGACTGGTGAGGTGTTACCGAACAAGATGAGCAGCAGCCAGCCCGTAACGACCGGCGGGAGCACGAGCGGCAAATGGACGAGCGCATCGAGCAGCACCTTGCCCACGAAGTGTGTGCGCGCCAAAACCCATGCGAGCGCAAAGGCGATAGGCAGCATGAAGCCGACCGCGACCAGACTCACACGCAGCGATAGTGCAACAATAGCCCATTCATCGGTTGTGAGGAGCATTTAGGCGGGGCCGAAGCCGAACTGGCGAAAGATCGCCTGTCCGCGTTTCGAGCGGAGAAATTTGAGGAACGGCAGGGCGTCAGGGCTTGTGCCTGCTTTGAGGAGCGCTATCGGATAAGTGATGCGCGGGTGAGTCCCTTCCGGAAAAGCAGCGACAATACGAACGGCAGTGCTGGCGCGCGCGTCGGTTCCGTAAACGATGCCGAGCGGCGTCTCACCCCGCGCCACCAAGGCGAGTGCCGCTCGGACGTTTTCGGCGCGCGCAATCTTGTTCGCAACACCCTCCCACACACCCAATGCGGTCAGCGCGGCCTTGCCATATTTGCCAGCGGGTACGGCATCAGGATCGGCCATCGCTAGCCGACCGTCACCCAGTGCGGGCGCAAGCGCAAAGTGCGGCGCAATTCGAAAATGAAGGGTGCTCGTCGTTGGTGCGATGAGGACGAGATGGTTGGTGACGAGATTGGCGCGGCTAGTCTCGCGCAGGTCGCCTTTTGCAGCCACATCATCCATCCATGCTTCATCGGCGGAGATAAAGATATCAGCGGGCGCGCCGCTCTCAATTTGTCGTGCAAGCGCAGATGACGCGGCAAAGGCGAGAACCGGTTTGGCATGGCCCTGCTTCTCCCAAGCCTCTGATTCAGCAGTCAGCACATCTTGCAAACTCGCTGCCGCGAGAATGATTGGCGGTTTTGGCTGGGCAGCGGGTGCGGCGCCTCCCGCCATCGGCAAAATGAGCATGAGCAATCGGAACAGCAGTGCGCGCATTTCATGCCTCCAGGTGGAATGTTACTCTTCCTCGCTATGTACCGTGATATATAGCGAATGCAACCGCAGCCGAAATTATCCCAGCACTATCCCTCTGTCCGCTCCCTTGGCAGCGTACGCACGCGCCCTACTAACGCCGCCCAGTCAGCAGACGACGTAGACGACTCGAGCTGCGATTCAAGCGCGCGATAATGCGCCAGAACGTCGTGCCCGAGTGCGGTGACGTGCGCCCCGCCACCGCGTGCACCACCCATGCTCGTCGTTACCAGAGGCGATTGCCAGCAGCGGTTCATCACGTCGACGAGCAGCCACGCCCGCCGATAGCTCATGCCAAGCGCGCGCGCCGCACCCGAGATGGAACGATGAGCATCAATTGCTTCGAGCAACGATGCCTTGCCTGGACCCATCGCGATCTCTTCGCCGCAATACAGCTGCGCTTTGAGTTTGAGCCGAACGTCGGGTACGATCATGCCAACCTCAATCGGCCGTCAATGTGCTCATATCAATCACGAAGCGGTATTTGACGTCCGATTTGATCATTCGCTCATAGGCATCGTTGATATCTGCCATCGCGATCATCTCACAATCGGGGAGGACGTTATGCGCCGCACAATAGTCGAGCATCTCTTGGGTCTCTCGAATGCCGCCAATCGCCGAAGCCGATACTGCTTTGCGACCCCGCAACAATAGGCCGGAGTGAAACTCGGGAATCATATCAATCGCGCCAACCAGAACCAGATCACCGTCGCGCTTTAGCAAGTTGAGGTAGGGCGCGAGGTCATGTTTCACCGGAACCGTATCTAGAATGAAATCGAAGTGTCCGCGCGCGGCTGCCATCGCTTTTTCATCTGTCGATATGAGCACATGATGTGCACCTAATTTCATCGCATCGTCGGTCTTGCTGGGCGACGTGGTGATGACGGTCACGTCGACACCCATCGCGACGGCGAACTTGACACCCATATGGCCGAGTCCACCAAGCCCCGCGATGGCGACGGTGCTGCCTTTGGTCACGCCCCAATGGCGGAGCGGCGAATAGGTGGTGATCCCGGCGCAGAGCAGCGGTGCAGCGGTCGCGAGGTCTAGTCCATCGGGAATCCGTAATACGAACTCTTCGCGCACCACAACGTGCGCTGAATAGCCCCCTTGCGTTGGTGAGCCATCCTGCCGATCCTTACTGCCATAGGTTAGCGTTGAGCGCTGTGCGCAATATTGCTCCTCATGCTCATGACAGGCTTCGCAGGCGAGACAGCTATCGACCATACAGCCGACCGCAACGCGGTCCCCGACCTTGTATTTCGTGACACCACTGCCGACGCCCTGAACGACGCCGACAATTTCATGCCCCGGAACAATGGGATAGGTCGTGCCATGCCAGTCATTGCGGGCCGTATGGAGGTCAGAATGGCAGACTCCACAATATTTGATCTGGATGTCAACATCCTCTGGACGGAGCGCGCGGCGGTCAATCGTCAGCGGGGCGATGGGGGCGTCAGCGGCAGCTGCACCCCAAGCAAGCGTTTGTGTCATGAATGGAGACTCCTTTTCTGGTGGCAGTTTAGGGCAGCCTTGCCGCTTGACCAAGCGGCATCTTCACGATTTTTTCAGGCCTTGTCTGCCAATACATGAGCCATCTTGTCATGAGCGGGCGCGCCTGTTAAGCGCGTTCGCCATAGTCACTAGCCGCCTTAGCTCAGTTGGTAGAGCATCGCATTCGTAATGCGGGGGTCACAGGTTCGAGTCCTGTAGGCGGCACCATGTGGTAGAACTTCTGCATAACCCACGATTTCGGTTAGAAACCCTCGGTTGAGTTGCACAAAGCCCTTTTGGGTGGCCAATCGTGAGGTTCATTCCATTCCTGAATCGCTGCGTGAAAACCTGCTTATTTGGCGAAACCGAGTGCCGAGTTCGGATGATTTGCCAAATGCGAGCCAGTTGTTCGGCCCGGCGAGTTATCAGTTTATCCTATATGGCATGGGATATTTGAGCAAACCCGAATGGCTTCAACGATCGCAGCAGCAAGATGAAACAGTACGCAATTGTCTGGCCGAGGTGATGGACATTAAGACGCGTTACTTGCGCGCATTAGGCCCAAACAGAGATGTCATTCGAGAATGTGTGAGCAGATTGTAGCTTCTATAAGGCAATTGTTCTCGATTGACTGGTTCAATCATAATGCGTGTACGTTGGTTAGCTCGCTTCGTTTAAGTAGCCCAACCTCGCCGCACGCCAAATCTCACTTCACAATTGGCAGCGCGATATAACTCTCGTCCGGCCCCGCCACCATCACTTGCTGATTGGCCTTTTGATAAGCCTCGGGCGGCGCAAAGAAGATATTAGGGACGAAGGTTTGCGGGTTACGATCATAAAGCGGGAACCAGCTTGATTGCACCTGCACCATGATCCGATGTCCGGCTTTGAACACATGATCGGCATTTGGCAATGCGAGTTGATAGGCCAGCGGCGTATTCGCGGTAATCGGCTTTGCAGTCTCAAATCCCTCGCGATAGCGCCCTCGCAGAATGTCCATGCTCACCGCAAGTTGATAGCCCCCCATCTTCGGATGAACCGGCACCTGGTCGGGGTAAACGTCGATCAGCTTCACGACCCAGTCACTGTCGGTGCCGCTCGTCGAAGCCGTAAGGTGCACAATCGGTTGCCCCGAAATCGTGACCGGCTGCGTTAAGACGTCGCTTGTAAATGTGAGGACGTCGGGGCGGCTCGATACGGTGCGTTGGTCTGTGGTTAGCCACGTCGTCCAATGATCGTCAGCATAGCCAGTTGGCTCAACGGGGCGCGGCATATAGGTTACGGGGTGAGCCGGATCCGAGATATAGTCTGCGGTCTGCGGTGCGCCGCCGACTGCGTCGAAACCAAGTGCACCGCCAGGCTTCAGGAACAATTTTATGGCCGCAGGCGTCGTCGGCCAGCTATTGGCACGCTGCCACACTTCAGAGCCCGACTGGTAGACCGTCACAGGCGCCACATCCATCGGCGTATCCTTCAGATAATGCGCGAGGAAGGGGGCCAGCACGTTCTTACGCCACCAAAGTGCGGTATCGCTGCCCCAGCGGATGTTGCCGAGATGATCAGCTTCACCGATTTCCTGCCCGTGATACCAAGGCCCCATCGTGAGATAGACCATATTGCGATTGGTGTCTTTCGGCGCGAGTGCGGTATAAACCGCAATTGCCCCGTAAATATCCTCCTGATCCCATTGCGAATCGACGATCATCACCGGAACCTTCAGCGGTTGGCGCGCAAGGATTTTATCCATCGCCTGCACCTGCCAGAAGCTGTCATAGGCGGGATGCGCCGCTATTTTCGTCCAGAAACCGATCTGATCAAGCCCGTGGATTTTGGCGAGGTTGCCGGCGTTACCCGCGCGCATGTATTGATCATAATCGTCATAGGTTGGGTTCAACCAGAGGTTAGTGTTATCGTTGGTCGCGATCTGCTCCCAAATATAGGGCAGGTTTTGTTGCCGGAAGGCGCCATTGTGGAACCAGTCATCACCCATCCAGCCATCGACCATCGGGTTCATAGGGACAGCGACCTTGAGTGCGGGATGCGGATTGATCAGCGGCATGAGCGACAGAAACCCGTCATAGCTGATCCCAAGAATTCCCACACGCCCATTCGATTCGGGCAGGTTCTTCACCAGCCAATCAATTGTGTCATAGGTGTCGGTCGAGTCATCGGTCTTGGTCGGGTTGAGTGCCGTGTCATGAAGCGGCGGATTCATCATATAGATGCCCTTCGACCCGTATTTGCCTCGAACATCCTGAAACACGCGAATATATCCACCCTCGGACACGACATCAGGCGCGCTGTCATAACCATCAATGGCGGTGCCAAGGTCGGTTGAGGGATGGTAGCGCGTCATCGAGTCTGCGTTGTAGGGGGTGCGCGTCATCAGGATGCCAGCACCTTTTGCACCCTTGGGGACGAGGATGACCGTGTGCAATTTGACGCCGTCGCGCATCGCAATATCCACCGTGCGGCGGTCATAGTTTGCGCCTTGGTCGGCAGTCACAAGTTTGGCAGGTCGCTCGTCATATGTTTGCGCGATAGCGGCGGAGCTCACAGTTAGCGCGAGTGCGATTATTGCCAGTCTTATCATGATGTTCCCCTGAGTGAATTACGCAACAGACTAGATTGTCTTTGGATTGGCACAAGCGTAAAATGATAGATTGCAAAGGATGTTATTTGCGCTTGTGCGGATGATAAGGCCTGATAGTCTGCAGCCATGACACAGAACATGCTCGCACTCACCCGTCGTCACCTTCTTGGCACGATGGCCGCTTCCACCGCTATTGGCGCGCTCCCAACGATGGCCGATGCGATGCCGCGCGATGTCGCGGAGGCAGATTTCGCTAATTTGCTCGCAAAGATGGCAGATGAAATCTTGCAAATCTCGCCGGAGCAGGCGACGTCGCTTGGCGTCGACAAAGGAGCGAACGCCAGATTGAAGGCGAAACTCTCCGATGTGTCGAAGGCGGGTAATGTTGCCTGGGAGAAGCAACTGCACTCGATGAAGCTGCGCTTGGCGCGCACCCGACGTGATCTCTTGAGCAATGACGATCAATTGCGGCTCGACACTGTCAATTACGCAATTGACCGTGGGCTGGCAGCCAAGCGTTTCTTTTACGCCAATGCCGCGTCGGGCATGGGTGGCGGTACCGCGCCCTATGTCGTGAGCCAGCAAGATGGGGCGGTCACGTCGGTGCCCGAGTTTCTCAATTCACAACATCAGATTGCGACCGCCGATGATTGCGAGGCCTACCTCGCGCGGGTGTCCGAATTTGCGCGGCAAATCACGCAGGAAACGGAAGAAATTCGGCATAATGCCGCGCGTGGGGTTGTGCCCCCGAGCTTCATTGCCAGCAACGCTTTGGGACAATTAAAGGGGTATCGCGCGGTTGCCGCCAGTGCGCAGCCGCTCGTCGACTCGCTCGCGCGGCGGGCGACTGCGGCAGGAATAGCTGGAGATTGGGCTGCGCGGGCCACCAAATTGGTTGAGGAAAAAGTGTATCCCGCGCTGAACCGGCAGATCAGCGTCTTCGCGGCGGCAACCAAAGGCTCGTCTGATATTGGCAGTATCGGCAAGCGCCTGCCTGATGGCGAGGCCTATTATCACTGGGCGCTCGGCCTTGGGACAACAACTACGCAAACTGCTGCGGAAGTCCATAAAATCGGGCTCGAGCAGAATGCTGCGCTCATTGCCAAGATGGATGGCCTGCTAAAGGCACAAGGGCTGACGCAGGGTAGCGTTGGCGGGCGCATTCAGGCGCTCAACAAGGATCCGCGGTTCCTCTATCCTGATACAGATGCGGGGCGTGCCGATCTGATCGCTTATCTCAATGATCGCGTTGCGGCGATCCGGCCATTACTGCCACAAATTTCCCATATGCCGCTCAAAGCCGCGCTCACGATTAAGCGGGTGCCTGTCGACATTCAGGACGGTGCAGCGCTCGGTTATATGAATTTCGCGTCGCTCGATGGCGTGCGGCCCGCAACCTATTATGTGAACCTGAAATCGACGTCGCTTTGGCCCAAATATCAGTTGCCAACGCTCACCGCGCATGAGGGTATTCCCGGCCATACGTGGCAAGGCGCGTATCTCGCGGAGCACCATGACGAGATCCCGCTCATTACCTCGATGATGGGCTTTAACGCGTTTGTTGAGGGCTGGGCGCTCTACGCAGAGCAGCTCGTCGATGAGCATGGATTATATACAAATGATCCGTTCGGGCGCATCGGCTATTTGCAGGCGCAGCAGTTCCGCGCTTGCCGCCTCGTTGTTGACACCGGCCTTCATGCGTTGGGCTGGAGCCGACAAAAGGCGGTGGACTTCCTTACCGCCCAAACGGGCAAGGGTGTTGGCGCAATGACCAGCGAGGTTGATCGCTATTGCGCTTCACCTGGGCAGGCGTGCGGCTACAAGACGGGGCATAACGAAATTCTTCGCCTGCGCGCTAAAGCGCAGCGGTTGCTCGGTGCTAAGTTTGACCTCGCAGCCTATGATGACGTCGTTGTGCAAACCGGAGGCGTGCCGCTCACGATCTTGTCGCAAGTGGTGGATCGCTGGATTATAAGCCAGAAGGTCTAACCCTTCCCGACCTGGTCACCGCCCGAGCGGTGCGCGCAGTTCGATGTCATTGTTGCGCAGGGTAACTTCGCGGGTTTCGCCGAGCGAGATGTGAACACGGCACCCCTTCGGATCAAACCCGTGGGGGAGTTTCAGCTCGACCGTGTTGGTGTGCGGCATCAAATCGGTTGGGGCTGCAAGGGCAGGGATGGCAGTGCTTGCGATGATTTTGCCGACTGCGTCGATGAGTTCAGCACGGCCAGCGGGTGTCGGCTTGGCCCCAAGGCTGTGTACGGTGACGCTGAGTGCGCCATGGCCTAGCTTCACATCGTCCGCACCGATGCCGATGTCGGGGCGCGTCTCGACGGGATCGATCGGAGTCGTTAGGCGCATCTCGTAGACATAGGTTTTGCCCGGCGGAATAATGAGCGGGATCGAGGCGGCCTTTTCGAACGGCACTGATTGCGTAGGTGCAGCTACAGGCAGGGCGTCATTCGGCCCCGCCTCACCTGAGCGCAGGCTCCACTGCCCCGCCGTCACGTTCCAGCCGGTCATGGTCGCCGTAATCGGGTGGTCGGATGTGTTAAACGCGATCACCTTGAAATGATCCCGCGCAGGCGTCGGCAGGAGGAACGCGACCTTCACCGCATCTTGCGGGTCAGCAAATCCCCAGCTCACGGTCGCGCCCGGTGTGATGTTGCCGCGCGTTAGCGCCACGCCACCAAGCCGTGTGTGCTGCAACCATTGGCTGTCGACCTCGACCCGATCCGTCCACCAATGCCCCGCGGTTTGCGAATACATCGTGGTGGCGGCGCGCGCCATTTCTGACGCGTACAGGTCTTCGAGATATTTCAGGTCGCCGGTCATCTCCCACGCCTCGTAGCGATCCAGATTGCCGCCGCCATTTGCGGCGCGATGCACCGCCCATTGCCCCCAAGACTCCTGCTTGCCCAGCGCGGTCACCATGTCTTCGTTGAAATTGGTCAGCGGGCGCAGGTTTTCCTTTTCGGCGGCCACGCGCGCACCGCCGACGCTGGTGCTGTCCTCACTGTTCGCCTGCTCAACCGAGGCGATGATCGGGCGGAGATATTTGGTGTCATTCGTCCATTTATACGCCGCCCAGAACAGGTGCATCGGCGCGGTGCCCGCAGGGAGCTTGCCGCGCGTCGCGTCGGTGCGCCAGTTGATCTCGTCGGGGAAGTGCCAATGGCCATCCTTGTCCTGCTTGCCATGCGCGAGGATGCCATCGGCGAGGCCGGTGACGAAGCGCTTGCCCGTCGGGTCGCCATTATACTCCGCCATCAAAATGCTCGGATGCAGAACGGTGTAGCTATAATATTTGCCCCACTCGAACGGGCCTTCGCGGTAGCTGTCTGTGCCCGAATACCAATTGGTGTTGAAATGGAGGTGCCCCGCCGCGTTGACCGAGATGATCCGGTCATAGGCCTTCACGGTGGTCATCAGCCGTTCGACCACCTTCGGGTCGCCATAGTTGAGGTACATCGCCTCGGAATTGGTGTTGATGCCGTCCTCATAGGCGTGCAGCTCGTCGAGCATCAGTGTCGCAAGGCCGTTGGTGAACATGCCATTGCGGTAGATCGCGTCGGCGACGCGCATCTGCGACACGCGCAGTTTTTCGCTGTCCACGCCCATGAGTGCCAAGCCCGGCCATTGTTCGACCAGATCGGAATCATCCGAGAGCCCGCCGCCGAAATCGCCATAATCGGCCTGCCGGTTATCGATCCACCAGTTCACGAACTGGCGGACATATTTCAGGTCTTCGAGCTGCCGGAACGCCCAAAGCGGAACGCCTGCGGGCGGCTTCGGCTGGGTGTAAGCCAGAGCGCCTTGGCTGCGATAAGTAATGTCGTTCCAATATTCGAGCGCCAATTTATTGTCAGGGTCAACGCGCAGCAGATCGGTTATGTCGGTGACGAGGCGATCATACAGATGCTCGCGCTTGCTCGCGGTGTGCTCCTCGACCAGATAGCCCCAATTGTCCTTCACCTGATTGAAGCGGTCGGCGATATGCTCCTTGAGTGCCTCGTGACGATCCTTGAACACCAGCTTGATTTTCGCACCATCGAGCGCGGCAGCGCTGAAATCGGCGCTGGCCGACGTGATGGTCAGGTAGAAACTCTTGTTCGGCAATATCCGGTCACGCAGATCAAGCCAAAGCGTGCGCGGTGTATTGGGGCGCACCGACACCGACACATCCATCATGTTGCGCTCAGGCCAGATCGGGTCTTTGATCTGAATGTTGAGCGGGATCAGGCCATTCGCGGCGGGCGTCGTGTTCAAAGGAGGCAGCTCAATGGCGATGCCATCGAGCCCGTCGTGCATATTCTCCCAGCCATAGCCCCAGGATCGGTAGAGCGGCAGACCGGGCGGCGATGCGCCATATTCGTAGGGGATGAGGATGTGGACGAGCGGCAGCTTGTGCGCTGTGTCGGCGGCGCGCGGGCGCGAGGGAGCCGCATCTGGGAGCGCCACCACCGTTGCCCGCTCATCGGGTGTATAGCGCTTGGTGATAAAGGCGTTGAGCTCGGCAATATCGGGCGAGTCTGGCGCGGCGGCGGCGCGGATCGTGTAGCTCTGCGTCACCGTGCCTTTTGGCACGGCGCCGTCGTTGATGTTATATGCCGCGATCTCCTGAATCGGCGTTTCTTGCGCGATGTTGGTGAAGCGCAGCACGCCGCCGGTGCGCGTTTGCGCGAAGCTGTGGAAGGTGCGCTCCTGATCCTTGGCGCGGGTGGCGATGGTGGTGGCTGTGGCCTTCTCATCCGCCGCATAGGTGAGCGATCCATAGGCCGCACCCTGAATTTCCATGCGGTTGAACGGCTCGTTGGGCAATGTCAGCGTCAGCGTCTTGCCGCCGTCGACATAGACATTCCAATCGGGCAGCGGGAAATAGTCATTGCGGCCCGGCAAGCGCGAGCGGTTGTACACGCCGGGCCATGTCGTTTCGGCGATGCCATCGGTCGCCTTGTACATCCATTCCTTGATGTCCTTGGCGTCGGCGAATTCGACCTTGCGGATCGTGGTGACAGGCGCAGTGAGTTCGGGGGGCAGGTCGCCCTTGCGGTTCCATCCGTAACGCCAGTCCCACTCTGCGCGCGTGGCGGGGGTGTTCAGATCGCCCGCTGGTTGCGCGGCCACTTGGATCGACTCATTCCGCGCCAGTGCAACGATTTGGGCGGGCTCCAGCGCATGATCATAAATCCGCAGCTCATCATAGTCGCTGCCGCGCATGAAATTATAGCGGCTCTGCACCTGGTGCGGCGACACCGCGCGCGCCGCCATGCCGAATTGGTCAAGCCCACTATCGAGCACCGCTGGCTGTGCCTTGCCCGCGACTTCCTTGCCGTTCACATACAGCGTCACGCCCTGCGTCTCGTCCCACGCGAAGGCGAGATGCGTCCACGCGTCGGGCGCGGGGAGTTGATCGAGTGTGAACGAGACGCGGATGCGCGCGAGGTTATTATCGGTCACAAAGGCATCATAGCCATGGCCGTTATAGTCGATCCGCAGCCATACCATGTCCCAACTGGTATGATCGGCATAGCCCACGCGGAAAATGACGAACGGCGCGCGCCCCAGTGGCTCGCGCGCGCGCCAGAAGAAGCTCACGGTGCCGCGCTGCGCATAGATATTGCCCGGCGCCTTCCATGCCAGCACATTGTCATCCGCCGTGCTGAGTGCGCTGCCGCTGCGGCCATTGGGCACCAGTTTGATCTTGTCGGCAAAATTGGGAACGGCATCGCCCTGCGCGACATCGGCGGTCAGTGATTTGTCGAACGATTGGTAGAAGAGGAGTCCAGTGTTGTCGGCGCCGAGGGCGGGGGTTGTGACGAGCGTCAATAGACCCGCGAGCAGCATCGTGCTCCGGCGAAGGCCGGAGCAGTAATACCACCGCGGGCTCCGGCCTTCGCCGGAGCACAGCGTGAACCTCCCCATCACTTCCTCTCCATGTCGGTCGGCACCTGCAACATTTGGGCGGGCTTCAACGCCCAGTCGCTAAACCGCGCTTCTCGGATCGCGCCTTTGAAGTAATTCATCCGATTGATCCGCACCCCGACCGAGGCGCGTCCCGGCCCTTGCGGCGTAAACGCAATCGCCGCCTCGCCCTGCAACACGCCGTTGACGTAACTGCGATACATATGCCCGTCATAACTCTGAGCCACCGCATACCAGTACCCGACGGGAAAGCGCTTTTCGGGAAAAGCGAGTGTCTGCCGATACCCCGGCCCGACGACGAAGGTGTCGAGATACCATTCATTGCCGACCACACGGATTTCAAAGGTGAAGCGCGGGTTGATTGGTTTCGCGGCTGCAGGTGTCGGCTCTTCCCCCGCGAGATAAAACCAGCGCGGCTCGGCCGCGCCGCCATCGGGGCGGAACAGCGCCTCGAAGGTGAAGTGTTTGACGCCCGCCAGCGGCTGATTGTCGATGAACAGCGCATCATCGACGCCATTGAACTGCGTCGCCTTGCCCATTGGCGTATCGATGATCTGCGGGTGCCCCTCAACATGCGGCACGAACCCACCGATCTTATCGAGCCGATCAAATGTCCAGAGCGTGCGCGTTTTGGCGGTGAGCGGAACGGGCATCATCGCGAGCGCGATCATCGCCAAGACCGCACACCGGCGCGTCACAGCTTATAGGCCTTTTTGGCGAGATTATAGGTGAGGTCGATTGCCAGTTCAGCCGCTTCCCAGTCTTCCAGCCGATGCTCTGCGACGAGTTGGGCGAGGAAGCCGCAGTCGATCCGGCGCGCCGCGTCATGCCGCGCTGGGATGCTCAGGAACGCGCGCGTGTCATCGTTGAACCCGACGGTGTTGTAGAAGCCCGCCGTCTCGGTCGTGCGCTCGCGGAACCGGCGCATCCCCTCGGGACTATCATGGAACCACCAGGCGGGGCCGAGCTTGAGCGCGGGATAATGGCCCG
>Ga0208381_1000163_pt1 | contig 26439 bp, 23 predicted proteins | sample CryBogCBE13Jul09_FD_184572 | JGI IMG/M metagenome (GOLD analysis project Ga0208381, IMG submission 184572) | Freshwater microbial communities from Crystal Bog, Wisconsin, USA - CBE13Jul09 (SPAdes) (version 2) | ecosystem: Environmental > Aquatic > Freshwater > Lake | place: Crystal Bog...
GAGTCGGCTGAATTCCAGATCTGAATCGAGTGAGATCTGCAGGTAGAATTGAGCCAGACCGTGGACCACAGAAGTCGCCACCAGGTGGCTGGCCGCGAGTTGAGAAATTGAGTGACTATGTCTAACTCGTATGCAAAATCTTCATCGACCCGTCGGGTCTCTATCGCCGATCTCGCTGCCTACAAAAAGCGCGGTGAGAAGTGGGCCATGATCACCTGCTATGAGCAGATGATGGCCGAAGTATTTGATGAAGCCGGAATCCCCGTCCTCTTAGTCGGCGACAGCGCTGGTAATAATTTTCTCGGTGAAGAGAACACTATCCCGGTAACACTGGATCAGATGGTGATGCTCTCTGCCGCGGTCGTTCGCGGCTCCAAGCGAGCTCTAGTAGTTGCCGATTTTCCTTTCGGAAGTTATGAAAAATCCCCCAAGCAAGCGCTCGAATCTGGCGTGCGGTTATTTAAAGAAGCCAAGGTTCACGCCATTAAATTAGAGGGCGGCAAGAAAGTTGTGCCGCAGATCAAAAAGTTGATCGCAGCTGGAATTCCAGTCATGGGTCACCTTGGCCTCACGCCGCAATCGGTCCATGCCCTGGGTGGATTTAAAGTGCAGGGCCGGGGCGAAGATGCCGCTCGTATTATGAAAGACGCCAAGGCGCTAGAAGCTGCCGGAGTCTTTGCCATTGTTTTAGAACTTGTTCCTGCAGAACTTGCAACGGCGATCGCACAAGAGCTGCGTATTCCTGTGATCGGAATTGGTGCAGGAAATGGCTGCGATGCCCAAGTGATTGTCTGGACCGACCTCATGGGACTCACCGCCCAACCGCCAAAATTCGCTAAGGCCTACCGCAATCTGCGCGAAGTCATTGGCTCGGGCGTGCAAGAGTGGGCGCAGGATGTAGCAAGTGGCGCGTTTCCTGCCGAGGAGCAGACTTTCCATTAAGTTGCAGCCATGCCGAAGTTACTAGGAAAGTTTGCGGTCGATCTCTCACCGCTCAAGAAATATCCTGATCTTCGCTACCTCTTCTTTTCCGGGCTAGTTACTCGATTTGGATCTGCCCTCACCCTGGTAGCACTCCCCTTTCAGATCAAAGAGTTAACTCATTCCTACATCGCGGTAGGGCTGATGGGTGCTGTCGAAATCGCACCACTCATTGTCTTTGCACTTTATGGTGGCGTTCTTGCGGATTCCGTCGATCGCAAACGCATGGTCTGGGTCTGCGAACTTCTGGCGCTCTGTTTTTCTGCAGCCCTCTTTGGAAACTCACTGTTACATAAGCCCCACCTGGTACTTCTCTATGTGGTTGCCGCTGGTTTTGCAGCAGCAGATGGCCTTCAAACACCGAGCCTTGGCGCTATTTTGCCGCGCCTGGTTTCCCACGAGGATCTCCCTGCATCGCAATCGCTGATGTCACTTCGCTGGCAGGTAAGCGCCGTGATCGGGCCATCGGTAGCAGGCATCATCATCGCCACGGCGGGAGTGAAAACCGCATATTTAATCGACGTGATCTCATACCTACTCTCGGTCCTTTTCATCCTGCGAATTCGGGCGATTCCACCGGTAGCGGGCGGCGCAACGAAATCCATCGCCAGTATGTTTAGTGGCATCAAATACGCCGCTTCTCGCAAAGACCTGCTTGGCACCTACATCGTCGACCTCTGCGCCATGTTTTTTGCAATGCCAAATGCCCTCTTCCCGTTTTGGGCAGACCAGATTCACTCTCGCTGGGCGCTGGGATTTTTCTATGCCGCCGGCACAATTGGGGCGGTTATTGTCACCGCAACAAGTGGCTGGATGAAAACTTTTACCAAAAATGGCTGGGCGATCACTATCGCTGCCATTGGTTGGGGGATTTGCATCAGCTTGGCCGGTTGCACCAATTCCCTCTGGGTAGTGCTCCTATTTTTGGGATTAGCAGGTGCCTCAGACCAGGTCAGCGCGCTCTGCCGTGGAAATATCTGGAATCAGTCCATTCCCGATGAATTTCGAGGCAGATTGGCCGGTTTGGAGCTACTTTCTTACTCGGTGGGGCCACTGGGCGGTCAGTTACGCGCCGGTACGGTCGCTGCACTGACAACTTTGCGCACTTCTGTCATCAGTGGCGGCCTTATTTGCATCGCCGGAATAAGTTTTGCGGCCGGAAAATTGCCAGAATTTCGTCACTACGATTCTTCGACAAATGAATTCGCAATTGCACAACGAAATAAAAAGAAGTTGTCAGAAGAATAAATTTTCTGAAACAGCACAAAATTTCCAAAAAATATTGTTGCGACACGCTGTCAAGTTTTGACACAAAATAGTGGAATCTTTTGCTAATTGCTGTCACGATTCTCCTTGAACAGGTTCGGTGACGGATCGGACCATTCTGATAGGAGACTCACATGGCTGCAGCTAAGAAAACTGCTCCAAAGCGTCGCAAGAAGGCAGCTGCTAAGGCAGCTCCAGCTCCAAAGCGTCGTAAGAAGGCTGCTGCAAAGGCAGCTGCACCAGTAGCAAAGAAGGCCGCTCCAAAGCGCCGTAAGAAGGCAGCTGCTAAGAAGGCAGCTCCAGCTAAGAAGACAACAGCAAAGAAGGCAACAGCAAAGAAGGCGGCTCCAAAGCGTCGTAAGAAGGCTGCTGCTAAGAAGGCTGCTCCAGCTAAGAAGGCACCAGCTCGTCGTAAGAAGGCTGCTGCTAAGAAGACAACCGCTAAGAAGACAACAAAGCGCGTTGTTAAGAAGACAGCTGCTAAGAAGCCTGCTGCAAAGAAGGCTCCAGCTCGTCGTAAGAAGGCTGCAGCAAAGAAGTAAATCCCCATTGGAAAAGCCCGCCATGAAAATGGCGGGCTTTTTTATTTCCGTTACTTCTAATAATTAACTTACTTATCGCACTCTTCTGTAAATTGCTCTCGCAACTTCTCACTTACTTGCTCGAAAATACGCGCAATCTCTTCTTGATCCTTGGCGGTGAGTTGGTCCAAAAACCTACCCCGAATGCTTTCTAGGTGGTCGGGGGCCGCTTTAACAATTGCCTTCCAACCCTTCTCGGTCATCACTGCAAAAGAGCCACGCTTATCTTCTTGGCAGACTCGACGAGAGACAAGGCCGGCTTTCTCCATCGCCTTAATCCGGTGCGAGAGTCTGGACTTAGAAATCAACGCCGACTGGGCCAGCTCGCTCATGCGAAGTTCGCGAGCAGGAGCCTCGGATAGCAAGACGAGAACTTCGTAATCCGACATCGATAAATCATGAAGAGCTAAATCGTTCTCCATCGCATCCCACAACCGGCGGGATGTTTGAATATAAGCGCGCCACGCTTTGAGCTCTTTGGGGCCAAGCCACCTTGGCTGAGTCTTTTTCGTGGGCATGGCTTAAGGATACGTCCAGTTGTGAATAGTTGAAAGTTGAACCTTCTTCCTCACTTCTACCCCGCCTGAGCGCGAGCGCTGTAATAGGCTGGAGGCATGAGCACTGCACAGAAGAGTGGAATTTTCCTCGATTACATGAAGCCCGAGATTCGCCCGCAAGATGATCTCTTCCGATTTGTTAATGGCACCTGGCTAGAAACAAAAGAGATCCCCGCGGATCGAGCTGCCGATGGTCACTTCAATCGACTCCGCGAAGAAGCCCAAGAACACGTCAAAGCGATCATTGAGGACCTCTCCAAAACTACGGCAGCCCCTGGCAGCAACGCCCAGAAGATTGGTGACCTGTACCGCTCCTTCATGGACGAGGCTCGAATCGAAGCTTTGGGGATTACTCCGATTGAAGGCGATCTCAAGCGAGCGCTCTCCCTCACAACCAAGAGTGAATTCTTAAAGGTGCTAGGCGAATTCGAAGCTCGTGGCAACGGCGGACTCTTCTATAGCTACATCAACACGGATGCTCGCGATGCCAATACCTACATCGCCTACATCGGCCAGAGCGGGTTGAGCTTGCCCGATGAGGCCTACTACCGCGAGGAGCAGTACGTAGAGATTCGCTCAGCCCTTCTGCTCCACATTGAGAAGATGTTCGCCTTGGCTAAGGTCGAAGGCGCTGCCCTTCATGCAGCCAACGTGCTCGAACTCGAGACCGCGATCGCGAGTTTCCACTGGGATCAGGTCCGCGATCGAGATGCCGAACTGACCTATAACAAATACTCTCTCGAAGAGCTCAAAGCGCTGGCCCCTGACTTTGAGTGGGACGCCTGGATGGCTGCCGCCAAAATTCCAGCGCGCACCCTGGCGCAATGTGTCGTAGCAGAACCTTCCTACTTCGAAGGAATTAACGGTCTGCTCAAAGAATTTAACTCTGAGCTGTGGGCTTCGTGGCTTGCGTGGCACCTGCTTTCTGGCAGCGCGGCTTATTTGAGCAGTGAATTTGTCAATCAAAACTTTGCTTTCTACGGCACCACGCTCTCGGGTATCCCGCAATTGCGCGAGCGCTGGAAGCGCGGTGTAGCTCTCGTCGAAGGCGCGCTCGGTGAAGCGATCGGTGAGATCTATGTGCAACGCCACTTCCCGCAAGCGGCTAAAGAGCGGATGCAGACCCTGGTAGCGAACTTGCTTGAGGCTTATCGGGTCGATATCGCTGCGCTCGATTGGATGAGTCAAGAGACGAAAGAGAAAGCCTTCATCAAGCTCGATAAGTTCACTCCGAAAATTGGCTATCCGGATAAGTGGCGGGATTACTCGGCGCTCACCATCACGCCAGACAATCTGATTGAAAATCTTGCTGCTGTTGCCACCTTTGCCCAAAACCATGAGCTAGCCAAAATTGGTTCTCCGGTTGACCGCAGCGAATGGCACATGACCCCTCAGACTGTGAATGCCTATTACAACCCGGGCATGAACGAAATCGTCTTCCCAGCAGCTATTTTGCAGCCGCCATTTTTCGATCTCGAGGCCGACGATGCCGTCAATTACGGCGCTATCGGCGCGGTGATCGGACACGAAATCGGTCATGGCTTCGATGATCAGGGTTCCAAATATGACGGCGATGGCCAATTGGAAAACTGGTGGAGCGAAAAAGATCTCGAGGAATTCCAGAAGCGCACTAAAAATCTCATTGCACAGTACGACGAGCTTCGACCTTCGGGTGCGCCAGATGTGCATGTCAACGGCGCCCTGACGATCGGTGAGAACATCGGCGACCTCGGAGGCCTCACCATTGCTCACAAGGCCTATGAGATAGCGCTTAATGGCGCTACACCGCCTGTCTTAGATGGTTTTACTGGTTATCAACGCCTCTTTATCGGTTACGCACAAACGTGGTGTGGAAAGCAGCGTGCCGAAGAGATTAGAAGGCGCGTTTCAATGGATCCGCACTCCCCTGACGAGTTCCGATGCAATCAGATCGTGAAGAATTTCGATCCGTTTTACGAAGCATTTGGCGTGACCGAGGGCGACGGATTATTTATGCCGCCCTCAGATCGAGTTCGAATCTGGTAATCGCTTATTTGGTAGCGAGACGAGCTTCCCGGCGGGCTTTTTGTTCCGCTGGGTTTGGTACTGGAACTGCCGACAGAAGTCGCTGGGTATAAGGATCCTTTGGACTCTTCAGAATCTGATCGCGGGATCCGACTTCTACCAAATTGCCGTTCTGCATCACTGCGATGCGGTGCGACAAGATATCGACGACCGCTAGGTCGTGCGAAATAAAGAGACAGGCAAACTTGAGTTGGCCTTGAATCTCCTGCAACAACTCGAGGAAACGCGCTTGGACCGAGACATCGAGGGCGGATGTTGGTTCATCCGCAATCAAAATATCTGGAGCCAAGGCCAAGGCGCGCGCAATACCTACACGCTGGCGTTGACCGCCAGAGAGCTCGTGTGGGTAGCGGTTGCGATAGCTCTTAGGGAGCTCTACTTGCGACAACAACTCTTCGACTCGGCGATCCAACTCTTTGCCCTTGGCTAACTTCGCCAAGAGAAGTGGCTCTCCGATGCTCTCGCCGATCGGCAAGCGCGGATTGAGCGAGCTCGCTGGATCTTGGAAAACAATTCCGGTGTTGCGGCGAATCTGGCGGAGCTCTTTAAGGGAAGCACGGCTCATGTCGCGGCCAACAACTTCAAGTTTTCCAGACTTAATCGGAATGAGGCCGATGGCAGCACGGCCAACGGTTGTCTTTCCGGAACCTGATTCACCTACCAAGCCGACGATTTCACCTGGATAAATTTCAAGATTGAAATCTTTCACTGCTGTGAAAGCAGGTATGCGACCGCGCTTTGGATATTCAATGGTGACGTTTTCAAGGCGCAGCACCGGTGCAGGCTTAGCCGATTCGGTATATGGCATCTCACGCATTTTTGTGCTGCCAAGCTTTGGAACGGCACCAAGAAGTTCACGAGTGTATGGATGCGAAGGGCGATTAAAGATCTCATCGGCGGTACCTTGATCGACGACAAAGCCATCTTTCATGACCATGATGTCATCGGCCATGTCGGCAACCACACCCATATCGTGGGTGATCAACAAAATAGCCGAGTTCAACTTGTCGCGAAGTCCGCGCATCAAATCCAAAATTTCGGCCTGAACCGTCACATCGAGAGCAGTTGTTGGCTCATCAGCAACAAGCAGTGCAGGATCGCAGGCAAGTGCCTGAGCGATCATCGCGCGCTGACGCTGGCCACCTGAAAGTTGGTGCGGATATTTATCGACAGATTTCTCTGGGTTAGGAATTTCCACCAACGAGATGAGTTCGATGGCACGATCGCGAGCCTGGGCAGGTCCCATATCGAAGTGCGTGCGAAGAGTTTCCATGATCTGAAAACCGATGGTGTAGACCGGATTGAGCGCAGTCATTGGCTCTTGGAAAATGTAGGCAACCTCTTTGCCGCGGAACTTTTGCAACTGCTTGGAAGAGGCTCCGAGCATCTCGACGCCTTTGACCTGAACGCTGCCGGTAGTACGGGCGTTTGAGGCAAGCAAATTCATGAGACCCATGGCAGTAGTCGACTTGCCTGAACCGGACTCGCCTACGATCGCAAGTGTCTTGCCCGGATGCAGATCGAAATTCATCTTTACCGCTGCTGGGTACCAGGTTCCATCGACCCAGAACTCAACGGTGAAATCTTTAACGCGTAATACTGGTTCGCTCATGACAGGACCTCGCTGACTTGTGGAAAGATGGTGTTATGCAAAACCGCGGTATCGAAGGTGAGACTGAAGTTTTTCGTGCTCGTGGAAATATAGCCATTGCGATTTTCATCGAACTCTTTGCTGCTTTCAACATCTGGGCGAGCTGCTACCAAGGTGGCGCCAAATCCATTCTGACCAGCATCTTGGTTGCCGTTGTTATTAGCGCTGCCAACTACGCAGCCTTCATCAAGCCTCGCCTCATTTTTTCCGACGCGGGTCTGGAAATTATTAATCCATTCAGTCGCCATTTCGTTCGCTGGAGCGAAGTCGAAGAGATCGACGCGAGATGGTGCATGACCGTAACTACTGGTGAGCGAACCATCAACGCTTTTGGCGCTCCAGCCCCAGGTCGTCACAGAGTGCGTAACATTCACGAAAGTGAGATGCGCGGTATTGCCGCTGGTGAAACTGGTTCGCTGCGTCCGGCGAGATCGCCACGATCCGACAGTGGCGTTGCCGTCCATATCGCCTTGATGTGGCAAGCTCGTCACGCAGGACGTATGAGTGAAGGTTTGAGTAATCGTCCGAGTGAACACCGTACGGATTTCACGGCGCTTGGCATCGGAGCTGGAGCCGTTGTTCTGGCCCTGCTCATTAACCTGCTCTGACGCGCTAGCAATCTGAGGCATTAGGAAGCGCTCTTCTCAGCACGAGAAATCTGACGTGCAGTTGCACGCTCTTTACGCGAGATCCGACGGCGCTGACGTGGGTCAAAGGCATCGCGCAAGCCATCACCAATGAAGTTCACGCAGAGCGCGATCACGATGATGAAAATACCTGGGTACCAGAAGAGCCATGGACGAGTAGTAAACGAATCTTGGTATTGGCTGATGAGCAGACCAAGTGAGACATCGGGTGAAACCACGCCGAAGCCAAGGTAACTCAATCCAGTCTCGAGCAAGATCGCGCTCGACATAATCAAGGTAACCGAGACGATGATGACGCCAACTGCGTTAGGCAGGATGTGTTTGAAAATAATACGACGATCACTCGCGCCTGCAACTCTGGCAGCATCGACAAACTCACGCTCTCGGAGAGATAAAAACTCACCGCGAACCAAACGTGAAAGTCCGGTCCAGGTAAAGAGGCCAAGGTAGAGAGCTAAGAAAGTTGCTCCGAGATTTCCGAAGTGGAAGCCGATCACCGATCCGATGATGATGGTTGGGATCGTGATAACAAAGTCGGTGAAACGCATCAGGATCGCATCGATCTTTCCGCGGTAGAAACCGGAGATTGCGCCAACGACGGTTCCGATCAAGCCAGCGACAGCGCCGATGATAAACATCACCAAGATTGAGCGTTGTGCTCCGCGCATCACAAGCGCGAAGTAATCGCGACCAATATCGTCTTGTCCAAATGGGTGATCGCCTAAACCAAAGGCCTTGGAGAAGGGATTAAGACTCAAGGTCGGACAACCGGAAAGGAATTGTGGGCAGCCTTGGGTGCGAAGCTCAGGTTGCTCGGTGTATGAGTACTTCCACCACCCGTGATACTTCAGCGGCCCAAGCTGGAAATTGAGCGCAGAGAAAACAAAGATCAAGATTCCGGAGAGCGTGATCAACGAGATGATCGCACCGCGGTGTCGTAGAAAGCGGCGGCGAACAATCTGACCTTGGCTAAGGCCTTCGGTCTCCTTGTTGAAAATATCAACCTGGGAGCCCTCGGACTCCACTTTCTTACGCTTGAAACGGCTAAGGATACTCATTTGCTTACCACCCGAATTCGAGGATCAAGGTATGAATACAACAGGTCTGCCACCAAGTTAGCCAACACCGCCAAACTAGAGGTTACGAAGAAGACGCCCATCAACAGGGTCAGGTCGAAGTTTGTGATGGCGTTGTTAAAGAGAGTACCCATTCCCTGCCAACCGAAAACGCGCTCAGTAATAATCGCGCCACCGATGATGCCTGCAAAATCCACCACGATAATCGTGGTCAATGGAATCAAGGTATTTCTAAAGGCGTGGCGCATGATGACGGTGCGCTCTGTTAAACCCTTAGCTCTCGCGGTGCGAATGTAATCCTGATTCATTACCTCAAGCAGAGTTCCGCGCGAATAACGCACATAACCAGCGAAGGAGATCAAGGTCAACGCAATTGTTGGAAGGAATACGTGGAGCAAGATATCCAAGAAACTAAACCAGAAATGCCCCGGTGCAAGGAGCGAGTTTGATTCACTAATTGTTGGGATCGGGCGATTATTCACCGCATCGGTGTTCACGTATGGCACCCAGGTCTTCATCAACTTATCAATCAGAATGATGATGCCGAGCAAAATACTGGTGAGCACACTGGTGCGAATAACAGGTCCACGATCTTCTTTAGCAAATAAGAAGCCGACGGCAACAGCCAGTCCGATGGCAACACATGCGAGTAAGAAAATTGCTAGTGGTCCAGGATATTTATTGAAGATGTATTGAGTTGGGAAGTAAGAAATTTCACCGAGGGCGACGACTGCTAAGGCAGAGTTACGCGCTGCAATATTTCCAAGTCCGGTTGAAAGGAAGGTGACTGCATAGGCGATACCGATACCCATTGCAGGGATCATGATTGGACCCAAACCTGGATGAGCAAACCACTTGGTCGCTGACAAGAAGCTCAGCACAACTGCAGTAGCAGCGCCGGCAATTCCGAAAATAGTGAATACCCGCTTGCGATCTCCGCTAATGACAGCGGCCCAGAAAATACCGCTCACTACCGAGAAGCCCGCGATCCACCACGGCGAAATGACAGCAGAGCCAAGGAAGTTGTTAAAGCTAATTGCTAGGTACTGCTTAAGTAGAACCGCTACCCAGAAAATTGGGAGTGAGTAGAGCAAGAATGAAACAAATGTCATCGCATAGTCAAAGCGAGAGTACTGGCGAAGTGCGGAGACGATACCAAGGCCGATGCCGAGGACGACCGCAATCAAAGTCGCCATAAAAATCAAACGGATGGTGACAGGAATTGCCTGACCAAGCTCTGTTGATACGGCATTACCGCTGCGTGTGAGGCCGAGGTTTCCAGAGAGCAGGTGCTTGAGCCAGATGAAATAACGCGCAGGAGGTGGAACGTTGAGTTGAAGCTGGTGAATAAGGGCTGCGACTTCGTTCTTGACCTTTGGGTCAGTACTGCCGCGAAGGCCTTCAAGTGGGTCACCTGAGATGGCTGCGAGGTTATATAAAATAAAACTCGAGCCAAACAAAATCACAATCAGAATACTGATGCGACGACCGATATAGGCCAACATCTCGTGGTGCCCCCTTCTAGGTGACAATTAACTTTTTACCCAAAAAGTGGTGGTACCGAGCGAATCGATACCACCACCTTGGATCGCTATCTAACTAGCGATTACTTCTTGTACTGCTGTTTAGAACTGGGTATTGCTAATAAGGCTAGACCTTATTAGAAGTGCCAGGTCCAGAAGTTCCAGAACAGTGTTGGAGATAGTGGAGCTGGAGCAATGCCCTGAAGAGCAGAAGTTGCAGCTGTCACTGTTGGGTTCTGGAAGATACCTAGGAAGAAGGCATCTTGGTTGATCTGACGCTCTGCATCAACCTGAAGTACACGAACCTGTGAAGGTAGAAGTGTCTTAGCTTGAAGCTTCTTGCAGTCAGCATCTACACGAGCGTTTGAGTAGCCGGTGTAGTTAGATCCGCCACCAGTCTGGAAGGTTCCGCAAGCTTGTGCATCTTGTGGAACTGCAGTCTGATCGAAGATGAAGAAGTGTGCATCGTATTGAGACTGGGTGAGCTTTCCGCCCCAACCTGATGTTGCTGGTGCTGTGACCTTGAAACCAACTTGTGCTTCAGCAGCGATGATCAAAGCTGCTTCAGATGCACGACGTGTGTTTCCTGGTGAACCCCAGAGAAGGTTGATTGAGATTGGAGTGTTGCCGTTACCAGCTGTTGGGTACCACTTCTTGACCAAAGCAAGCGCCTTTGCAGTGCGTGATGCTTGGGTGCCAGATAAGTATCCAACTGAGTTGTTTTCAGCTGAAACAACGTCATAGCTTGGGTTTCCTGGAAGTGTCCAAGTAGATCCCAAAACTGTTGCACTTGGGTTGATTGGCTTGATCAACTTGTTGACGATGTCTTCGCGTGGGTAAGCGAGCAAGAATGCTTGACGCAAATCTGCAGCCTTCTGTCCGCCTGACATTGCGAATGGACCTGTGTAAGGAGTTCCATCAGATGAAGCAACGCGCAATTCAATGTGCTCGTAAGCCAATGAAGAGGTTGTTGACACTGTTACGCCGCTGATTGCGTGCAACTGTGCAACTGTGTCAGCTGTTGGCTGACCTTGGTACACATCGATGTCCTTGTTAGCAAGAGCCTGTGCTGATGGTGAACCATCGGCAATACCCTGCTTGATAACCATTGTTGTGATGCCTGAAAGCGCTGGACCTGAGTTGTACTTAGGGTTTGCGACCATCTTGATCTGGTTGGTGTCGATTGACTGAACCATGTAAGCACCGTTGCCAACAGCGATCAAAGGATTGCTTGAGCTGTTGTATGTGGTTGCGTCAAAGCCAGTGTTGAATGCTGCGCCCATAGCCTTGATAGCTGAAGCGTTGTATGAAGTGAAGTCAGACAAGAACTTCTCAGATGCTGCTGAACCAGCTGCAACTGTTGGAAGTGTCTTTGAACCAGCAGCCAAGAGCTCGAGTACGTGAGCAGGTGTTACGCCAGAAGGTCCGTTCAAGATTGGATCTGGAATAGCTGTGCTGTACTTGAATGTTGCGCTCATGTGGTCTGCGCTAAGTGTTGGAAGGCCAACGATGTATTGATCGTAGACGCCGCCGTAGTTAAGACCCTGCCATGCTGGGCTATCTGCTGTTGAAGGATCTGGAAGTCCAGCCTTCTTGAAGTAAGCAGAGCTTGATTGGAGGTGGTAAGGAAGGAGGTCGATCGCTGTTACTGGAACACCATCAGACCAGACCTTGCCTGGGTTGATTGTGTAGGTAACTTCGAAATCGCCAGGAGCGTTCTTCGAAATCTTGTATGAACCAAGCACTGGGTTTGGAACGATAGCGAGCTTGTCGTCGTAGTACCAGAGTGGTGAGTTGGTGAGGTATGAAACATCTTGGTTGATAACGATGTTGTTGTTAGGTGTTGACCCGTTAAATGATGTGAAAGTGTTACTTTCGACAACGATTGCGGTGTCACGTGTGGCTGCGTTTGCAGTTGCTGACAACGCACCAGTAGCTGCAAGCGCAACTGCTGAAGCGAGAGCAATGGCAGAGCGCGTATTAAAACGTGCCTTCATGTGTTCTCCTTTGTAGGTAAGTCCCCATCCATTCTTTCCGCCATACGCCTGGGTAAGGCGGACAAAGGTGAACAAATGGTGACGTGAGGGTTACCAAGTAGGGCCATCCTGCCCCATTTGTCACGTTATTTTCAATAGGAAGCCAGATTTAGCCGCTAGTTATCCCATAACTAGCCCCTAGAGTTGCCCCCATGAACTCCGCCTTTTCATTCACCGAAAGCCACCGAATCGGTGCTCCTTCCGGAGGCGGCGAGCGTCAAGGCCGGGCTGGCGAGATACAGACCCCGCACGGAACCATCCAAACCCCCGCTTTTATCCCCGTCGGAACCAAGGCCACGGTCAAATCCGTGCTCCCAGAGTCCATGAAGGAGCTGGGGGCCCAGGCCCTATTGGCCAACGCCTACCATTTATATCTACAACCCGGCCCAGAGATCGTTGATGAGGCTGGCGGCCTAGGGGCATTTATGAACTGGCCCGGCCCTACCTTCACAGATTCCGGTGGCTTTCAGGTCCTCTCTTTAGGCGTCGGCTTCAAGAAGGTTATCGCCATGGATACCGAGACCTTCCGATCAGATGAGGTGATTGCTGAGGGCAAGGATCGCCTGGCTCATGTCGATGATGATGGCGTTACCTTTAAATCCCACCTCGATGGGTCGATGCATCGATTTACCCCAGAGGTTTCGATGCAGGTTCAGCACCAATTGGGCGCCGACATTATTTTCGCCTTCGATGAGTGCACCACCTTGCACAACACACGTAGTTATCAAGAACGCTCACTCGAACGTACCCGACTCTGGGCCAAACGCTGTTTGGTTGAACACGGTCGTTTAACGCATGAGCGATCACACCGTCCCTACCAAGCACTCTATGGAGTACTCCAGGGGGCGCAATACGAAGACCTCCGTCGCAAAGCAGCTAAAGATCTTGGCGCGCTCGATGAAGATGGAATTACCTTTGATGGCTTCGGATTAGGTGGAGCGCTGGATAAAGCAGAGCTTGGCACGATCGTCAGTTGGATGTGCGAAGAACTCCCTCGCAACAAACCTCGCCATCTTCTTGGCATTGGTGAACCGGATGATTTATTCACTGGCGTTGAAAACGGCGCGGACACATTCGATTGTGTAGCTCCATCTCGCCAGGCTCGCACTAGCGCAGTTTTCACAGATGCTGGCCGTGTGAATCTCACAAACTCTAAATACGCGCGTGCCTTTGAACCGATCGATGCCAACTGTGATTGCTATACCTGCGCCAACTACACCGCTGCATATGTCAGCCACTTATTCCGAGCTAAAGAGATGTCTGCAGCTACCTTGGCGACTATTCACAATGAGCGCTACATCGTTCGCCTGGTAGAACGAATGCGCCAATCAATTATCGATGGCACCTTCTATGAATTTAAAGAAGATTATTTAGGCCGCTTCTACTCCGCTAGCTAGCAGTTCTGGCAATTCTTTCTCTCGCCACTTCTTGGCTAGGAGATTCTGCTCCAAGAGTCCAACTCAATATATGCAGGACTCTGGCGCAGAGCCAATGCCAGAACGATGCGACTTTCTTCAACCCCAAAATTTCACGTTGCTCTGGCGTCAATGTATAAATCGCACCATTCACCAACACCTTATAAAAGATGAGTGGCCCAGCGCCAAGAGGCGGCTTTAAAATAAACTTCACAACCTCGTCGGTTTGTGGACGGGTTCCAAGATCTTCCTTCAAAAACTTATCCATCGTTGCTTTTAATTCCGCAACAGATTTCGGTGCATCAGTGAGCCCCAACCCAGTTGCGCTCTGACTCCATTCGCGCACATAACTATCTGCGCCTTTATCTATCGGATACCCATAGGCAAGATGCGCAGTGAGAAATGAATCGGTGAAAGCACAATGAACCCATAACAAGAAGCGTGGATCACTCGCGCGGTAACCGGTTTCACTTCCGTCACTCGCGACATAACTCCCTACTACTTTTTGATGCATTGCATTTACACGAGCAGCTTCTTTTGCAATCGCTTCCGTAGATCCAAATGTGGTGATGGTGAGCCAGCGTGCAGTGCCAGCGAGTCTGCCCAGTGGATCGCTTTCGTAGCGCGAATGCTGACTGACTCCAGTTAGCGCTGCAGGGTGAGTGGCTTGTAGCAACAAGGCACGCACTCCCCCGACCAGGGTTGCGATACAACCATGTACCTGCCACACCGCGCTCTCTGGTCCAAATAACCCGGGGCCGGAGCCCGCGGCAATAAGTTTCACCCAATCGGGGCGACCATCGGGGCTACCTGACACGATTTCTCGAAAGCGGTTGGCCATACGCTTTCGAATGCTAAGAGCCATGTGTGAAGCCTACTTAACTCCGCGCCGAGCCGCCTTTTTAACGGATCCAAAGGCGCCCCTCGCTATTCTTATTACATGAAACTGACTCAAAACATCTTTATGGCGATCCATATCCTTTCGGTGATCGCAATGCTGCTTCTGCTCCTTCGTTATGTAGCAAAGAGCGTCAAGCAGGTGCCTAAGGGCCTCACTCATTCTGGTCTCACTGCCCTGGTTGCGGGCATCGTGATGGTCGCCATCCATCCCACTCTTCATAAGGACTACCCAAGCCAATATGGCGTTCTCAACATGGGCACTATCGCCCTCAAGCTTATTTTCTTGATCGTGATTCTTGTTCTTGCGTATCGCAATGAAAAGAAGGAATCACTTCCTGCTTCTCAGTACTGGACCATGCTGCTGCTCTTGATTGTCAATATCGGACTAGCGAGCAGCTTGAAGTAATCGAAGCTCATAGAAAAACCCCCGGAGAAATTCTCCGGGGGTTTTTTACTGCTAGTTACTGCTAGTTACTGCTAGTTACTTCCAAAGAGCGATGTGACCCTTTGAGATTACCCAACCGAAACCTTGTGTGATTCCAACTGCCAATGGCTTAACCATTGGAACGATTTGAGCTTTTGTTGGTTGTGCTTGAAGGCCTGCGAGAAGTGCGTTTGCACCCTTCTCAAGCTGTGCGAGGTAGTGAATGTATCCGTAGATGATCAATGAAGCACCAGCAAGAGAGATACCCTTGAAGAAGTTGATGGTTTCGGTCATCTTTGCTGTTGCATCTGTCTCTGACCAGAAGCCGTGGAAGATCACGGTAACGACGATCAAGAATACAAAGAGAAGAAGTGCGCCGAGGTCAGCAAGGTAACCAAAGATGATTGAAAGAGATCCTGCGACCATCATGAGGCCGCTGATAAGAACGCCGAGCTTTGCAGCTGGGAGTTTCTTGTACTTGGCGTAGCCGGTCATTGACTCAAGCTTGGTGAAGTGGTTGATTCCTGATGAGAGGAAAAGGAATCCAAAAAGGACACGAGCGATAACGAGCACTGTGCTCATAGATCATTCCGTTCTAGTGAGGGTTCGTGCTGGACTTTCCGGCACGAGTGGTAACGCTCACATTCTCCCGAGATTTAGTTGCACTTTCAACGACTTTGGGGTGTGTTGAGCGAGACTCTTAATCTTTAGTTGAGGTTGTGAGTGCGACTCCCCGTATGAACGCGGCTTGCTCGGGTGAAACATTGGTGAATTTTTAAGTAAGTTGTACCTACTCGAACCCACCTACCAACTCTGGAGGAAACTTGAAAAAGTCTCTTAAAGTAACAGGCGTCGTTGCTGCGGCAACTCTCGCTCTTGCTGGACTTGCTTTCGCACCAGCATCACAGGCAGCAATGCCTAAGGTCTGTCTCGCCCTCGATACCGGCGGAATCGACGACCACTCATTCAACGCTTCAGCTTGGGCTGGCGCACAGACTGTAAAGTCAATCGCAAGCGTGTCATACGTTGTTGCAGATGCAAACAACCCTGACTACACCAGCGAAGTGAACTCACTCGTTAACAACAAGTGCAACCTCATCATCGGTGTTGGCTTCTTGATCACATCTGCTATCGATGCAGCTGCTCAGAAGAACCCAACAATCAACTTTGCACAAGTTGATGATCCAGGAACAGTTAACGGCAAGCTCTTGCCTAACCTTCGTGGTCTCACTTTCGCAACAAACCAATCTGCTTTTGAAGCTGGTTACCTTGCTGCTGGTTACTCAAAGACCGGCACAGTTGCAACCTACGGCGGAATCAACATTCCACCTGTCACCATCTACATGGATGGCTTTGCAAAGGGTGCTGCTTACTACGGCAAGATCAACAAGAAGACCATCAAGGTCCTTGGTTGGGATCCAATGAACCCTAAGAGCGGCGTCTTTGTTGGCGACTTCTCAAGCCAAGATAAGGCTCTTCAGATCTCAAAGAACTTCGAACAACAAGGTGCAGACGTGATCTTCCCTGTTGCTGGTGGTCTTGAGCTCGCAACAGCACAAAACTCTGCTGCATCTCACAAGTCAGTCGTTATCGGTGTTGACTCAGATGCATACGGGCAATATCCAGCAGCTCTTCACGGAGTCTGGTTGAACTCAGCACTTAAGGGTGTCGGAGCTTCTGTTGCTGCAGTGATCAAGGATCAAGCGGCTGGCAAGTTTAACAACACCGCTTATGTTGGAACTCTTGCAAATGCTGGAACTGGCCTTGCTGGTTACCACGATCTTGCTAACAAGGTTTCAGGTTCACTTCAGAACGCAGTACGTACGCTCGGCAAGTCAATTGCTGCTGGCACAGTCTCTGCTAACTAAGTTACCAAGAGCTCGATCAATACCTAAGTAATACATGTAAAAACCGAGAGAGTGATTAACTCGCTCTCTCGGTTTTTTTAATCTCACAAACGCTCACATCTGGTAAGGGAAGAGGATTAGGTGTCACTCGAACTTCGCGGAATCACCAAGAGATTCGGCGCATTAGTTGCCAATGACTCGATCGACCTACGGGTCGAGCGCGGTGAAATTCACGCAATTCTCGGCGAAAATGGTGCCGGTAAATCGACGCTCATGAACATCGTCTATGGGCTACTTACTCCGGATGCCGGTGAGATTCTTGTTAACGACTCTCCTGTAAGTATTAAGGAGCCAAGTGACGCCCTTGCAGCCGGCATCGGAATGGTGCACCAGCACTTTATGTTGGTTCCGGTTTTTACCGTTGCTGAAAATATTGTCCTGGGTCATGAAAAATCCAAGCGCAACGGCACCCTCGATCTCGATCAGGTTCGCGCTGATATCAAGCGCGTCTCAGATGAATTTGGCTTTGAAGTAAATCCTGACGATCTCGTCGAAGAGCTTCCCGTGGGAGTGCAGCAACGAGTTGAAATCATTCGTGCACTTATTTACGACGCACAAGTATTGATTTTGGATGAACCAACCGCGGTGCTGACCCCGCAAGAGACCGATGAGCTCTTAAAGATCATGCAGAAACTTGCCGATAAGGGCACCTCGATTATTTTTATCACCCACAAACTCCGTGAAGTAAAACTTGTGGCTGACAAAATCACCATCATCAGACGCGGCAAAGTTGTCGGTAGCGCCGAGCCTTCGGCTTCTCAAGATGAACTTGCCTCTCTCATGGTCGGTCGCGCAGTTCAACTAAACCCGGAGAAGGCTGCTCACACCATCGGTGATGTTGTTCTCGCCGTAAAAGATTTGGTGATCAAAGATCATTCCGGCCGTGACATCGTGAAGGATATTTCCTTTGACGTCCGCGCAGGTGAGGTTCTTGCTATTGCGGGCGTGCAGGGCAATGGTCAATCAGAGTTGGCGCAAGCGATGATTAACCTTGAAGAATTTGTTTCAGGATCGATCACCTTGGCTGGTCAAGAGATCGTCGGCAAATCAGTGAAAGAATCGCTCCGAGCTGGAATTGCCTTCGTGCCAGAATCGCGTGAACTCGACGGCCTCATCTCCTCATTTTCAATCGCGGAGAACTTCATCTTGGACCGCCACGATCTTGCGCCGTATGCAAAGGGCATTTCACTCTTCCCTAAAGTTGTCGACGAACACGCTGTGAAGGATGCAGCTGAATTCGATGTTCGCCTGCAATCGGTGAACGATCCAATCTCATCACTCTCTGGTGGAAATAAGCAGAAAGTCGTGCTGGCTCGCGAACTTTCGCGCCCCGTCAAACTTATTGTTGCCTCACAACCAACTCGAGGACTCGACGTTGGCTCGATTGAATTCGTGCACGAGCGCATCTTGGCGGAACGAGATGAAGGACGCGCAGTTCTGTTATTTAGTACCGAGCTAGATGAAGTATTGGCGCTGGCTGACCGAATCGCAGTGATGTATCGCGGCGAAATTTTGGCAACAGTTCCAAGCACTGTCACGGCACAAGAGTTAGGACTATTAATGGCAGGTGTCGTTCATGCGTAAATTTTCACTGAGAGCCCTCATCCTCCCGGCTCTTGCATTCGCACTCTCCATGGTCTTTGGCGGGCTATTGATCTCGCTCTCTGATTCAAATGTGCTCCATAAGGCGGGTCACCCACTCGCATTCCTCAAAGCCGCAGGAGCTTCTGCTGGTAACGCCTATCTCGCACTCTTTCAAGGCTCGGTCTTTGATCCGGGATTAGCTAAACCAGGTCAGTGGTGGCTTTCACTCGCTCCACTTTCAGAGACGTTGGTTGGTGCCGCTCCCCTCATTCTTGCGGGACTTTCAGTGGCACTGGCATTTAGAGCGGGTCTTTTCAATATTGGTGCCCAAGGTCAATTTATCTTCGGTGCCATCGGGGCTTCCTATGTCGGCTTCCACTTCCATATGCCAATTGGGATTCACTTGATCGTTGCAGCCCTTGTCGGAATTGTTTTCGGAAGCATCTGGGGCGGCCTGGTTGGCCTGCTTAAGGCACGCACTGGCGCACACGAAGTGATCGTCACCATCATGCTTAACTACATTGCACTCTACTTCTTGCAATGGTTACTCGGAACAACCACCTTCTTAATTCCGGGAAGAAACGATCCGATCGCTCCTCCGGTCCTCAATTCAGCGCGTCTGCCACTTCTGGCTGGTAGTGATTTCCGCGTTAACGCGGGCATCCTGGTGGCACTTGCTGCAGCAGTATTTGTGTGGTGGCTACTCAATCGAACGACGCTTGGATTTAAGTTCCGCGCAGCTGGTGCGAATACATTTGCATCTAAGACTGCAGGTATCTCGGTACCGTTCGTGATGACATCCGCCATGGCGGTTGCTGGCGCACTCGCTGGTTTAGCCGGTGCAGTCCACGTCCTTGGCGATAACTTCCAACTTACCTCTGGAGTCGCAGGCAACTTTGGCTTCGATGCGATCACAGTCGCTCTCCTCGGTCGAGCAAAGCCGCTTGGAACCGTTCTGGCTTCGCTGCTCTTTGGAGCACTCGGCGCTGGCGCAAGCGCGATGCAAGCAAAGACCAATACTCCTATCGATATCGTGCTTGTGATCCAAGCGCTTGTCGTTCTCTTTATTGCCGCACCTGATGTCGTGAAGTCGATTTTCAGATTGAAGAATCTGAAAACAGCCGGCGGTCTCGTTTCGAAAGGATGGAACGGATAATGGCAAGAATCGATATGAAGAATTTGACCGTGCCGCAGCAGCGCAGACGTCGTGGGGTGTACACCATGATCGTTCTTTCACTCTTCTCACTCATCGTCTTTGGTCTACTCCCTAAGTCCAATCAGAGCGTCACCTACGGCTTTGTGCTTGATAAAGAGTGGGTACTGCTTCACCAATGGGTTCTCTCAGCAAAGTCCGCATCGCAACTCTTTGCAGTAATAGCGCTAGCAGGTTCACTCCTCGCCTTCTATCAATTTATTAATGGCAAAACAGTTCGTCTGGCGAGTGCAATCGCTAGTGCTGGAATTTTGATGAGCTTCCTGTCGTGGGCAGCCGCTGGCAAATTCATTCCATTCACGGGCTTGCTCCAAGGCGCGCTCCTGCTCTCGGTCCCATTGATTTTCGGCTCCATGGCTGGCGTCATGAGTGAACGCTCGGGTGTTGTAAACATCGCCATCGAAGGTGAGTTACTTGCTGGTGCGTTTGCATCCGGAGTGATCGCAAGTCTCACCCACAGCACAACCTGGGGGCTACTGATTGCGCCATTTGCGGGCGCGATGATCTCATTCCTGCTCGCGCTCTTTGCGATCAAATATTCGATCGACCAAATCATTCTCGGCTTCGTTTTGAACGTCTTGGTCTATGGTCTCACCGACTTCCTTTATAAGCGCCTCTTGATTCCTTATCAAGCTACCTGGAACTCAGGTCCGACGCTGCAACCTCTCAAGATTCCTGTCCTGTGGAAGATCCCAATTCTTGGGCCAATCTTTTTCGACCAGACCATCATTGTTTACATCATGTATCTGGCCGTCATCTTCATCCACCTCTCACTCTTCAAAACAAAGTGGGGCTTGCGCACTCGCGCGGTTGGTGAACACCCAACTGCCGCAGATAGCGTCGGTATCAACGTCAATCGACTTCGCTTTAAGAATGTCATCATCGCAGGTTTGATTGCAGGTTTTGGTGGTGCGTACTTCACCGTTGGAGCGGTCGGCTCGTTTGGCAAAGAGATGACAGCGGGTCAAGGCTTTATCGCTCTGGCTGCGATGATCTTCGGTCGCTGGAGTCCATGGGGCGCGGTGGGAGCATCGCTACTCTTTGGCTTTGCAGACAACTTGCAAGGAGTTCTCTCCATCACTGGCACTCCTATTCCAAGTCAATTTATGTTGATGGCGCCATATATCGCCACAATCATTGCCGTCACCGGCTTTGTTGGTCGCGTTCGTGCACCAGCGGCTGATGGCGCGCCATACAAGCGCGGAGGAAATGCGTGAGCACCCCAACCGTTAATTGGGATGAGCTCACCAAGGCAGCGACTGCCGCGATGAAGAACTCCTACTCGCCATACTCACACTTTCCAGTCGGTGCAGCTGCTCTTGTCAGTGATGGCAGAGTTGTCTCTGGCTGCAATGTTGAAAATGCTAGTTATGGCTTAACGCTCTGCGCAGAATGTGGATTGATTTCATCGCTCATTGCTAGCGGTGGCGGTCGCTTGATTGCATTCGCGTGCGTTGATCGTGACGGCGCTTACCTTGCTCCGTGCGGTCGCTGTCGTCAGCTGCTCTTTGAGCATGGCGGCAATGAACTCCTCGTCATGACATCTACCGGTGTTAGCACAATGGCGGAGCTACTTCCCTGGGCCTTTGGCCCGTCCCACCTCGAGTAAGAGTAAAAATCATGAGTGAACAATTTGCAGCTGTCGAAATCATTGCCGCTAAACGCGATCGCAATGAATTAACGGATCCTCAGATCGATTGGGTGATCGACGCTTACACTCGCGGTGCGGTTGCAGATGAACAGATGTCTGCGCTGCTGATGGCAATTCTGCTCAACGGTATGAACATGCGCGAAATTTCTCGCTGGACCGATGCCATGATCAAAAGTGGTCAACGCATGGATTGGTCGATGCTCTCTCGTCCAACGGTCGACAAGCACTCAACAGGTGGCGTCGGTGACAAGATCACTTTGCCGCTAGCACCACTCGTCGCTGCTTGCGGTGGCGCAGTCCCCCAACTTTCTGGTCGAGGACTTGGCCACACCGGCGGAACCCTCGATAAATTGGAGTCCATCCCAGGCTGGCGCGCTTCGCTGAGCAACGCGGAGATGCTCGATGTCATTGAGAAATGCGGCGCAGTAATTTGTGCAGCCGGCCCAGGTTTAGCGCCCGCGGATAAGAAACTGTATGCGCTGCGCGATGTCACTTCTACGGTCGAAGCGATTCCGCTGATTGCATCTAGCATCATGAGTAAGAAGATTGCCGAAGGAACGAGCGCGCTCGTTCTCGATGTTAAGACCGGCAATGGCGCTTTCATGAGCGATCCCGCGAAGGCGCGCGAGCTGGCTCAGGTGATGGTCGAACTTGGAGTTCGAGCAGGTGTGACAACTCGCGCTCTGGTCACAGCAATGGATGTACCGCTCGGCCTGACTGCAGGAAATGCACTGGAAGTTCGCGAATCCGTTGAAGTATTGGCAGGTGGCGGTCCCGCCGATGTCGTTGAACTCACCATTCTGTTGGCTCGTGAGATGCTCGATGCTGCAAAAATTAAACCCCTGCACGACCCCGCCGATGCACTGAAGAATGGCGCAGCTATGGACAGTTGGCGCCAGATGATCTCTGCCCAAGGCGGTAATCCTGATGCACCGCTACCCGTTGCCAAGCATCAACACCAGATCACTGCAAGAGAGAGCGGTGAGATCATAGAGATGAACGCGCTAGCTGTAGGCGTAAGTGCGTGGCGACTTGGCGCTGGTCGTGAGCGACTTGGCGAACCAGTCCAAGCAGGCGCCGGGATCGAAATTCATGCCAAACCGGGTGAAAAGATCACCGCTGGTCAACCATTGTTCACGCTCCATACAGATGAACCCATTAGATTTGATCGTGCCATCGAGGCTCTCAACGATTGCGTTCGTATTTCCAGCACTGGAGAGCAGGTTGCCAGACTTCCACTCGTCCTAGAAAAGATCACAGGATAAAGTCAGAACATGTCATTTGATAGCAAGCCAACTCGCTCACAAATCCTCGCTGCTCCTAAAGCAGTTTTGCACGATCATCTGGATGGCGGCTTGCGTCCAGAAACGATTATCGAACTTGCCGCAGAAGCGGGTTACGACAAACTTCCTACGACGGATCCAGCTCTCCTTGCAGATTGGTTTGAAGAGGCCTGCAACTCTGGTTCACTCGTTCGTTACTTAGAAACTTTTGATCACACCATCGCTGTCATGCAAACCCGCGAGTCAATCATGCGAGTAGCCAGAGAAGCTGCGCTCGATCTTGCGCGTGATGGAGTTGTATACGCCGAGGTTCGCGGAGCACCAGAACTCTTCACTCGTCAGGGTTTGAGTTTGGATGATGTTATTCAAGCAACGACCGATGGCTTTGCTGAAGGAATGGCGCTTGCCAAGCAGGAAGGGCTCTTCATTCGTGTTGAACAAATCTTGGTAGCGCTACGCCAAAATGACTTCGCCAACGAAGTTGCTAGAAAGACGGTGCAGTTCCGCGATCAGCACGTTGTTGGGTTTGATATTGCTGGCCCTGAAGACGGCTTCCCTGCCAAAAAATATCTTGAAGCATTCGATTATTTACGGGAAGAGAACGCCCACTTCACGATCCATGCAGGTGAGGCCTATGGACCAGCCTCGATCTGGCAGGCAATTCAAATCTGCGGTACCGATCGCATCGGTCACGGAGTTCGAATCATTGAAGATATTGATCTCACCGGAAGCGAGCCAAAACTAGGCCGGCTTGCAGCATATGTGCGTGACCGTCGAATCCCGCTCGAACTCTGCCCTACCTCAAATCTTCAAACCGGTGCCGCTAAGGACTATGCCTCGCACCCCATTACCTTGCTCGAGAAGCTGCGCTTTAGAGTCACCATCAATACTGATAATCGCCTCATGAGTCGAACCTCTATGAGCAACGAGATGGCCATGATGGTCGAGCATGCTGGCTGGACATTGACGGACTTGCAACGAGTAACTGTCAACGCGCTCAAGAGCGCTTTCATTCCATTCGATGAGCGGTTAGAGATTATCGAAACAATTGTTAAACCACGCTACGCAGCCATTGCTGCGGAATAAGAGGCTAGTCATGAGTGAAACCAGCAAATACACCCTTCATCAGGTGGCAAAAACTATCGACCACGCCTTGCTTCGCCCTGAAATGAGCCGTGATGAAGTGATCGCTGGCTGTGCAGTTGCTAAGAAGTATGACGTCGCGTCGGTCTGCTGCAAGCCTGCCGACGTCGCACTCTGTGCAAAGGAGTTAGCTGGTAGCGATGTGCTGGTAGGTACCGTTGTGGGATTTCCGCATGGCTCTAGCACCACAGCCACAAAAGTTTTTGAAACCAAAGATGCTATTGCTAATGGCGCAGTTGAAATCGACGTAGTGATCAATATCGGCTGGCTTAAGTCAGGCATGTACCAAGAAGTGCAAGACGAGATTGCTGCAGTTGTTCAAGCGGCGGCACCACATCATGTAAAGGTGATCTTAGAGAACGCGTATCTCACCAAAGAAGAGATTGTGACTGCCTGTAAGTTGGTTGAAGCCGCGGGTGGCCACTATGTGAAAACTTCGACCGGATTTGCTCCAACAGGCGCCACTCTCGAAGATGTGAAATTAATGCGCGCGAGCGTTTCTCCTAAGGTTCACGTCAAGAGCGCTGGCGGAGTAAAAACACTTGATGCGTTGCTTTCGTATATGGATGCTGGTGTAACTCGCTCTGGTGCCAGTGGCACCGCGGCCATGCTCGATGAGTTCGTTACCCGTTTTGGGTCAACAGGTCGTGGAGCGCAGGCTTAAGTCGTTTCACCATCGCTTCAGCGATAGCGCGGTCACTCTGCGAAGCAGAACCCACCACCACTTCTAGATAGCACTTCACCTTAGGCTCGGTGCCACTTGGCCTGATGATGACGCGTACACCGTCGTCCAAATAAAAACGCAGGCCATTTGTAGGAGGCAAGCCATCTTTGGGGCGCTCTAAATCATCTGATTTGATGACAGCGATGCCCGCGATCTGTTTGGGGGCATTGCTGCGTAGCGACTCCATCAACTTATCAATCGAGCTAAGACTTGCGACGCGAACCGAAATTTGTTCGGTTCTATAAAAACCGTATTTCTCCCAGATTTCATCGAGATATCCAAAGAGGGTTTTGCCTTGTGCTTTGAGATCTCCCACAAGCTGGGCTAAGAAGATAGCCGCGCTCACACCATCTTTATCATTTGCGGTGCTTGGATCTACGGCGTAGCCGATCGCCTCTTCATACCCAAATGCCAAATTTTCAATCTTTGCAAGCCACTTAAATCCAGTCAGGGTCTCATGGAACGCAATCCCATGTCGGTGGGCGATCTTTCGGAGCAGCGATGAGGAGACGATCGAGTTTGCGAAGGACTTGCTCTGTAGTGCTTCACCTCTCGTAGTTGCGATGTATTCACCGAAAATGGCACCGAGTTCATCCCCGCGCAACATTCTCCATCCTGAACCTTCAAGGTGTGCCGCTGCGGCGCATCGATCAGCATCAGGATCGTTTGCGATGACTACATCGGCACCGACTTCCATCGCCTTGGCGATTGCAAGGTCGATAGCTCCGGGTTCTTCTGGATTTGGAAAGGCAACCGTTGGAAAATCGGGATTCGGCGTGCACTGTTCGGTGACGTAGATGGGGTCTGGGTATCCAGCCGCACGAAATACTGCTTGGACGGTCTCGGTTCCCACTCCATGCATCGCGGTGTAAACCACCTTTGCCGGATAGATGCCGCTCACAATCGCTGCTGTGCGTGCAACATAGCGATCAAGCACGCCATCATCCAGGTCGACCCACTCTTTGCCGCGAGGCAGCGCGTGGTTCATCTGCGCGATCTCACTAGAAATCAGCGAATCGGTTGGCGAAATAATTTGTGAGCCGTTGTAATGAACGTTATCAACGCTGGGTCCGAGATAAACCTTGTAGCCGTTATCTTGAGGTGGATTGTGGCTCGCAGTAATCATGACGCCTGCATCTGCGCCTAAATCACGAACAGCGTAAGCCAGCACTGGCGTTGGCAGCGGGCGCGGCAAGACATAAACCTTAAGACCTGCTCCTGAAAATATTTGTGCGCTCTCGAGTGTGAAATCTTCGGAGCCATGTCTGGCATCGCGACCAATAACAACCGAGATTAATCCTCGGGCTTTCATATAAGCAGCGATACCTGCTGCTGTTCGCGCGACTACTGCACGATTCATTCGAGAGGGTCCTGGTCCGATCGGTCCACGCAAACCAGCAGTTCCAAACTCTAGAAATCCCGCAAAACTCGATCGGAGTTGCGCTTCATCACCATCAGCCAACCAGCCTTGAAGAATTGCAGCAGTAACAGGGTCGGGATCAAGTGCAATCCACTCCTCTACTTCTGCGCGAAGTGATTCTTCGATCATAGTTTGTGCAGAACCTTGCTGAGCAAATCTCCCATACGGCCCGCAGCAGCTTTGCCAGCTGCCATTACTTCTTCATGGCTCAACTTTTCGCCAGTAACTCCAGCAGCAGCGTTGGTGACCAATGAAATTCCAAGAACTTCTGCGCCAAGTGCATGTGCCGCGATGGCTTCAGGAACGGTAGACATTCCTACCAAGTCTGCGCCCACTGTTCGCATGAAATTAATTTCTGCAGGAGTTTCATACGACGGTCCGCGCCAGTGCACG
>Ga0208381_1000164_pt1 | contig 26384 bp, 20 predicted proteins | sample CryBogCBE13Jul09_FD_184572 | JGI IMG/M metagenome (GOLD analysis project Ga0208381, IMG submission 184572) | Freshwater microbial communities from Crystal Bog, Wisconsin, USA - CBE13Jul09 (SPAdes) (version 2) | ecosystem: Environmental > Aquatic > Freshwater > Lake | place: Crystal Bog...
CGATGGGTATCTGCGCCTGATTGAAGCAATCTTGCACATGGGCTTTCAATTCCGAAGTCACTTTGGCGGGTACCGAAGCCAGTGCAATGTGGCAATAAAGCCCGTAGGCCACATAAAAATCGCCCAACCCGCTTTGCAGCACGTAAGGCTTGGGGTCTTGTAGCACCCCCGAGGTCCTTCGAGCGGCTTCCAACAGCAGCGCCTGAACCTGTCGCCAAGGCGCGTCATAGCCAATGCTCACGTTTACAGAAATTTGATTGCCCGCCTGCGGTCCCTTCAGCGAGTAGTTTTTAATCGGCTTCGAAATCAACAGCTGGTTGGGCACAGTGACCATTTGATCGAGACGGTTGCTGATTTTGACGTTCAAGGTGGTGATGGCCACCACCACCCCTTCCAAAGTGTCGTTTCCAGAGCCAATGATGATGAGGTCGCCGACCTTGAAGGCGCGCGAAAAAATCAGCACCAAACCACTCATGATTTGGTTGGCCAGGCCTGTCGAGCCCAAAGTCAGAATGGTTCCCAACATGACCAAAAGGCCTTTCAAAGCCTCGGAGTCGGCGCCCGGCAAATAGGGATAGGCCACGACAAAGGCCACCGCCCAAATGGCCAGCGAAATCAGGCGGCGAATGGCGTGCCAGACCTCGGGCGGGGTGCTGTCGTCTTGGCTGGCCCTTTCCTTCATGGCATGAAACAAGGCCTGATTGGCGTTCACCCCGATTTTGGCGATCGTGAAGACAACCGCCAGCATGACCCAATTGCTCAGGCTGCCAATAAAAGAATGGCCTAATTTGACGAGTTCGGTTTGGACGGCCGACTCCAAATCCTTGCCAATCGGCTGTGTTTCTGGGAACAGAATCAAGATCAAGGTCAACCAAAAAAAGCAGATTGCCCCCGTCACCCCCCAGGTGACCCAAGTCAAGGCACTCGCGCCCAAGTGCGCGCAGAACACCTTGCACAAATGCCACCAAGTGGCGTGCATGGGGATCGATGGGTTGTCGGAAGTCGACGCGAGTGCCTTCTGGTCGCGTTCGACAAACCAATGCTGGACCCCCCGCATCAGCGCCCAAAACAGCATCAACAAGGCGACCAAGACCACCGTGAGCCCCAAGGCCCGCACAACCGGTTCGCTGAAAAAATGAGACATGCCGAATGCTAGAAGCCTTTAGCGGCCGCATCAGCAACAGAATCTGTGTTCTTGTGTCGGTTTGTAGCGCCGACCGAGGCCGATTAAGGCGTCACGACTTTCAACTTGTTGTCTCGGGCAAAGTTCATGACGAACTCCCAAGCCATGGGCTCGGCTTCTCGCAAGTCGATGTGGATGATGACGCATTTCACACCGTCAATCGTATTGGGAACACACCAAGGGGAATAGCTGAGGTGACTGCCCATTTGGGCACCGCCGGGGCGGAACTGGCTCATGACGCCGGCCAGGCGCTCGGCCCAATCGCTCGGTCTAAAGGTTTTGCCATCCAGGCTAACGCCATGGATAAAGACTTCTTGGGCTGAGGGTGAAACCATGTGGGAAGACTTTGAGAATTAGGCGCTGAGAAAAGTCACTTGGTACGGGCTTTTGGTAAAGGGGATGATAGCGAGGATCGCCCGCTTCATCATGACAAGTATTGTATCTTATATAAGACTTAAGCTCAGATTTCGTTGTCATCGACAAGCCCTAAAATCTGCCCTCTTGGCTTTTGCATTTTGCTCCGTTGTCCTCACTCGATGTCGATTGCCCCTTCACCTTCATTGGAACTTTCATGACCGCCGTGACCCCCGCTGCCGCCACTTCACCCCACGTGATGAACACCTATGGGCGCGTGCCCATCGCCATGTCACATGGGCAAGGTGCCTGGCTTTGGGACGTGAATGGCAAAAAATACCTGGATGGTCTGGGCGGCATTGCGGTCAACACCTTGGGCCACAACCACCCCCAACTCGTGGCGGCCCTGCAAGACCAAGTGGCCAAGCTGATTCACTGCAGCAACTACTACCATGTGCCCGGCCAAGAAGCCCTGGCCACTGAATTGGTGGCCCTCTCGGGTTTGACCAATGCGTTTTTCTGTTCGACGGGTTTGGAGGCCAACGAAGCGGCCATCAAATTGGCACGCAAATTTGGGCACGACAAAGGCATCGAGATGCCGACCATCGTGGTGCTCGAAAAATCTTTCCATGGCCGCTCGATAGCCACTCTGTCGGCCACGGGCAATGAAAAACTCAAGGTCGGTTTTGGCCCCATGGTCGACGGCTTTTTGCGCGTTCCCCGCAACGACATCGAGGCCTTGAAGCAGGCCACGGCCCACAACCCCAATGTGGTCGCCGTGTTTGTGGAAACCATTCAGGGTGAAGGGGGCGTGAACCCCATGCACCTCGATTACCTGAGAGACCTGCGCACGCTTTGCGACGAGCGCGATTGGCTGTTGATGTTGGACGAAGTGCAGTCGGGCATGGGCCGCACGGGCAAGTGGTTTGCCCACCAATGGGCGGGCATCGTGCCCGACGTGATGCCCTTGGCGAAAGGCTTGGGCTCTGGTGTGCCGATTGGCGCCGTCGTGGCGGGCCCAAAGGCAGCACATATTTTTCAACCGGGCAACCACGGGACGACCTTTGGCGGCAACCCCTTGGCCATGCGCGCTGGCATTGAAACCATTCGCATCATGAAAGAAGAAGGCCTGTTGGAGAATGCCGCCCATGTCGGTGCGCATTTGAAGGCGGGTTTAGAAGCGGCGTTGCAAGGCGTGGCGGGCGTGAAGGAAATTCGTGGCCAGGGCCTGATGTTGGGCATTGAACTGGACCGCGCTTGCGGCGTCATCACGGGCCGAGCTGCTGAAGCCGGTTTGCTCTTGAGCGTCACCGCCGACAGCGTGGTTCGCTTGGTGCCGCCGCTGATTTTGAGCACCGCTGAAGCCGATCAAATTGTTTCAATTTTGGTCCCCGTGATCAAAACCTTCCTTTCTGAGCCCCAAGGCTGAGCCATGCAAAAACCCCCGCTGCGGCATTACCTTCAGTTCAAAGACTTCACGGCAGCCGAGTACGCCGAGGTATTTCATCGCGCCGAAGTCATTAAAAACAAGTTCAAGTCATACGAAAAATACCAGCCCTTGGTGGACCGCACCTTGGCCATGATTTTCGAAAAAGCCTCCACCCGCACCCGTGTGAGCTTTGAGGCCGGCATGTACCAAATGGGCGGCTCCGTGGTGCACTTGACCACGGGCGACAGCCAGCTGGGTCGTGCCGAGCCGATCGAAGACAGCGCCAAAGTCATCAGCCGGATGGTCGACTTGGTGATGATTCGCACCTTCGGCCAAGACAAAATCGAACGCTTTGCCGCGCACTCCCGGGTGCCCGTCATCAACGGCTTGACCAACGAGTTTCACCCCTGCCAAATTCTGGCCGATTTGTTCACCTTCATCGAACACCGCGGCAGCATTCAGGGCAAGGTGGTGGCTTGGGTGGGCGACGGCAACAACATGGCCAACACTTGGTTGCAGGCCGCTGAGTTGTTGGGCTTTACGGTCCACGTCAGCACGCCCAGCGGCTACGAAATTGACCCGTCCATCGCGGGAATTCAAAACACCCACTGCTACCGGGTTTTCAAAGACCCGTTAGAAGCCTGCGCTGGCGCGCACTTGGTGACCACCGATGTCTGGACCAGCATGGGTTACGAGGCTGAAAACGAGGCCCGCCTCAGCGCCTTTGCCAAATGGTGCGTGAACAGCGAGATGATGGCGCAAGCCCAACCCGACGCTTTGTTCATGCATTGCCTGCCGGCACACCGCGGCGAAGAAGTGAGTGCGGAAGTGATCGACGGCCCGCAATCGGTGGTTTGGGACGAGGCCGAAAACCGCATGCACGTGCAAAAAGCCCTGATGGAGTTTTTGCTGCTGGGTTCTGTGAAGAACTAAAACTCGGTCGCTGTTTTGGCGGCCAAGTTTGCGGCTAATTTCGCTGTTAATTTCGCGGCCAATTTGAAGGCTTATTCGGGCCGCATCCAAATCGCCTTTTGGCTCGCCGGACTCGCGGGACTCGCCGTGCTCGGTCCTTCACGGCGCTGCCCAAGCGCTGATAAATCGGGGCTGAGTGGGTTGTTTGGGTTTGGCGCCGTCCACCCATTCTGTCCAGTCGATTGGGTTTTACTCACCGAGCCACATGACTCACACGTCGACTCGCAGGCACCGCAACTCGGCGCTTGAGCCCACTTGGGACTGAACCGACCCAAATGCGCACGCCAATTTTTGGGCAGCCAATACCAAACCGCATAGACCACAGCCAACAACACCAAGATGCTGGTGATGAGGGTTTCCAAGTGGGGGGTCACTGACATAAATGCGGTTTAGGTTTGGGTTTGGGGGTTTTTTAGGTTTTGGTTAAAGGCCAATGGTGATCGGTTATGGCCAAGTGACCAAAAGACCAAGAGGCCAAGGTCAAGGTCAAAAACAGGGCGTTTGCCAAGGTTAAGCCCCGGTGAGCCACAACGTCAAGTGGTAGGTCAGCCAGCAAGCCAGGTAAGCCAAGACAAACAAATAGCCGGCCATGCCGAACACATAGCGCCAAGCGTTCGTCTCTCGCTTCACCGTGGCCAAGGTCGACAGGCATTGCGGCGCAAACACATACCAAACCAAAAGTGACATGGCCGTCGCCAGGGACCAGCTTTGGGCAATCAAGGGCGTGAGTTCGGTGGCCACGCCTTCGCCGGTCGCCGACAAGGCATAAACCGTCCCCAAAGCCCCGACGGCCACTTCACGCGCTGCCAAGCCAGGCACCAAGGCAATGGCAATTTGCCAATTGAAACCAATCGGTGCAAAGACGTGCAAAAGCCCGTGGCCCAAGCGGCCGGCCAAGCTGTATTGAATGGCCGGCCCCATCGAAGGTTGCCAGCCCTCGGGGGGACCAGGGAAGGTCGACAAGAACCACAACACCACCATCAAGGCCAAGATGATGCTGCCCACACGGGTCACAAAAATCTGCGCGCGTTCATAAAGGCCCCGGAACAAATTGCGCGGGCTGGGCCAACGGTAGGCGGGCAACTCCATCAGCAAGGGGGTGGGTTGCGCCTTGCCCTGCCACAGCTTGAACACATAGGCCACCGCCATGGCGCTCACGATGCCGCCGACATACAAAGCGAACATCACCAAGCCTTGCAAGTTGAACACGCCCCAGACTGTCTTGGCCGGAATAAACGCAGCGATCAGCAAGGCATACACCGGCAATCGGGCCGAGCAGGTCATGAGCGGAGCCACCATGATGGTGACCAAGCGGTCGCGCCAATGCGTGATGGTGCGGGTCGCCATGATGCCGGGAATGGCGCAGGCGAAGCTAGACAACAAAGGGATGAAGGAGCGCCCCGACAGGCCCACCGAGCCCATCACGCGGTCCAGTAGAAAAGCGGCGCGGGGTAAATAACCGCTGTCTTCTAAAACCAAGATGAAGAAAAACAAAATCAGGATTTGCGGCAAAAACACCAAAACGCCACCCGCCCCGGCCAAAACGCCATTCGTCAGAAGGCTCTCCAACACACCCGGGGCCATGTGCTCACGCAACAAAACGGACAGCCCATCAACGCCTTCCTTGATGGCCTCCATGGGGGCTGTGGCCCAGCTGAAAACGGCTTGAAACATCAAAAACAAGGTGCCCGCCAGGATCAACATGCCCCAGAAAGGGTGAAGGACAACGCGGTCAATCGCATCGTCGGTCTTGAACATTTGCTCGGGGGTTTTGTCGCTGACGACGGTGGCCTGCAAGAGTTGTCGAACCGCCAGTTGCGTCGCCAGCACTTCATCGAAATGGGGCGGCTGCCAAGCGGTCAAGGGGTCGCTTTTAACTTTGGAGTCGGCGCTTTGAAGGCCACTTTGAAGGCCACCTTTAGTGCCACTTTGACGCAGATGCTCGAGGTGCTGCGGCGCCCACCGGGCCCAATGAGACAACAGGTCATCGGCCCCGCCGACTTGAATGCCCACCGTTTCCACCACCGGCATTTGCAGCAACTCGCTGAGTTTGGGCAAATTAATGTGCAAGCCCGCGCGTTGGGCGGCGTCGGTCATGTTCAAGGCCAACACCATCGGCAGGCCCAGTTGTTTGACCTCGAGCACGAGCCTCAAATTCAGCTGTAAATTGGTCGCATCGACCACGCACACCAAGGCATCTGGTACCGCCTCACCCGCACGACGTCCGGTGATGACGTCGCGCGTCACGGCCTCATCGGCACTCAAGGCATTCAGGCTGTAGGCGCCCGGTAAATCAAGCACCGACACTTTCAGGCCACCGGGCAACTCCACCGTGCCCTGCTTGCGCTCAACGGTCACGCCCGCGTAATTGGCGACCTTTTGTCGACTCCCCGTGAGCAAATTAAAGAGCGCGGTTTTGCCGCAATTCGGGTTGCCGACCAAGGCAATTTGAAGAGGGGGATGCAGGGGCGCGCTCACCATGTGACCTCGATCAAAGCCGCCTCATGGGCACGCAAAGCAAACGTCGACGTGCCGACCCGTACCGCCAGTGGATCGGCCATGGGAAAGCCGCGCGCCATGATGTGCACAGGCTCACCAGGCAGGAAGCCAATTTCAACCAGCCGCAACAGAATGGGGTCGTTTTCAGCCGCTTTAATGGGGTCCTTGGCACGCACGAAACCGCTGACCCAGGCCGCCACATGGGGCGGCACTTGATCCAGGGTGGTTTGATGGCGAATGGCGGTCATGGCTTGATTCTAAATGATAACAATTCTTATTCAAAGTTTAACAACGGACGCCCCTGGCGCAGCGTCATTTTGTTTTTCATTGTTGCAGTGCACAATCTGACTATTCACATCCTAGAGGAGCCTTTGATGCGACGTGTTGTTTTTAATCAAAAAGGGGGCGTTGGCAAGTCCACCATCACCAGCAATTTGGCCGCCATTGCAGCGCACCAGGGTCAGCGCACCTTGTTGGTGGACCTCGACGCCCAAGGCAACTCCAGCCGTTATTTGTTGGGTGAGATGGCCGATGTGCCCCACCCGGGCGGTGGCAGCGCCGGTTTCTTTGACTCGACGCTGAAGTTCAGCTTCACCCCCACGGCGACCCATGATTTCATCCGTGAAACGCCTTGGGAAAACCTGCACCTGATGGGCGCCAGCCCCGAGTTGGAGGAGTTGCACAGCAAGCTGGAAAGCCGCTACAAAATTTACAAACTTCGTGATGCGCTGGCAGAACTGGGCGAGGATTACGACGAAATCTGGATCGACACCCCGCCCGCGCTGAACTTCTACACCCGGAGCGCCCTGATCGCCGCCGACAGCTGCTTGATTCCTTTTGATTGCGATGAGTTTTCACGCCGCGCGCTCTACGCTTTGCTTGACAACGTGAAAGAGATTCAAGCCGATCACAACGCCCACCTGCAAGTCGAAGGCATCGTGGTGAATCAATTTCAACCCCGCGCCAGTCTGCCCAAACGCACCGTGCAGGAGCTGGTAGAGGAAGGCTTGCCGGTGTTGGCGCCTTACCTGAGCGCCAGCGTGAAAGTCAAAGAGTCGCACGAACTCTCACGCCCCATGGTGCACTTGGACCCCCGCCACAAACTCACACAGGAATTTGTGGCGCTTTATGCGTCCTTGGCGCCTCACCCTTGACCTGACGTGCTTCGATTCAGCGGCTTTCGTCAGCGGCTTTCGGTAGCGGCTGTCTTTACTCCCCCAAATAGGCGGCCTTGACCTTGGGGTTGTCCAGCAACTCAGCCCCCGTTCCGGTCAAGGTGACGAGCCCCGACTCCATCACATAACCCCGGTCTGCCACGGCCAAGGCACGGCTGGCGTTTTGCTCGACCAAGAGGACGGTCATGCCCTGTTCGGCGACCTGACGGATGACTTCAAAAATGGTGTCGACCAAAATGGGCGACAGGCCCATGGAGGGCTCATCCAACAAAAGCATCTCTGGCCTGGCCATCAAGGCCCGGGCCATCGCCAACATTTGTTGCTCTCCGCCCGACAAGGTACCGGCCAACTGGCTGCGGCGTTCTTTGAGGCGAGGAAACCAGTTGAACAGGCGTTCTAAATCGTCGGCAATGCCCAACCGGTCGGTTCGAACGTAAGCGCCCATTTGCAGGTTTTCGGCAATGCTCATGCGGGCAAAGACGCCCCGCCCCTCCGGCACCATCACCAGGCCTTGGTGAACCAGGTCCCAAGCGCCCAGGTTCGCCAGTGAGGTGCCGCGCCAAAGCACATCGCCCGAGGCCCAGGGGACGCCGCGGGTGATGGCGTTCAGGGTGGTGGTTTTGCCCGCGCCATTGGCGCCAATCAAACTCACCAACTCGCCAGGGAAGACCTCAAAATCAATGCCCTTGACCGCCTGAATACCGCCGTAACTGACACTCAGCCGATCGACCTTTAAAAGCGGATTTCGCTCGGGATTAAGGCTCTGATTTGAACGCTGATTTGACACCCCATCAGGCTTTGAATTTTGTAAAGTCGCCTGCACCGCCACGTCAGCCATGGGCACCCCCCATCGACGTCTCGGTGGCTGCGGCGGCTTCCGGCTCTGAAGGGGCTGAAGGGGCTGAAGGTGTTTTGGTTTTTTTAGCAGAAGCGGTACCCAAATAAGCCGCCATCACGAGGGGGTCTGCTTGCACCTGGGCGGGGCTGCCCGAGGCAATCAACTTGCCGTAATCCAACACCGTGACTTGGTCACACAACCCCATCACCAGCTTGACGTCGTGTTCAATCAACAAGACCGTTTTGCCGTCATTCCGGATGCGCTCGATCAAGTCGCGCAACTCGCGCTTTTCGGTGCCATTCATGCCGGCCGCTGGTTCATCCAGCGCCAATAAAAACGGATCGGTGGCGAGCGCCCTGGCAATTTCGAGCCGGCGTTGGTCGCCATAGGACAAGGTCCTGGCGCGTGCCGAAGCCAGCGCCCCCAAGCCCACGTAATTCAGCCACGCCAAGGCCATTTCAGTGATTTGGGCCTCTTCTTGCTTGAACCTTGAGGTGCGCAACACCGCGCCCCAAAAACCCGAATGGGTTCGCACATGGCGTCCCACCATGACATTTTCCAAAGCCGTCATGTCGGCAAACAAACGGATGTTCTGAAAGGTTCGGGCAATGCCCGCCTTGGCGACTTGGTGCACAGCGCTGGGCTCGTAGGGCCGGCCGGCCAATTCAAACTTCCCGCTGTCGGCGGGGACCAAGCCCGTGATGACGTTGAAAAATGTGGTTTTGCCCGCGCCGTTGGGTCCAATCAAGCCCACCACTTGGCCTGATTGAATGGTCAAATTGACATCACTCAAAGCCTGCAAACCGCCGAAACGTTTGCTGGCGCCTTCGACTTTGAACAAGGTGCTTTCACCCATTGACGGCCCCCTTGTTGGCCATGGCTTTGCCATGTTCAGGCGCAGGCCAAAGGCCTCGTGGCCGCCACAGCATGACGCCAATGATGGCCAATGCAATCAACAGTTGCCGCAATATCGACGCATCCAAACGCCCGCCAGTGAGCGCCGGCAAAGAGGTAGAGACATAGCGCAGCACCTCGGGCAACGCCGTCAATAAGACCGCGCCCAAAATGACGCCAGGGATGTGGCCAATGCCACCCAAGACGACCATCGCCACGATCATCACCGACTCCATCAGGCTGAAGGATTCGGGCGACACAAAGCCCTGAAAGGCCGCGAACAAAGCCCCCGCCACACCGCCAAAACTGGCCGCGGTGGCAAAGGCCAATAATTTCAAATTGCGGGTGTTGAGGCCCATCGCCTTGGCCGCGATTTCATCTTCTCGGATGGCCATCCAAGCGCGGCCGACACGGGAATTTTGCAGACGCGAACCCACCACGACGGCCAATAAAGCCAGCGCCAAAAAGACGAAGTAATAAAGCGTGACCGAGTGAATTTCCAATGGGCCCCATTGGGTGGTCTTGGCCAGGCTCAATGAACCGATCTCCAAACCGTCAATTTGTCCAATCCCCTTGGGGCCGTTCGTGAGGTTGTAGGGCTGGTCCAGGTTGTTCATGAAAATGCGCACAATTTCGCCAAACCCCAAGGTGACGATGGCCAAGTAGTCGCCCCGCAGTTTGAGCGTGGGCGCCCCCAACAGGGCCCCCGCCAAGGCGGCCAACAAAGCGGCCAATGGCACCACCCACCACCAAGCCGCGTGCAGGCCGTTTGGAAAAGCGGCGGCCAAGGCGTCAAAGTTATCGGTCAATTGGGGCGACGACAAAAGTGCAAACAAGTACGCGCCCACCGCATAAAACGCCACAAAACCCAGGTCCAACAAGCCGGCATAACCCACCACGATGTTCAAGCCCAAAGCCAAGATCACATACAAGAGGCAGTTATCGGCCATGCGCACCCATGCATTGCCAAAGCTTTGCAACACAAAAGGCAGCAGTAGCAGCACCAAACCCAATAGGACCAATAGGAACGGGCGTCCACAGCGCTTTAAAAAAGGCGTGCTTGGCGTCATGGGCATTCTGTCCTTCAAGCCCGATCGGCCACGCGTTCGCCCAGCAAGCCCGAGGGGCGCAAGGTCAACACAATGATCAAGACGACAAAGGCAAAAATGTCGGCGTATTGGCTGCCTAAAACGCCGCCCGTCCAATCCCCGATGTAGCCCGCCCCGATCGACTCAATCAAGCCCAACAGCAAACCGCCGAGCACGGCACCCGGCAAATTGCCAATGCCGCCAAACACCGCGGCAGTAAAGGCTTTGAGCCCGGGCAAAAAGCCCATGGTGTGCTGCACGCTGCCGTAATTAGAAGCGAACATCACCCCGGCGATGGCGGCCAAAACGGCGCCAATCACAAAGGTGGCCGAGATGACCGCGTCGGGCTTGACGCCCATCAAGGCGGCCACTCGGGGGTTCTCCGCCGTGGCCCGCATGGCCCGACCCAAAGGGGTGGCATTCACCAACCACGTTAAAACCACCAAGCAAAGGGCGGTGACCCCCAAAATCATCACCTGCGTCGGCGTGATCACGGCACCGCCCACATTGATCGGCACATCCGACAACAAGGTGGGGTAGGTTTTGTAATTGGGCGTCCAGATGATCATGGCCAAGGTTTGCAAGAGGATCGAAACGCCCATGGCCGTGATCAAAGGGGCCAACTTCGGGCTGTTGCGCAAGGGACGGTAGGCGAGTTTTTCGATCAGCCAATTCAAGGCGGCCGCCACAACGCAGGCCACCAAAAGGGCCAACACCAAGACCCCCCAACCAGGACATTGCGGCCAAGTGGCGCGCAACCAACCCAGGGTGCTCCAACTCGTCAAAGCGGCCACCATGAGCACCTCGCCATGGGCAAAATTAATCATGTTGATGATGCCGTAAACCATGGTGTAACCCAACGCCACCAGGGCATACATGCTGCCCAACACCAAGCCATTGATGACTTGTTGTAGCCAAACGTCCATCACGTTGCCTTTGTTTTTTCTGCGGCGTCCAGTTGCCGCAACAACGCCATTTTCTCAGCAATTTTGAGCTCCAAGCCCCTCGGCACCGGCTGGTACCAACCTGGCTCCTCCATGCCCTCGGGCAGGTAGGTCTCACCGGCGGCGTAAGCATTGGGTTCATCGTGGGCGTAGCGGTAATCGTGGCCGTAGCCCAGTTCTTTCATGAGCTTGGTGGGGGCGTTGCGCAGGTGCACAGGGACCTCTCGGCTCTTGTCTTGTTTCACAAAGGCTTGGGCTTGTTTGAAGGCCTTGTGGCCCGCGTTGCTTTTGGGTGCCAGTGCCAAATAGATGACCGCTTGGCCCAGCGCCAGTTCGCCCTCGGGGCTGCCCAAGCGCTCGTAGGTGCTGGCCGCATCGTTGACGATTTGCAGCGCGCGCGGGTCGGCCAGACCAATGTCTTCCCAGGCCATGCGCACGATGCGGCGTGCCAAGTAACGGGCATCGGCGCCGCCGTCCAACATGCGGGTCAGCCAATAGAGGGCCGCATCGGGATGCGAGCCGCGAACCGATTTGTGCAGCGCCGAGATTTGGTCGTAAAAGTTATCGCCGCCCTTGTCAAAGCGTCGGCTGTTCAAGCTCAAGGTGTTTTGCAAAAACGCGGCAGAAATGTGGTTTTCGCCAGCCGTTTTGGCGGCGATGCGGGTTTGCTCGAGCAAGTTCAGCAAACGCCGAGCGTCGCCATCGGCGTAACCCACCAAGGTGTTGATGGCCTGCTCGTCCAAGGTCAAAGCCGATAAGGCTTTTTCTTGGGCGCGTTGCAGCAATTGCTTTAACTCGGCGTCACTCAACGACTCGAGCACATAAACTTGCGCCCGACTCAACAGCGCTGAATTGACCTCAAAGGACGGGTTCTCAGTGGTGGCGCCAATGAACGTGACCAGGCCACTTTCGACAAAGGGCAATAAGGCGTCTTGCTGAGACTTGTTGAAGCGGTGAATTTCGTCGACAAACAAGATGGTGGATTGGCCGTTCGCCAAATTGAGTTCGGCCTGAGCCATGGCGGCGCGAATGTCTTTGACGCCCGAAAAGACGGCAGACAAGGCGATGAAGGCGCAGTGAAAGGCGCTCGCGGTCAATCGCGCCAAGGTGGTTTTACCCACCCCAGGCGGCCCCCAAAAAATCATGGAATGGGGTTGCCCCGATTCAAACGCCAAGCGGATGGGTTTTCCAGCACCGAGCAAATGGGCTTGACCGACCACCTCGTCCAACGTCCGAGGCCGCAGCAACTCGGCCAAAGGCGCGGCGGGTTCAGTGGCAAACAGGTCGGCCATGGAGAGAGCGATTGAAGCCTATTGCTTCAACAAATCTGCGCCGGGTGGCGGCTTGAATTGAAATTCAGCGGGGCCAAAATTCGGATTCAACTGGAAAGCGCCGAAACGCAACACAGAGCGCTGACCCAAGTTGTCTTGCACGTCGAGCAGCACCAGTTGATCGCCCCGAAAGCCAATGTTCACGGCTTTGAGGGTGCCATCGCGGGCTTTGGGCACGGCACTGACCCAAACGAGGTCGTCGTGATCGGGGGCGTTGCTCAAGACAAAGTCAGCTTGCAAGGCTTTGAGGTCAGCGGCCGATGCGACCAATGCGACCGGCGTGTTGTTCAGCGTTTGCGCTTGCGAGCGGGAGGTGACCTGGTTGAGGTCTGGGTCAAACAACCAAAGCGTCTGGCCATCGGCCACCAAAGTTTGTTCGAAGGGTTTTTTGTAGTCAAAGCGAAAGTGCGCAGGGCGCTGAAACTCAAACACGCCCGTGGAGGTTTTGCTCTTGGCTTTGCGCCCTTCTTGCGCCGGTGAAGTCACCACTTGGGTGAACTCGGCCCGGCCCGATTGGGCGTTTTTGAGAAAGGCCGACAAAGCACCCAAGCCATCGCTGTTCGCGTCAGCATGGGCCGGGCCCATAGCGCCGAGCCAAACCATCAAAAAGAAGGCCAGGGCCGCCAACCCGTGAGCGGACTTATTCATGGCGAGCCGGTACCAAAACATCGCGCTGGCCGCTGCTGGTCAGAGCGCTAACCAAGCCCGATTTTTCCATTTCTTCCAGCAAGCGCGCCGAGCGGTTATAGCCAATGCGCAATTTGCGCTGCACATAGGAAATGCTGGCCTTGCGGTCTTTCAACACAATCTCGACGGCCTGGTCGTACATGGGGTCTTTTTCACCGCCGGCATCGGACCCGCCGAGTTCGCCGTCCTCACCCTCGGCCGTGCCCAAGTCGAGCACGCCTTCGATGTAATCGGGTTCGCCTTGGCTCTTCAAATAACTGACCACGCGGTGCACTTCGTCATCGCTGACAAACGCGCCGTGCACCCGAATGGGAAAGCCCGTGCCGCTCGGCATGTAAAGCATGTCGCCCATGCCCAACAAAGCCTCGGCGCCCATCTGGTCTAGGATGGTGCGGCTGTCGATTTTGGAGCTGACTTGGAAGGCAATGCGCGTGGGAATGTTGGCTTTGATGAGGCCCGTGATCACATCCACGCTGGGGCGCTGAGTGGCCAAGATCAAATGAATGCCTGCCGCGCGCGCCTTTTGTGCCAGACGGGCAATCAACTCTTCGATCTTTTTACCGACCACCATCATCAGGTCGGCCAACTCGTCGATCACCACCACAATGTGGGGCAAGCGTGTCAAAGGTTCAGGGCTTTCGGGGGTCAGACTGAAGGGGTTGCCAATCGACTCTTCGCGGGCCGCGGCTTCGTCAATTTTGACGTTGTAGCCCGCCAAATTACGAACGCCCAATTTGCTCATCAATTTGTAGCGGCGCTCCATTTCGGCAACGCACCAGTTCAAGCCATTGGCGGCCTGCTTCATGTCGGTGACCACGGGGGCCAACAAATGCGGAATGCCTTCGTAGACCGACATTTCCAACATCTTGGGGTCGATCATCAACAACCGCACATCGCGGGCCTCGGCTTTGTAGAGCAGCGACAAAATCATCGCGTTGATCCCCACCGACTTGCCTGAGCCGGTGGTGCCGGCCACCAACACGTGGGGCATTTTGGCCAAGTCGGCCACCACCGGGTTGCCGATGATGTCTTTGCCCAAGCCCATGGTCAGCATGGATTTGGCCTCGTGATAAACCTGAGAACCCAAAATTTCGCTGAGTTTGATGGTCTGGCGCTTGGCGTTGGGCAGCTCCAAGGCCATGTAGTTCTTACCGGGAATGGTTTCAATGACGCGGATCGACACCAAGCTGAGCGAGCGCGCCAAGTCTTTGGCCAAGTTCACCACTTGCGAGCCCTTGACGCCCGTGGCGGGCTCGATTTCGTAGCGTGTGATCACGGGTCCTGGCGAAGCCAACACCACCCGCACTTCAACGCCAAAGTCCTTGAGCTTTTTCTCGATCAAGCGGCTGGTCATTTCCAAGGTTTCGGGCGACACCGTTTCCTGACGGGTCAAAGCCCCGTCAAGCAAATCGACCTGCGGTAATTTGCTGTCGGGCATCTCGGTAAACAAGGGCTTTTGGCGCTCCTTGACGACGCGCTCGCTCTTGGCCACCACCACCTGAGCTGGCTCAACGATGTGCACCGGTTCGGGGTGGTGCTCCATGATTTCGATGCGCTCTTCCAACAAGCCTTCTTCACGTTCTTTGGCAGCGCGCTTGCCCAACTCCACATCTTCAGCGACCTCGCGTTTGACACGTTGAGATTGCCAGAGGCTTTCGATCCAAGCGCCCATATTTTCAGCCCCTTGCGCCCAAGAAAAACCAAAGGCCAAAGACATGCCGACCAACCCCAAGCCAATGGCCACGAGGGCAGAACCCACGAAGCCCAACCAACGCATGGCCAACGAGCCCATCCACCAGCCGATGACACCGCCACTTTGACCGGGCAGCTGGTCTTCAAACCGGTATAGGCGCGTCCACTCCAGCGTGGTGCTGGCCGCCATCAAGACCACGAATCCGAGCCAAAAGACGGCACGGCTTCTCTCAAGGGCGGAAGGGGCGCCGCGCAGCCAAGCGGCCAAGCTCGTCAACCAAACGTTCAAAACAGCCAGCCAACACCACCAGGCTGAGTAGCCGAAACAGAAGTAACTGAGGTCGGCCAACCAAGCACCCAAGCGGCCCGCCCGGTTCAATGTGGGCTCGGCCAAGCCCGAGGTCGACCATGCGGCGTCGGTGGGGTGGTAGCTCAGCAGGGCCAAACCCCAAAACGCCAGGACCGCCAAGCCCAGAATCAAACCCAACTCGAGCGCGAAGCGTTTGACGCCGAGGGCCGTACTGGCCGCCTCGCCCAGAGGTTCACCCCGTCCGTCTGAGCCCGACCCGAGCGTATTCAAAGAGTAGGCCATATTAAAAAGTGGGAATCTCGCCTGCAAAAGGAGAAGCTTAACGCAGCTTCTTACAATGCAATTTTAAGCAAGCGCCTTACCCGTCTGACCTGAGAACTTAGAGAACACCGAAGAACCCCATGACCCAACCCACACAACACGCACAACTTTTGATTCTGGGTTCAGGCCCCGCTGGCTACACCGCCGCCATTTACGCCGCCCGCGCCAATTTGAACCCTGTTCTCATCACCGGAATGGCCCAAGGCGGCCAACTGATGACGACCACCGAAGTCGATAACTGGCCCGCCGACGTCATGGGCGTCCAAGGCCCCGAATTGATGCAACGCTTTTTGGAACACGCCGAGCGTTTCAAAACCCAAATGATTTTTGACCACATCCATTCGGTCGACTTCAGCAAACGCCCCTTCACCCTGACGGGCGACAGTGGCACCTACACCTGCGACGCGCTGATCATCGCCACGGGCGCTTCGGCCAAGTACCTGGGCCTGCCCTCGGAAGAAGCCTTCATGGGCCGAGGCGTCTCAGGCTGCGCGACTTGTGATGGTTTTTTCTACCGTGACCAAGACGTTTGCGTCGTCGGCGGCGGTAACACGGCCGTCGAAGAGGCGCTTTATTTGTCCAACATCGCCAAAAAAGTTTACTTGGTCCACCGACGTGACAAGTTCAAGGCCGAGCCGATCATGATCGACAAGCTGCAAGAAAAAGTGGCTGCCGGCAAAATTGAACTGAAGGTTTTCAAAACGCTGGACGAAGTGTTGGGCGACGCCAGCGGCGTCACCGGGGTACGCTTGAAAGACACCCAAACGGATGCGACCGAGGACTTGGCCTTGTCTGGTTGCTTCATTGCCATTGGGCACCACCCGAACACCGACATTTTTACGGGCCAATTGGACATTCAGAACGGCTACATCGTGACCCGTTCGGGTCTGAATGGCTTTGCCACCATGACCAGCGTGCCCGGCGTTTTTGCCGCAGGCGATGTGCAAGACCACGTTTACCGCCAAGCCATCACCAGCGCAGGCACCGGTTGTATGGCCGCGTTGGATGCACAGCGGTTCTTGGAGCAGGAATCCTAACAAAAATTGTCGATTCGGCGTTTTCTGCTTATAATGGCAGGCTTTGCTGAAGGTTTTCAACCCTTGGCAAATGAAAAAACCGCTTTTCCAAGTTTTCAACTTGTACCCCCCTCTGACCCAGGATGAAAAGCGAGGTGCAGCCCCTCTTGGGCTGTTAACAGTCAACCATAGGAGTGTCATCATGGCACGCGTTTGCGAAGTAACGGGCAAGGGCCCGATGGTGGGAAACAATGTTTCTCACGCCAACAACAAAACAAAGCGCCGGTTCTTGCCGAACCTGCAATACCGCCGTTTCTGGGTGGAAACTGAAAACCGCTGGGTTCGCCTGCGTGTTTCCAGCGCTGCCCTGCGTCTGATTGACAAAAACGGTATCGATGCTGTGCTCGCCGACCTGCGCGCACGTGGCCAAGCTTAAGGAGAACAAACATGGCTTCTAAAGGCGGACGCGAAAAAATCAAGCTGGAATCCACTGCGGGTACCGGCCACTTCTACACCACGACCAAAAACAAGAAAACCACGCCCGAAAAAATGCTGATCATGAAATTTGATCCCAAGGCACGCAAGCACGTGGAATACAAGGAAATCAAGCTGAAGTAATTCACGCTGATGACCTCAACAAAAAAGCCGCTTCACAGCGGCTTTTTTGTTTTCTGCAGCTTGAGGATTTTTAGTTCAAGCAGCGGCACGCAGACGCATCGAGAAGTCACGCAAAGCGGCGATGCCGCTTTCTTCGGCGCGACGGCACCATGCCTGGAGCTCTTGCGTCAATTGTTCGCGGGTGTGTGAAGTGCTCAACCAGAGTTGGCGCAATTCTTCGCGCATGGCCACCATCTTGCCCAATTCAGGGTAAGTGGCCATGGCCTCGGCCAGCACGGGCTGAGCGGCCAAAGGAATGTTGGCCGTGTCGCGGTGCAACCAGCGGCGCGCCATGCGCAGGGGCTTGGAGTCGCTGTGCTTGGACTTCAGCGCCGCCAATTCGCGGCGCAAGCCGCGGGCATAACTGGCCATGACTTCGTAGCGGTTGGCGATCACGGCTTCCAGGGTTTTTTCGTCCGCGATGGGCTTGATGTCACCAAAAGCCAACTTGGGCGGCACGGTGCGAACCTTGGCCAAACCAATGGATTGCATCATGCTGATGTAGAGCCAGCCCACATCAAATTCGTAAGGCTTGACCGAGAACTTGGCCGAGGTGGGGTAGGTGTGGTGGTTGTTGTGCAACTCTTCACCGCCAATGATGATGCCCCAGATGGACACATTGGTCGACGCATCTTGCGACTCAAAATTGCGGTAACCGGTCCAGTGGCCCAGGCCATTGATGATGCCGGTGGCCATGACAGGAATCCAGAGCATTTGCACCGCCCAGACGGTCATGCCGATCAGGCCGAAAAAGGCCAAGTCGATGACCATCATCAAGGCCACGCCTTGCCATGAGAAACGGGTGTAGAGGTTGCGCTCAATCCAGTCGTCGGGTGTGCCACGGCCATACTTTTCCATGGTTTCCATGTTCTTGCATTCAGCACGGTACAACTCGACGCCTTCCAACAGCAGCTTCTTGATGCCGCGGGTTTGGGGGCTGTGGGGGTCTTCTTCCGTTTCGCATTTGGCGTGGTGCTTGCGGTGAACGGCCACAAATTCTTTGGTCACCATGCCGGTCGTCAACCACAACCAGAAACGGAAAAAATGCGAAGGGATGGCGTGCAGTTCAAGCGAACGATGGGCTTGTGCACGGTGCAAGAAGATGGTCACCGAGCAGATGGTCAGGTGAGTGACCACCAAAGTGAGCAGCGTGATGGCCCAGCCGTTCCAATGCAAAAGCCCAAAGGACAACCAGTCAATCAAAGCGTGAACCAAGGACTGGAAGGTTGAGGGGTCAGATAAAGTCATTCAATACCTTTGACGCGCCAACAGGGCGCAAGAATGAGGGCTGGCAATCAGCACAGTGCAGAATTTTAACCGCTGAGGCGGCATTTGTCTCTCTTTTTTAGATCAGGGTCATTCCCGACGAATCAAGGCTTCTTTTGCCAAACAGCTGCGAAAAAGGCGTCAGTTGCATGCAAATGAGGCCAAAGCCGCAAATAAGGCGAAGACGCAGCGGCTTCCGAAATGGCGGGCAGGGGGGGGACTTTGAGGCCCTCCAGCAAGGCGCCGACTGGCAGGAGCACAAAGTCGGGGTGGGCCTCACTGAACGCCTGTGCGATGGCCTCGTTTTCCGCTTGCAGCAAACTGCAAGTCGCGTAGACCAAGCGGCCACCTGGCTTCAAAAGGCGCGCGGCACTTTGCAAAATGGCCGTCTGCTTCACGGTGAGTTCTTCAATGGCTTGCGGGCTTTGACGCCATTTCAAGTCTGGATTGCGGCGCAAGGTGCCCAAACCCGAGCAAGGCGCGTCCACCAGCACCCGGTCAATCTTGCCGGACAAGCGCTTGACCCGCTCGTCGCGTTCGTGGGCAATGGCGGCGGGGTGAACATTCGACAAGCCGCTGCGTGCCAGGCGTGGCTTTAAAGCGTCAAGTCGATGCGCGGAGGTGTCAAAGGCGTACAAACGCCCCGTGCTGCGCATGGAAGCGCCAATGGCCAGGGTTTTGCCGCCCGCGCCCGCGCAGAAATCGACCACCATCTCGCCACGGTGCGCGTCCAGCAACAACGCCAAGAGCTGCGAACCTTCGTCTTGCACCTCGATGGCGCCCCGGGTGAAAGCGTCGAGCTTGGTCAAGCTGGGCTTTTCAGCCAAGCGCAAACCCCACGGGGAATACGGCGTTTCGGTCGAGGCAATACCGGCCTTCTTGAGTTCTTTTTGAAGGGCCGAGCGCTTCCCTTTGAAATCATTCACCCGCAAATCCAAGGGCGCGGACTGGTTCAAACTGGCCACCAAGGGCCAAAAATCGGCTTCAGCACCCATGGCACCCATTTCGGTTTTGAGCGACTGGGCCAACCAATCCGGCAGGTTGTGCCGATGCTGCTCCATGAGTTGCTCGTCTGAAACGGCATCGGAAGCATCGAGCCAATGTTTTTCTTTGTCCGACAAAACACTTTTGACGAAGTCGCGCGGGCCGTAGAAACCCAAAATCGCCAAGCGACGTTCCCGCGCGCCCGAACCTGCGCGGGCCAAGTATTCAAAACGCAACTTGTGGCGGAGCACATTGAAAGCCGTCTCAGCCAGGGTGGCCCGTTCGCGTGGGCCCAAGTTGCGGTGGTCTCTAAAAAACCGAGACACCACCTGATCCGCGGGGTGCTCGAACAACAAAACCTGCCTGACCAATTCGGTGCAGGCTTCTAACAAAATTTGAGGATGCATGGGGGCTATTGTCCCTCACTCACTTTTGCCAGTGGTCAACCTGTGTTGCGCAACCCCGAAGCAATGCCGTTGATGGACAAGTGAATGCCTCGGTGGATGCGCTCATCGGTGTCGCCCGCTCGCAAACGCCGAACCAATTCCACCTGCAAATGGTGCAAGGGGTCGATGTAGGGGAAGCGGTGCTGGATGGAACGCGCCAACGAGGCGTTGTTGGCCAAGCGGCTCGTTTGCCCGGTAAGCAGCCCCAACACCTCGCTGGTGAGGTGCCACTCGGCTTCAATGGCTTTGAATATTTTGTTGCGCAACTTGGTGTCCTCAACCAAGCTGGCGTAACGCGAGGCCAAGGCCAAATCGCTCTTGGCCAAAACCATGTCCATGTTCGACAACAAGGTATTGAAGAAGGGCCATTGACGCTGCATGCGCTGCAGTAATTTGAGCTTGGCCGCGTAGTCGGGCTGGTCGGGCTGGCCTAAAAACGCCTTCACAGCGGAGCCGAAACCATACCAACCGGGCAAGGTCAAGCGGCACTGGCCCCAGCTGAATCCCCAGGGAATGGCACGCAAATCTTCAATGCGTTGATTGGCCTTGCGAGAGGCCGGACGCGAGCCAATGTTGAGCTCCGCGATTTCTCGAATTGGCGTGGCCGTGAAGAAGTAATCCGTAAAACCCGGTGTGCCGTAAACCAAAGCACGGTAGGCCTGCATGCTCGCTTCAGACAATTGGGCCGCTGCTTCCAAGAAGGCTTTTTGAGCGGGCTTGGTGGGTTGCAACAGCGTGGCCTCCAAAGTGGCCGCGATCAAGGTTTCTAAATTGCGTCGGCCAATTTCAGGGTTGGCGTATTTGGAACCAATCACCTCGCCCTGCTCGGTCAATCGAATCTGCCCACGCACCGTGCCTGGGGGCTGGGCCAAAATGGCTTGGTAGCTGGGGCCGCCGCCTCGTCCAACCGTGCCGCCTCGACCGTGGAACAAGCGCAGCTGGATGGGCGCCACACCGCTCGACTCGGCATGGTCTTTGAGTTCATCAAAGAAGGCCGCGAGCGCGGTTTCAGCGCGGTACAACTCCCAGTTGCTGGTGAAGATGCCGCCGTCTTTGTTGCTGTCGGAGTAACCCAACATGATGTCTTGTTCAGCGCCACTGCGGCGCACCAAATCCAAAATGCCGGGCAGCTCATAAAAAGCCCGCATGATGACCGGCGCTTGGCGCAAGTCTTCAATGGTTTCAAACAGCGGCACGACGATCAAATCGGCCACGGCCGCGGTGGATACACCCCCTTTGGGTGCGTTATCGGCATTCAAACGGGGGGCGCCGCGAAGCAAACCCAATTCTTTTTGCAGCAACAAAACCTCGAGCAAATCGCTGACGCTTTCGGTGTGGCTGATGATGTAGTGGCGAATCGCCTCTGGGCCATACAACGAGCGCATTTCGCGGGCCGTGGCGAAGACCGCCAACTCGCTTTGCGTCCAATCGGAATAAGCCGCTCCGTGCACGCGCAAGGAGCCTGGGTCTTGTAATTGCGCCAGCAACAAGTTGCGCTTGGCGTTTTCATCCAAGGCGCTGTAGTCCGCCACGACACCGGCTGTCGCCAACAACTCCGTCAGTACTTTTTCATGTTGATCGGAGCTTTGGCGCAAGTCCACCGTGGCCAAATGAAAGCCAAACACCGACACCGCACGGCGCAAGGCCTGCAAACGCCCTTGGGCCAACAGGGCGCCGCCGTGACCGGTCAAAGACGCGTGGATGGTGTTGAGATCGTCTAAAAACGCTTGCGGGCCTGCATACGGATTCTGCGGTGGCAAAGCATGGCGAGCGGCGTCGCCCCCAGTCAGGTTCTTTAGGGTGGCGGCCAAACGCGCATAAAGACCCGCCAAGACGCGGCGATAGGGTTCGTCCAAGCGGTGCTCGTTGTGATCGGGCGAGGCATCGGCCAAGGCTTGCATGGCGGGGCTGATTTGCGCCAAACGGGTTGACATCGACAATTCGCCGCCCAACAAATGCACTTGCGTCAAATAGTGACGCAAGACGGTGTCGCACTGGCGCTTTAAAGCGAAGGTCAAGGTATCGGCGCCCACATTGGGATTGCCATCGCGGTCGCCGCCAATCCATTGGCCCATGCGGAAAAAGGGGGCAATCGCTTCGGTGCCCAACGCCTCTTCCAATTCCGCATACAACTTGGGAATTTCTTGCAAGAAAGTGGCTTCGTAATAGCTCAATGAATTTTCAATTTCGTCGGCCACCGTGAGTTTAGAAAAGCGCAACAAGCGGGTGTGCCAAAGTTGCAGCACGCGAACGCGCAAGGCTTGTTCATTGGCGGCCAAAGCCTTCAGCGTTAAGGCATCGGGTTTTTTTCCTCCACCAGAAGCGGGTTGTGCTTGCGCTTGAATGTGGTCCCGCGCTTCGAGCAACTGGGCGATGTCGCGTTCGGCATCCAGAATGCTTTTGCGTTGCACCTCCGTGGGGTGGGCCGTCAACACGGGCGACACAAAACTTTGGGCCAAGGTTTGCACCACGTCGTCGGTCGTGATGCCCGCCTGCTTGACACGGGCCAAGGCCAAGGCCACGCTGCCTTCTTGCACATCGCCTGCTCGGTCATGAACGGCGCGGCGTCGAATGTGGTGCCGGTCTTCGGCCAGGTTTGCCAAGTGACTGAAATAGGTGAAGGCCCGAATCACACTGACGGTTTGGTCGGCGCTGATCGACTTGAGCAACTTCTTCAACGCCTTGTCGGCGGCTTGGTCGGCATCGCGACGAAACGCCACCGACAACTGGCGCACTTGCTCCACCAAGGCAAAAGCGCTTTCCCCTTCTTGCTCGCGCACCACATCGCCCAAAAGGCGACCCAGCAAACGAATGTCGTTGACCAGGGGTTGGTCTTTGAGGGCGGTGGTGGAGGTTCGTTTCATATGAAAGTGTCAGCGGTTTAGGGGCTTCAATCACAAAGGCGAATACAAAGGCAAAGGCAGACCGATTGGGTGGTTTTCCAAGTCTGCTTTGTAATTTTATTACACATTTTCTTTGCTTGAAAGCCGCATAAATTACCAATTTTTTGTTCGCATTGGCCTTTATGCAAACGCTTGCAAATCATTTTTGGCCTTCTTTTGTCTCATTTTTGCCACATATTGGGTGACATTAATAAGACGTTCTTTGTTCATAAACAAGGGCTGACAGAGCGAAAATATTTCAAATTTGCGACCATGAGCGCACCCTAGGGAAAGTCCTAGTATTGCAATCGTTTGCATTTTGCAAGGTTGATTTGTAAACTCCTGTCACGGATCGGTCATTGACCCCGTCAACTGTTAGCACCTGTTTAATCCTTTTGGAGACTTTCAATGAAAAAATATCGCCCAAGCGCGAAATCTGCCGTTGCCATCGCAGCGGCCCTGACCCTGCTGCCCGCTGCTGGCGCATGGGCCCAATCCGCTGCCAACGACGGCACTTTGAACCTGGACACCGTTGTGGTCACGGGTGTGGCGCAAGGCGGCTCCAAAATGAAGCAAAGTATTGCGGTCAGCTCGGTTGACAGCGAAACCATTTTTGCGTCTCAACCCCAAAACGCTTCCGACGTCTTGTCGAGCATTCCTGGCCTGATGGTGCAAGCCTCGGGTGGTGCTGGTAACGCCAACGCTTCGGTGCGTGGCTTGCCCATTTCAGCCGGCGGTTCACGCTACTTGCAATTCCAAGAAGACGGCTTGCCTGTCTTGTTGTTTGGTGACATTGCTTTTGGCACGCCCGACGATTTCTTGCGCGTTGACAGCACCTTGGACCGCGTTGAAGCAGTTCGTGGCGGCACAGGCTCCACCTTGACCACCAACGGCCCTGGCGGCATCGTCAACTACATCAGCAAAACCGGCATGGAACAAGGCGGCAGCGTCGGCTTGACCACAGGTGTGGGTTACAAAGAAGCCCGCTTCGACTTCAACTACGGCGGCAAGTTGGGCGATAAAACCCATTATTTTGTCGGCGGTTTTTTTGATCAAGGCCAAGGCCCTCGTCAAAACAGCGCTTCTGCGATTGAAGGCGGTCAAATCAAGGGCAACATCACCCAAGAACTGGACAACGGCTTTATTCGCTTCAACTTCAAACACCTGGCTGACCAATCGCCGCTGTACATGCCCGCCCCTGTGAGCATTACAAACGGCCAGATCAATACCGTCGCTGGCATCAACCCTCGCACCTACACCGGTTATTCAGCCTACATGCCCACCGACACCGTGGTCACCAACAGCAACGCCAGCAAGATCAATTCAAGCAACAGCGGCTTGACCACACGGGTGGATTCTTATGGCGTTGAAGGCGAATTCCGTCTGGGCAATGGCTGGACATTCAACGACAAATTCCGCACGGCTGCTAATTCTGGCAACTGGATGGGCTGGTACCCTCCCAGCGGCGTCTCGGCTGCTGCCGCCGGAACAACCTACGCCACCGGCCCCAATGCAGGCAAGGCATTTACGGGTCAATCTTTCGAGAACGTCGCGTTTGACGTGTCGGTTAACAATTTAGGCAACACCACCAACGATGCCAAGGTCTACAAAAACTTCACCTTGGATGATGGCGCCAAGTTGACCGCCACGGCCGGTTTGTTCACCAATGTGCAACACGTGAACCTGACTTGGAACTTCAACGATTACTTGATGCAGGCTACCAACTCCAACCCCGCCTTGTTGAAGAACAGCAAGACCAACAGCTATGGCTTGATTGGCCCCGCTTTTGGCGGTTGCTGCTCACGTGACATCAATGCCACCTACAACACCATGGCACCTTACGGTGTGGTGAGCTACGAAAAAGGGGCGTTGACCTTGGACGCCAGCGTGCGCTATGACAACCAGACAGCCAGCGGTTACTACAACGCGGCGACCTTGTCTAACAACGCCATGTCTTACTCGCCCTCTGGCGCTGTGGCCATTGACTACTCTGTCCACCACACCGAGTACTCTTTGGGTGCCAACTACCTGATCGACAAAGACATGGCCTTGTTTGGCCGCGTCAGCAGCGGTGCTGCCTTTAATGCTGACCGCATCATGTTCAACGGTCCTTTGAGCGGTTCGCAAGCGATCCCCATCAACACCGTCGATCAGTATGAAGCTGGTATCAAGCTGAAGACGGGTAACTTGAGCTCGTTCATTACCTTGTTCGATGCCAAGACTTCGGAGTCCAACTACAGCGCCACGACCCAAATCCAATCTGCCAACAAGTATGACGCCAAGGGCTTTGAAATTGAAGAAGGCTACCGCCTTGGCAATTTCCACCTGAGCGCTGGATTGACTTACACCAATTCCAACACCACATCAGGAACCAACAAGGGCCAGCCCGCCAACCGCCAACCCAAGGTCATGTACCAAGCAGGCCCCAGCTACATCAACGACAAGTTCGACGTGGGCTTCAACATCGTTGGCATGACCAAGGCACCAGAAGTGGACGAAAGCCCCGTGGTTTGGTTACCCGCTTACACCTTGGTGAACATGCACGCCAATTACGCCGTGGATCAACACACCACCGTGTCATTTGGCGTGTACAACCTGTTCAACACCTTGGGTTACACCGAAGCGGATGGCACCACGGCCGCCCGCGCTCTGAACGGCCGCAACGCCCGTTTGACCTTGAAATACGCTTTTTAAGGCTGCCCACACCGCTTGGCATTTGGCCAAGCAAAAGGAGGTGCTTCAATAGAGGCCCATCCCTCAAAAAGCCCCGCTCGCGGGGCTTTTCCTTTTGGGACTCTACTCATTCAACTTGGAGTGGGCCGGTGACTTCGACAATCGGCTTGACCGGATTCACAGAAGCGGTCTTGTCTTCAATCGTAATTTAATTACCAAAAATGAAGGCAAATTTGTGATAAGTTACAACTTCGTTGGATTAGTGAATACACCCATAAAAAAAGTGAGCATAATGCAGCCATCGCTTGTAAAATATCACAGTAGCTGGTTTTGCAATGTAGTAAAAACAAACGTTTGCATTGGGTCCTTTTGAGCACCTGAAGCTATTTTTTTTGTTGCAGAGCCTGCAAAATAAGGGTTTTACCTTATTTCCCACTTGGTTTGAATTCATACAATTGCAAACGATTGCAGTTATACCCTGCGCGAACAAGGAGACCTCTTCAAATGATGGATTACGCCAGTCGGCAACGCAGCTCAAACAAGCTCCTCATCGGCCTTGGCGCGGTGTTGGTGTTTCACGTGTTGTTGCTTTGGGCGATCAATTCGGGCTTGGCTCGCAAGTTCGTCAAAGTGATCAAAGGCCCCGTGGAGGCCGAGCTGTTGGAAGAAAAGAAACCCGACATCCCGCCCCCACCGCCACCGCCCCCACCCAAAAATTTGCCCCCACCCCCTCCACCCACTTA
>Ga0208381_1000170_pt1 | contig 26140 bp, 26 predicted proteins | sample CryBogCBE13Jul09_FD_184572 | JGI IMG/M metagenome (GOLD analysis project Ga0208381, IMG submission 184572) | Freshwater microbial communities from Crystal Bog, Wisconsin, USA - CBE13Jul09 (SPAdes) (version 2) | ecosystem: Environmental > Aquatic > Freshwater > Lake | place: Crystal Bog...
GGCCCGCTTTGGGCGGGATTGGTCCTGCCGACTCAGCAAAAAGTAGCGCTCATCAAACTGGTGCAAAGTTTGTAAGCCACGCCCCGCTCGGTCCAAATAGCCCAAGCCCAAATCCAAGGTGAGTTGTTCCAATCCGAGCTCGATGGCCTGTGACGACAAGGCCAAGACCACCGGCTGAATGCCCGGAAAAACTTCCCTCAGGTGCACCGCAAAACGGGTGGCAATGGGAATGGCCGTGGGCACCGCGCCCATGCGCAGATGCCCTCTGGGCTGATCGACTTGGCTTTGCAACTCCTGCTTGAGCAAAGCGTGTTCTTGCAGCATGCGGCGGGCCGTGCTCAGCACCTGTTCGCCTTCGGCGGTGAAGCCCGAAAACTGACGCGCCCGCTTGACAATCACCACGCCATACTCGGACTCCAAGGCCCGCAACGCGTTCGACAGCGCGGGTTGGGTGATGTGACAAGCCTCCGCCGCCCGACCAAAATGGCGGTGCTCGCTCAGCGAAACCAAGTAGCGGAACGAAGCCAGCACGTTCATGGCTCAAGTTCCTTGGCTGATTTTGATGGTCGGAAACTTGGACGAAAAATCTTTGGCTTGTTGGGCCACTTTGAGCGCAACTTTGCGCGCAACGGTTTTATACAGGCCTGCCACCTCGCTCTGCGGTTCGGCCACCACGGTGGGCGTGCCGCTGTCGGCTTGCAAACGAATTTGAATGTCGAGCGGCAACGCGCCCAGGTAGTTGAGGTTGAAATCGATCGCCATTCGTTGGCCGCCGTCGGCACCAAAAATGTGCTCCACATGGCCGCACTGGCTGCAGACATGGACAGCCATGTTTTCAACAATACCCAAAATCGGCACGCCCACTTTCTCAAACATTTTGATGCCCTTGCGCGCATCGAGCAGCGCAATGTCTTGCGGCGTGGTCACCACCACCGCGCCGGTGATGGGCACCCGTTGCGCCAGCGTCAGTTGAATGTCGCCGGTGCCGGGGGGCATGTCGACAATCAAATAATCGAGGTCTTTCCAGTTGGTTTGACGCAGCAATTGTTCCAGGGCTTGGGTGGCCATGGGGCCGCGCCAAATCATGGCTTCGTCCTGGGCCACCAAAAAACCAATCGACATGACCTGGACGCCGTGCTTCAAGTGCGGCTCCATGGTTTTGCCGTCCAAGGTTTCGGGCTTGCCAGACAAGCCCATCATCATGGGCTGGCTGGGGCCATAAATATCGGCATCCAACAGGCCCACGCGGGCGCCTTCGGCGGCCAAGGCCAAGGCCAAGTTCACCGCCGTGGTGCTCTTGCCCACGCCGCCCTTGCCGGAGGCCACGGCAATGATGTTGCGGACCTCCGGTAACAGGGGCACGCCACGCTGCACCGCATGCGGCACGACCCGGCTTTTGACCTCAACCTGTGCCTCCACCACGCCGGGCACGCCGAGCGCAGCTGCTTTCACAGCCGCCTCCAAGGCGGGCACCAAGGACTTGGCGGGGTAGCCCAATTCGACTTGGATGTGGGCCCGACCTGAGTTCAATTGCACCGATTGAATGGCCTTGGCATGTTCATGGGCCAAGCTTTGCCCGGTCAAGGGGTCAAGAACCGTTGCCAACGCTTGGTGGAGTGCCTGCAAAGTGGCGGTGTCGTTGGTGGAGGAAGCGGCGGACGAGACGGGGGGCTGAGTGGACATGTTGGTGAGGCTGGCGACAAAATCGAGGGTAAACGGACTGAATTCGGCAGTCCGACTGTTTCAAACAAGCCGCCAGTTTAGAACGAACCCAATGTCCGCCAAGTCTGCGTGGCGATGAGGCCTAAAATCGGCTTGTTGCTTGGGGGAAATTCTTCACCGAGCCTGTCTCCGTTGCCTTTTTGGCTGAACCCCTGAACCCATTGCCTTGCCCATGACCCGCCGCTTGTTTGTCACCACCGCCCTCCCCTACGCCAATGGCAACTTCCACATTGGCCACATCATGGAGTACATCCAGGCGGACATATGGGTGCGCTTTCAGCGCATGCGCGGGAACGAGGTTCATTTTGTTTGTGCCGACGATGCCCACGGCGCGCCGATCATGATTGCCGCTGAGAAGGCCGGCGTCACACCGCGCCAATTTGTCGACAACATCGCCGCGGGACGGCCTCCTTATTTACAAGGCTTTCACATCGAGTTTGACAACTGGAGCCACACCGACAGCGAGGAAAACCACGCCCTGTGCCGAGAAATTTACTTGGATTTGCAACAGGCCGGCTTGATCGAAACACGGGAAATTGAGCAGTTTTTTGACCCCGAAAAAGGCATGTTTCTCCCCGACCGCTTCATCAAAGGGGAATGCCCTCAATGCGGCGCCAAAGACCAATACGGCGACAACTGCGAAGTCTGCGGCGCGGTCTATGCGCCCACCGATTTGAAGCACCCTTTCTCGGCCTTGAGCGGCGCGACACCGGTACTCAAAACCAGTCAGCATTATTTTTTCAAGCTGTCCGATCCCCGCTGCGCCGCCTACCTTAAGCAGTGGACGCAAGACGGCAAGTTGCAACCCGAGGTGGCCAACAAAATCAAAGAGTGGTTCGAGCCCAAGAAAGACGAGAACGGCCAGCCTTTGAGCCAAGCCGACTCCGGCTTGTCCGACTGGGATATTTCCCGCGACGCCCCTTATTTCGGCATTGAAATTCCAGGCGCTCCGGGCAAGTATTTTTATGTTTGGTTTGACGCCCCCATCGGTTACTTGGCCTCGTTAAAGAACCTCATGACGCGCCGGGGTGAGGACTTCGACGCCTTCATGGCCGACCCGTCGGTTGAGCAATACCATTTCATTGGCAAAGACATCGTGACCTTCCACACGCTGTTTTGGCCCGCCGTGTTGCACTTCGCCAAGCGCAAGGAACCCAACAACATTTTTGTGCATGGCCACCTGACGGTGAACGGCGAAAAAATGAGCAAGAGCCGAGGCAACGGCATTGACCCACTCAAGTACCTGAGCCTAGGGATGAACCCCGAGTGGCTGCGCTACTACATTGCCGCCAAGTTGAATGCCCACGTTGAAGATGCCGACTTCAACACCAGCGACTTTGTGACCCGCGTCAACAGCGATTTGGTGGGCAAATACATCAACATCGCCAGCCGAGCGGCGGGCTTTTTGACCAAACGATTTAACGGAAAACTCGGCAAGGTGTCGGCCGATGGCCAGGCCTTGTTGACCCAACTGCAAGCGGGCATCGCGCCCATTGCCACGTCATTTGAAGCGCGCGAATACGGCAAAGCCCTGCGCGACACCATGCTTTTGGCCGACCGCGTCAACGAGTACGTTGACCAAAACAAACCTTGGGAATTGGCCAAACAAGAAGGCCAAGAAGCCCGTTTGCACGATGTCTGTACCACCTGTATTGAAGCCTTCCGCCTTTTGACCTTGGTGCTTAAACCCGTGCTGCCGTCTTTATCCCAACAGGTGGAAGCGTTCTTGAACATCGCGCCCATGCGCTTTACCGATGCCAACCACTTTCTCGGTGAGGGCCACGCCATCCAGACCTACCAGCACCTGATGCAGCGGGTCGACCCCAAGCACATCGAGGCCTTGTTTGAAGCGCCCCCCGCCTTGGCAGCGTTGGCAGAAAAGGCCGAACCCGCCGAATCGACCTTGCCCGGCGGCGAAGCCATCGCGCCCACCATCACCATCGATGACTTTGCCAAGGTGGATTTGCGCATTGCCAAAATCGTCGCTTGCGAAGCCGTTGAGGGCTCCACAAAATTGCTCCGCCTCAGCCTGGACGCCGGCGAGGGCCGCCTGCGCAATGTGTTCAGCGGCATTGCCAGCGCCTACAAGCCCGAGCAACTGGTGGGCCAACTCACCGTGCTGGTGGCGAACTTGGCGCCTCGAAAAATGAAATTTGGCGTCAGCGAAGGGATGGTGCTGGCCGCCAGCCACGCCGATGACAAAGCCCAACCCGGCATTTACGTCTTAACGCCTTGGCCCGGGGCTCAGCCGGGCATGCGGATCGGCTAGGAAGCCCTTTTAAAGCGCACAATATTTGTCTATGAACTGGCCCCTTGCCCACTTCCACCCCCGGTTGATAGACAGTCTGAAGCACTACTCTCGGTTGCGCTTTTTCAAAGACTTGGGCGCGGGCGTCACCGTGGGCGTGGTGGCTTTGCCTTTGGCCATGGCCTTTGCCATTGCCAGTGGCTTACCGCCCTCGGCGGGACTTTGGACGGCGATCATTGGGGGGGGCTTGGTGTCTTTGCTGGGCGGCTCGAGCGTCCAAATTGGCGGCCCTGCCGGCGCCTTCATTGTGGTGGTTTACAGCATCATCGAGCACCATGGGGTAGCCAATTTACTGGTCTCCACCGTGTTGGCGGGCCTGGTGCTGTTCGCCATGGGCCTGCTGCGTTTGGGTTCTTTGGTGCGTTTTGTGCCGGTCAGCATCATTGTGGGCTTCACCAACGGGATCGCTGTTTTGATTGCTTTGTCGCAACTCAAAGACCTGCTGGGTTTGCAAATTCAACACATGCCCGCTGAATTTTTCGCCGTCCTCCAAGCCTTGTTCTCCCATTTAAACAGCTTTAACCCTTGGGCCTTGGCGCTGGGTTTGGGGAGTTTTTTGGGTTTGCTTTTTTGGTCAAAATTAGGGGGCCCCAACCCAGCACAAACAGCCAAGTTGCGTGAACTTTTGGGTGATTTACCCGGCTTCAAAGGGACCGCCAACACCCTGCAACGCTTGCCCGGTCCTGTGGTCGCCTTGTTCAGCCTGACTGCCTTGGCCTGGTGGTTTGAGTTGCCTGTGGACACCATTGGCAGTCGCTTTGGCAGCATTCCGAGTGGCCTACCAGCCTTTGCTTGGCCAGACATTTCTTGGGGCAGCGCCCGCAACCTGGTCGCGCCCACCTTGACCTTGGCCCTGCTGGGGGCGGTTGAGTCTTTGCTTTGCGCCCGAGTCGCAGACCAAATGGTCGACCCCCACACCGACCCCAGTTACCACCTCAAACGCCACGACCCCAATCAAGAACTGATGGCGCAAGGGGTGGCCAATTTCGTCACGCCGTTTTTTGGCGGTATGCCCGTGACCGGCACGATTGCCCGGACCGTGACCAATTTGCGCGCCGGCGCCACCAGCCCAGTCTCTGGCGTGATCCATTCACTGACCTTGGCCGTAATAGTGTTGCTGGCCGCGCCCTTGGCGATGCACATTCCTTTGGCGGTGTTGTCGGGCATCTTGTTGTCGGTGGCTTGGAACATGGGGGAGTGGCACGCCTTTGTTGACCAGCGCGCTTATTCGTTGCACTACAAACTGCTGCTGCTGGGCACCTTTGTTCTCACGGTGGTGCTTGATTTGACCGTCGCCATGGAAGTTGGCCTGGGCTTGTCTTGCTTGCTGTTTGTGCGCCGCATGGGCGCCTTGTTCGAAGTGCGCGCCAAAGCGAACCCCACCGCCGCCTTGGGGACCACCGCCTTGGGGACCACCGCCTTGGGCGCCTCCTCCGACAAGCCCCGACTCCAACAATTCGATCTTTATGGCGCACTGTTCTTTGCAGCGGTTCACCGCATCGACGAGTTGATTGAGAAAGTCACACCCAACACCACTTTTTTGTTGGATGAGCACCAACTCATTAACTTGGATACGTCCGGCATTGATGCGCTGCGGCAATTAAACCAAAGCCTGATTCAGCAAGGCGGCTCCTTGCGCATTGTTCGCCTGCAAACCCAACCCATGAGCCTGATGCACCGCTCGGGCTTGGCCCAAGAGCTGGCTGAATGCAGTGCAGAATTAGCGCCTGAAGTTGCAGCAGAATAAAATAAACCCTTCTTCCCGAGGAATCTCCATGCCTTTCTTTCGCCGCCCCGATTACGCCTCTGAAACCACTCAGTTTTTGCATTCCTTGACAGAAAAGAATCCGAATTTGCCCGCCGAACAACTGGCTGGGCGTGCCTTGCTGTGGGACAAGGCCATTGACCCCCAACTGCAAGCTGAATTCAAGGCCGGCCGGGTGGATCAAACGCCTTATGTTTACATTCCTAAAAAGCAAGCCGCCTGAGCAGCTTGATGCAGCGTCATCCAGCCCAAGCGGCTTTGCGATCTAGGCCGCGTTTCTCATGGTCGAGATGACCGAGATGACCGCGATGACCGAAATGATTGCAATGGCCGAGAGGGGCGCAGAAACCGCCGTCATGGACCACGTGGCCGTGGCGCGCCTTTACGGCGAGCCGCTGTTTAACCTGCCCAATGACCTTTACATCCCGCCGGACGCGCTGGAGGTTTTTTTAGAGGCTTTTGAGGGGCCGCTCGATCTGCTGCTTTATTTGATCCGCAAGCAGAACTTCAACATCCTCGACATCCCGATGGCGAGCGTGACGCGCCAGTACCTGGTCTATGTGGACGAAATTCGCAATCACAATTTGGAGTTGGCCGCCGAATACCTGTTGATGGCGGCGATGCTGATCGAAATCAAGTCGCGCATGCTGTTGCCCCCTAAAAAGGTGGCCGAGGGGGTGGAGGCCGAAGACCCCCGCGCCGAGTTGGTGCGCCGCTTGCTCGAATACGAGCAAATGAAATTGGCCTCCACGCACCTGAACGCCCTGCCCCAAGACGGCCGGGATTTTTTGCGCGCCCAGGTGGTGATCGAGCAAAGCCTGACGCCGCGGTTTCCCGACGTCAATGTGCTCGACTTACAAAGCGCTTGGCAGGCTATTTTGAAGCGCGCCAAATTGGTTCAGCACCACAAAATTACCCGTGAAGAACTGAGTGTTCGGGATTACATGAGCCGCTTGTTGCGTCAGTTGCAAGGGAAAAAATTTGTCGAATTCGAAAACCTCTTTGACCCCGAGCAAGGCAGCACCGTGCTGGTGGTGACCTTCATCGCCCTGCTCGAACTTGCCAAAGAAACGCTGATCGAAATTACCCAAGCCGAAGCGTTTGCGCCGATCTATGTGCGCTTGTCTTACACGCCCGTCTAATTATCAAGCGCCGCCGCGCTCCGCTTTGGGCTCACGCCCCATCAATTGCGCCACGGCCTCATGGGGCTGGCGTTGGCCCTCAAGCAAAGCCAAAACAGCTTGCGAAATCGGCATGTCCACGCCCAAGGCCAAAGCCCGTGCGACCACGGTGCGGGCGCTGTAAACCCCTTCAGCGACATGGCCCAAAGAGGCCAAGGCTTGGTCCAGGCTTTGGCCTTGCGCCATGAGCAAGCCCACCTGGCGGTTCCGGCTCAAATCGCCTGTGGCGGTCAATACCAAATCGCCCAAGCCCGATAAACCCATGAAGGTTTCGGTTTGAGCGCCCAAAGCCAAGCCCAAGCGGGTCATTTCAGCCAAGCCACGGGTGATCAAGGCCGCGCGCGCATTGAGCCCTAAGGACAGGCCATCGCACAGGCCCGTCGCAATGGCCAATACATTTTTGACGGCGCCGCCGACTTCAACGCCGATCAAGTCCTCGCTGGCGTAAACACGCAACTGGGCGCTGTGCAAGGCGTTGACCATCAAGTCTCTCAAATGGGCGTCTGCGGCGGCGGCCACCAAGGCGGTGGGCAACCCCAAGGCCACTTCTTTGGCAAAACTGGGGCCACTCAAGGCGCCTACTTGGCATTTTGGGGCCACTTGGGCCGCTATTTCGTGGCCCAAACAGCCGCCGGCTTCAAACCCTTTGCACAGCCACGCCACCGGAGCGGATTGATCGGCCAAGGCGCTGAGGGTTTCTCGCAAGGCGGCCATGGGCGTGCCGATGACCACCAAGTCGGCGCCTTGGACGGCCGCCAAGAGGGAACCGGAGGCCAGTTTCAGCCCGTCTGGAAAAAATATCTGAGGCAGGTAACGGGCATTCACCCGTTCGGCGTGCATCTGCGCCATTTGCGCGGCGTCTCGACCCCAAAGCGTGACGTCATGGGTGCGCGCAGCGGCGACGGCCAAGGCCGTGCCCCATGCGCCAGCGCCCAAAAAAGCCAGCTTCATGTCAATGTGTCAATGCAAAGGCGTCAGTTGACGGTGGTGGTGTCGGCCGACTGAACCGCCGCGTTTTGCGCTTGTTGTTGCTCGTACATGGCTTGGAAGTTGATCTCGGCCAAATGCACGGGCGGGAAGCCACCCCGCTGCACCACGTCGGCGACATTGCCGCGCAAATACGGGTAGACGATTTGGGGGCAAGCCACGCCGAGGATCGGGCCCATTTGCTCGTCGGGGATGTTGCGCACTTCAAAAATGCCGGCTTGTTTGGCTTCAATCAGGAAAACCGTTTTGTCGTTGATTTTGGTGTGCACGTTGGCCGTCACCGAGACTTCGAAGATGCCTTCAGCCACGACTTGGGTGTCTACGCTCAATTGGATGTCCACGCTGGGCTGCGTTTGCTCCAAAAGGATGGCCGGCGAATTGGGCTGCTCGAGGGACAGGTCTTTGAGGTAGACGCGTTGAATTTGGAACACGGGGTTGTTGTCAGCGGTGTTGTTGGAATTGCTGGAATTGCTATCGGCCATGAAACGCTTTCGATCGAAAAAAAGACCAGCCCAAGCCCAATACCCGAGAGGCCCGAGTCCTGTTCTGCTGGTGGAGTTAAAAAAATGAATTATGTCAGCTGTCTATGACCTCAGCCTGGCTGGGCGGGCATTCAAGCGGAATGGGCATTCAAGAGGGGCAATAAGCCACCGCGGGCATCCAAGGCGATGAGGTCGTCGCAGCCGCCCACATGGGTGTCGCCAATGAAGATTTGGGGCACCGTACGCCGGCCGGTCACGTCCATCATGTGCTGTCGTTGTGCTGGGTCGGTGTCGACCCGAACTTCTTCAATCTCAGCCACCCCTTTGGACTTCAAAATTTGCTTGGCACGCACGCAATAAGGGCAAACGGCCGTGGTGTACATCTTCACTGGTTGCATCTCAATTTCCTTTTCACGTCCATCAGGCACTTTGGGTGGGCAAGTTGGCTTCTTTCCAAGCCGCCATGCCCCCTTGCAAAACATGGGCTTGTTGATAACCCAGCTTTTGCGCCCGCCCCAAGGCTTGGGTGGCGCGAGCGCCCTTGGCGCACACCAACACCAGCGGTAAGGTTTTATTTTTGACGGTTTCAGGCAGGCGTTTGTCCAAATCGCCCAAAGGCACGTTGCGTGAACCCACCAAATGCGAGGCGCTGAACTCATTGGGCTCGCGCACATCAACCACCACCGCTTTTTCGCGGTTGATCAGCTGCACCACTTGGTTGGGGCTCAGGCCGCTTTGACGGGCTTCCATGAGCATCGGCCACAACAACAGGGCGCCTGAAAAAAGGGCAATGGCCACCAACAACCAGTTATCAATCAGGAATTGCACGAGGGTCTTTCAGAACAGCAAAGTCATGGATTCTAAAATGTCGGCTGGCTTTTATTTTTAACCCCACTCTCTGACCCGCTTTCTTATGTACCAACTTGTGCTCATTCGCCACGGAGAATCCGTCTGGAATCTGGAAAATCGCTTTACCGGCTGGACCGATGTGGAATTGACGCCCACGGGCGTTGCCCAAGCACAAAACGCTGGGCGTTTGTTGAAGGCCGCGGGTTTTGATTTTGATGTGGCCTACACCAGCGTCTTGAAGCGCGCCATCCACACCCTGTGGCAAACCTTGGATTCAATGGACCGCACTTGGTTGCCCGTGGTGCACCACTGGCGCTTGAACGAGCGCCACTACGGCGCCCTCCAAGGCCTGAACAAAGCGGACATGGCCAAACAATATGGCGATGCCCAAGTGCTGCAATGGCGCCGCTCTTATGACACGCCGCCTCCGGCGCTGGAAGCCACCGACCCGCGCAGCGAACGCGGCGATCTGCGCTATGCCAAGTTGAACCCCGAAGACGTGCCCTTGACCGAATGCCTGAAAGACACCGTGGCCCGCGTTTTGCCGCTGTGGAACGAGTCCATGGCCCCGGCCATCTTGGCGGGCAAACGCATCGTCGTGGCCGCCCACGGCAACTCCATTCGCGCCTTGGTCAAGTACCTGGACAACATCAGCGACGACGACATCGTTGGCTTGAACATCCCGAACGGTCAACCGCTGGTCTATGAATTGGATGCGCAACTCAAGCCGATTCGCCACTATTACTTGCAAGACCCCACCTAAACCGATTCTGGAAAGGGACATTCACCCGAGCCCACAGGGCCGCGCCTTCGCTCGGTGTATATTGGCCGCTCAAAAGGGACTGTATGGGTGAAAAATTAAGAATCACGGCGTGGGTTTCGGCCGGCATTTTGGCGGGCGCGCTGACCACGGTGTCTTTGCAAACGGTGGCTCGCGGCAATTTGTCGCCCTTGCCGCTCGAAGAATTGCAGCAATTGGCGGCGGTATTCGACATGGTCAAGAGCGACTATGTGGAGCCGGTCGACGAGAAAAAACTGATTTCTGACGCCATCGCCGGCATGGTGGCGGGCCTTGACCCCCACTCACAGTATTTCGACAAAAAATCGTTCAAAGAATTTCGCGAAGGCACCACCGGCTCGTTTGTCGGCGTGGGCATCGAAATCACCCAAGAAGACGGTTTGGTGAAAGTGGTGTCACCCATTGAAGGCTCACCCGCCTTCAAGGCCGGCCTCAAGCCAAATGACTTGATTACCAAGGTAGACGAGGTGGCGGTGAAAGGCCTGAGCCTGAATGAAGCCGTCAAACGCATGCGCGGCGAGCCTAAAACCACCGTGGTTTTGACGGTGTTCCGCAAGGATGAAAACCGCACCTTCACGGTGTCGATTGTGCGCGACCAAATCCGCACCCAGTCGGTTCGTGGCAAGGTCATTGAGCCTGGTTACGCTTGGATACGCGTTAGCCAATTCCAAGAGCGCACAGTAGAAGACTTTGCCCGCAAAGTTGAAGAAATTTATAAACAAGAGCCCCACTTGAAGGGTTTGGTGCTGGACTTGCGCAATGACCCCGGCGGCTTGTTGGACGCGGCTGTGGCCATTTCCGCGGCCTTCTTGCCGAACAATGCCATCGTGGTGTCAACCAATGGGCAGTTGCCAGAGAGCAAGTCGGTTTTCAAAGCCTCGCCAGAGTTTTACCAGCGCGGATTGGGTTCAGACCCGCTCAAGGGCTTGCCGAGCGAGCTGAAAAAAGTGCCGTTGATCGTTTTGGTCAATGAAGGCTCTGCCTCGGCCAGTGAAATTGTGTCGGGCGCTTTGCAAGACCACCAACGCGCCACGATCATGGGCAGCCAAACCTTTGGTAAAGGCTCCGTCCAAACCGTACGGCCTTTGGGCCCAGACACTGGCCTGAAGATCACCACCGCCCGTTACTACACACCCAGCGGACGCTCCATTCAGGCGAAAGGCATCGTGCCGGACATCTGGATCGATGAAACGGCCGAAGGCAGCCCCTTCGCCGTGTTGCGCATGCGCGAGTCTGACCTCGACAAGCACTTGAACAGCGGTCAAGGCGAAGAGAAGGCCAGCCCCGACCTGGAAAAAGCCCGAGACGAAGCCCGCAAACGCTTAGAAGAAGAGGCCCGCAAGCCCTTGTCTGAGCGCAAGCCCCCCGAAATGGGCAGCGACAAAGACTTCCCCCTGAGCCAGGCGCTGCAAAAACTCAAGGGCTTGCCCGTCACGGCCAGCAAGAGCCAAGTGGAACGCAAAGAAGCCAATAAAGAAGAATGAACGACGAGCAACTGCTGCGCTACTCGCGGCATATCCTGCTCGATGAGTTCGGCATCGAAGGTCAAGAGCGCTTGCTGGCGTCCCGGGCTTTGGTGATTGGCGCGGGCGGTTTGGGTTCCCCCGTTGCTTTGTTTTTGGCCTCTGCCGGCGTGGGCCATTTGGTATTGGTGGACGACGACACGGTGGAGCTCACCAACTTGCAGCGTCAAATCGCCCACACCATGGACCGCGTTGGCCAAGCCAAGGCACTTTCTGCCAAGCAAGCGGTTGTCGATTTGAACCCCGAGGTCCAGGTGACCCCGCTCATTGAGCGGGCCGGCCCCGAACTGCTGGACCGGCAAGTGCCCTTGGCGGATGTGGTGCTGGATTGCTCCGACAACTTCACGACCCGCCAAGCCATCAACCGCGCCTGTGTTCAGCACGGCGTTCCCTTGGTGTCGGGCTCGGCCATTCGCTTTGATGCCCAGGTCAGTGTTTTTGACCCCAGACGCAACGACAGCCCTTGCTACGCCTGTATTTTTCCGCCCGACCAGCCCCCAGAGGAGACGGCCTGCGCCACGATGGGGGTTTTGGCCCCCTTGGTCGGGACCATCGGTAGCTTGCAAGCGATGGAAGCCGTGAAGCTGCTCAGCGGGGTGGGTGAAGGATTGATCGGCCGCCTGTTGATGCTGGATGCCTTGCAAATGAGTTGGAACACCTTGAAACTCAAGCGATCGCCCCATTGCTCTGTTTGTCAAAAGTAGGAAAAGTCCTACATTCCTTCCGCCGAAAGGTGTTGACAATTAAACATTCGGCTGAAAAAGCCTTCCGCAACCCAGAAAGTCCGCTTGTCTTTACGCGCCTTCATCGTTGAAGACCACCCCATCCTTCGCTCCGATATGGTGGCCATGCTGGAAGACTTAGCGAATGTGGAGGTGGTGGGCTGCTTTGAGAACGAGACCAGCGCCAAGGCTTGGTTGCAAATCCAAGAGACTGAAAAAGAACCCGGTTGGGATTTGGGCATCGTCGACCTCTTTTTGCGGGAAGGATCTGGCTTGGGCGTGATCACCGCGTGTCAACAGCGCTTAAAGCACCAAAAAGTGGTCTTGATGAGTAATTTCGCCGTCAAAGAGGTGCGCGACCGCTGCCTGCAGTTGGGCGCCGACGCGGTGTTTGACAAATCAAATGAAATCGACGCCTTGTTGGATTACTGCCGCATGGTGCAGCGGGCATGGGCTAATCGATGAGCTGGTTTTTAAGGGCGTAATAAGTGAGATCGCTGTTGCTGCTCAGATTCATCTTTTCCATCAACCGGGTGCGGTAAGTGCTGACTGTTTTGACGCTCAGGGACAGCGCATGACCAATTTCAGTGGGACTGACGCCTTGCGCCAATTTCAGGAAAATCTGGAACTCTCGTTTGGACAAACCTTCGTGCAAGGCCACGTCCTCGCGCCGATTCAAGTTGTCCGCCAGCATCTCGGCCACCGCCGGGGTGATGTACCGTTTGCCCAGTGCCACCGTGCGAATGGCGTCAACAATTTGGGCCGGCTCGCATTCTTTGTTCAAATAGCCGCTCGCCCCTTGACGAATCAGGCTGACGGCATAGTGCGCTTCAGGGTAACCCGACAGAATCAAAATACCGACCTGCGGCGCCTTGGCCCGAATCATCGCCAACACGTCCAGACCCGATTGGCCCGGCATCGACAAATCCATCAACAAAACGTCCATCTCCACTTGACGGACCAAATCAATGGCCTCTCGTCCATTCGAGGCATCCCCCACGACGCGAAGGTCGACAAAGTCGGCAAAAAAATTCCGCAAGCCCGAGCGCACAATGGCGTGGTCGTCGACAAGGCCAATTCTGATCATTTCTTATTTGTTCCCATCATCTCAAAGGTGGGCGCCCCATGACTGTTGCAACTTCAAGCCGCTCCAAAATTCCTCACCAAGGGCTGGGTATTTGGCCCAGGTTTGTGGGGTTGGCGCTCTGTTCGTGCCTGATTTTGGTCGTGATTCTTCAACTCAACGACACTCAAAATTTTCACGAACTTTTCACACAGCTCGAATTAAAACAAACAATGGGCGCTTTGGGTGAATTGTTACAACTCGAGCGACTTCAAGCGCAGTCGGAACGACAAAACTGGCTGAATGCCGCCATGGGCTTGATGGTCGGTATCGCTGGCTTCGGCCTCTGGTTTCTGTTGAAACGGGTCGAACAATTGCGCCTGCAAGACGAGCAAGGGTTTCTCCATGCTTCCGAGGAACAAGCCCGCTTAGAAGCTTTGTTGACCGAACGCTCAGACAGCTTGGCCAAGCTCGCGACCCATTTGCAGAACGTGCGCGAAGAGGAACGTGGCTTTTTGGCCCGAGAACTCCACGATGAATTGGGCGCTTTGCTGACCGCCGCCAAGTTTGATGTGGCCCGCGTCAAAGCCAAATTAGAGGCCCAACAAATCGACTTGGCGATGGAGCGCCTCAGCCACCTGACTCAAACTTTGAATTCAGGCATCGCCCTCAAACGCCGCATGGTGGAAGATCTCCGTCCCTCTTCTTTGGACAATCTGGGCTTGGTCGCCGCGCTGGAAATTTTGGCCCGAGAGTTCTCCGAAGGCGCCAAATTGCCGGTCCACACGCAGCTCGAAGAAGTCAAGTTGTCAACCGACAGCGCACTCACCGTTTACCGCTTGGTGCAAGAATCGTTGACCAACATCGCCAAACATGCGCAGGCCAAAAAAGTGGACATTGAACTCAGCCAAACCCAAGGCGGCGTCAAGGTGGTGGTGACGGACGATGGCGTGGGTTTTCCAGCCTCTTCGATCAACCCCAAATCTCATGGGCTGGCTGGCATGCACCACCGGGTCACGTCAGCAGGTGGCCAGCTGCGCATCAGCCGAGGCGGGCCCGAGGGCGGCACACGGGTTGAGGCCTATTTGCCCTTTTGACTTTTTTACCTTTTGAAATAACCAAGCGGTTGGGCTTTAAGCCGCTTTTTCAGAGGCCAGTTTGCCTTTCAACGCAGCCAGCACCTCGGGGGGCACGAACTGATCGACCGCCCCCCCCAACTTGGCAATTTCACGGACCAAGGTGGAAGAGATCGATTGGTACTGCGGGCTGGGCGTCAGGAAGACGGTTTCGATGTCGGGCTTCAAGGCTTGGTTCATGCCTGCCAGTTGAAACTCATAGTCAAAGTCGGTCGAGCTGCGCAAACCGCGCACCATGACCTGGCCGCCTTGTGCCGCGACAAAGTCGCTGACCAAGCCATCAAAGGCGGCCACGCTCACGTTGGCAAGGGGGCTCACCACTTGCCTGACCAGCGCCAAACGCTCTTCAAGGTTGAACAGGGTTTTTTTGTGGTGAGCGGTGGCCACCGCCACGATCAAATGATCAAACAAGCCCGCCGCCCGGCGCAACATGTCCGAATGGCCCCAGGTGATGGGGTCGAACGTGCCGGGATAAACGGCAATCACTTGGCGGCTCATGCGGGGCTCCTGTCTGGGGTGGGTGATTTTGCAAAGCAATTATGCTGCTTTGGGCGCTGCCTTTTCAGGCACTCTTTGGAGCAAGTGCGCATGCACCTGGCCGGCTTTCAAATGGCGATGAACGCGCCAAAGCGCCCCGGGGGCCGCGGTCGTGCCGTCTTGTTTTAGTCCCGGATAGATCGTTTGGTTCAGGGTTTCTTCATCCCAGACTTGAGGCGCTTCGAGGTAAATAAAACCCGTTGGCTTCACGGCAGCAGCGGCCAGAGGCAAGGCCTTGACGACCGCGTCGCTGTCATAAGGCGGGTCAAGAAAGACCAAATCCAAAGAGGCTTGGGTGCCCCATTGCCTCAACTGCACCAAGCCATCGCCGCGCACCACGGTCACGCCCTTGGCTTGCAAAAGCGTGACAGCGGCTTGCAAGTAGGCGGCCAAGTCACGCGACTGTTCGACCAAAGAAACGTGGGTCGCCCCGCGTGAAGCCGCCTCCAAGCCCAGCGCCCCCGTGCCCGCAAAGGCGTCCAAGCAATGCCAGCCCGTGAGGTCTTGACCCAGCCAATTGAACAAGGTTTCGCGCACCCGGTCGGGGGTTGGCCGCAAGCTCAGGGATTCGGGTGCGGATGGCACCTTCAAACGGCGGCTGCGCCATTGACCCCCAACGATGCGCACCTCGCCCGCGTGCTCTTTTCTCTGGGGTCTCAAGGCTGGGCCCCCACCAAGACCGTGACCATTCGATTGGGTTGCAAATGACGGACCATGGCGGCGCGCACGTCGGCCACTGTCAGGTGTTGAATCTGCTGAGTCCAAGTGTCCAAATAATTGAGCGGCAACCGATGTCGGGCCATGTTGGCCACGTTGTCCAATAATTTGCGGTTGCTGTCGATGCGCAACGGAAATCCACCGATTAAATTCTCTTTCGCGGCCTGTAATTCCGCCTCGGTGGGGCCTTCCTGCAAAAAGGTGTCGAGCACTTCACGCGCGACCTTCAGGGCTTGATCGGCTTGGTCAGGTCGGGTTTGAAGACCGATGCTGAAAGCACCTTCATGCAAGCCTGGACTGAATCCACTGGAAACGCTGTAGCTCAACCCCCGCTCCTCTCGCACCGCTTGGGTCAGTCGAGAAACAAAGCCCCCTCCCCCCAAAATGTAATTGCCCACCAGCAAAGGGAAATAGTCGGGGTCGCTGCGCTTGATGCCCGGTTGGCCCATGATCACATGGGCTTGGGCCGAGTCAAAAGGAATGCGCAAGGTTTGCGCCGCTTGCAAGGGAGCGACGCCCGAGATGGTGGGCAAGGCATTGGATGCACAGTCTTTGCCAGCTTGGGCATTGACGCCAGGGCTCAAACCCCGTGTGAGCTGATTCACCGCCGCTTCAGCTTGCGCACGGCTCAAAGCCCCCACCACCGTGGCGGTGGCATGGCAGGGGTTCAGGGTGCGCTTCAAGTAAGCCTGCATGTCGCTGATTTGAATGGCGCCCAAGCTCGCCGCTGTGGCTTTTTGGCCGTAAGGGTGATCGCCATAAACCGCCCGGCCAAAGGCCTTGGCGGCCACCGTACCAGGTTGGGTTTCTGACTCTTTGAGCGCCGCTTGCCAACGCTCTTGTTCGCGCTGCCAAAGGGGAGCAGGCAGACTGGGTTCGGTCAAAATTCTGGCGGCCAACGCCAAGGCGGGCTTCAGTTGGGCGGGGTCGGTCAATGTGCGCAGCGAATAACTCAAGCGGTCGCCGCTGGCAGAGGCGCCAAAACCCGCGCCCAAATCGGCCCAGGCTTCACCCAATTGGTTCTCGTCCAAAGCGGGCCCTGCGGCCGAGGCTTTGACACCGAGACCCACGAGGTTGGCGGTGGCGGCGGCCAGGCCTGCTTGGCCTTTGGGGTCACGCCGTGAACCCCCGTCAAATTCGATCAGCACATCGACCATGGGAATGGCGGGGCTCTCCACCAAAAACACCTCAACGCCATTGGCCTGCGTCCAATGTTGGATGGGAATACCGGCTTGCACCGTGGCGGCCGCAGCGCCGAAAAGCAGGGTGATCAGGACACTTCGGCCCAGCCCCCTCTTTTGCGAAACAAACGGATTTAAAAACGAACGCATCTGATTCACCTTATCAATCATGGCGGTGTTCGCCCACCGCCCGTTTGGGTCGGTTGGGGTCCAAGGGTTGGGGCTTCAAGACACCAATGGTTAAGCCATCGTCGCCAAAGTAGCGCTGCGCCACCGATTGCACTTGCTCGGGGGTGACGGCTTTCAAGGCCGCGATCAGGCGGGGACTGGCGTCCAAGGGAAACCCCAGGGCCCAATAGGTGCCGAGTTCTTGCGCTTGGTTAAAGACCGAGTCCAACTTGTAGACCTCACTGGCCACCCACTGCGTTTTGACGCGGTTCAACTCAGTGGGGCTCACGCCTTTTTCAGCCACTGATTTGACTTGTTCACGCAACGCGGCGATCACCGCCTCCACGGATTGCCCCGCCGCAGGCACTGCATCCAACGTAAACAATTGCGGCCCCCGGCCCATCAAGCCGTTGCTGGCACCAGCACTGTCGGCCAAGCGCTGGGGGCCTTGGGTCAAGGCCTTGTCCAAACGGGCACCTGCATAGCCATCGAGCACGGCAGACAAGACGGTCAAGGCCAAGGCGTCTTGTGAGTTTTTCGACAACGGGGCGTTCAAACTTTCTAATTGAGGCACTTTGAAAGCGAGCGCCACGTAGGCCTGCTCAGCAGGGGCTTTGAACTCAAAACGGCGCATGCCCTTTTGCTCAGGTTCCAAACGGGGTTTGCGAACCGCCAAAGGGTGATCGGCGATGGGTTCGTAGTATTTTTTGGCCAGGGCCAGCGCCTGTTCGGGCGTCACGTCACCGGCAATCACCACCGCGGCATTGTGAGCGGCGTACCACTTCTGCCAAAACTGACGCGCGTCGTCGGCGGTCATGCTGTCGAGGTCGCCCATCCAGCCAATCACCGAGCGGTGGTAAGGCGAGGCCAAAAAAGCCTGGGCATTCAAGACCTCATGCAAGGCGGCACGGGGGTTGTCATCGGTGCGCATGCGGCGCTCTTCTTTGATAACCTCAATTTCTTTGTTGAACTCCGCATCGGGCCATTGCATGTGGGCAAAACGGTCGGATTCCAAGGCCATCACATCGGCCAATTTGTCGGCAGGAATTTGCTGAAAAAAGGCGGTGAAGTCTTCCGTGGTGAAGGCGTTTTCGCGCCCACCCAAACGCGCGACCAGACGCGAGAATTGCCCGGCGGGGACGGTGGGCGTGCCCTTGAACATCATGTGCTCCAGCGCATGGGCGAGGCCGCTGGTGCCATCCACCTCGTCCATGGCGCCGACGCCCACCCAAAGCATGTGGGCCACCGTGGGCGCTCGGTGGTCGGGCTTGACGATCAGGGTCATGCCATTGGCCAGCTTGAACTCGGACAGGCCTTCGGCTTGCGCCAGGGCGGCTGACGGCGTCACCAGGCAAGCCGACATGAAGGCCAAAAACAAGGCCACGGTGTGAATTTTGAGGAAGGGCAAGATGGGCATTTGCATTTTCATAGAATGGGTCATTCTAAGAACCAATCCATGTTCTCCTTTTTCAAGAAAAAAATAGCCCCAGCCTCGGCCCCTGCTTCGGCCCCAGCCGCGGCCCCTGCTACTGCCCCAGCTACTGCCCCAGTGACTGCTGAGGCACTTATATCTGCAACAACAAAGGCCGAGGTGGCGTTGGCCTCTGAACGGCCTCCAAGAGAAAGCTGGTTGCAACGCCTTAAATCCGGGCTGCGCAAAACTGGCGGACAACTGGCTTCGGTGTTCACCGGCACCCAGATCGACGAGGTTTTGTATGAAGAACTCGAAACCGCCTTGTTGATGGCCGACACGGGGGTCAAGGCGACCACCTACCTGCTCGACGACCTCAAGCGCCGCGTTAAAGACAGCAAGGCCGTCGAGCCAGCGCAAGTCAAAACCTTGCTGATCGAGGCCTTGACGCAACTGCTCCAACCCCTGGAAAAACCACTGAGCATCGGCCCGCAAACCCCGACCGTCATCATGGTGGCGGGGGTCAACGGTGCCGGCAAAACCACCTCAATCGGCAAGCTGACCCAGCATCTGGCCCAAAACGGGGCGGCAGTGCTGCTGGCCGCCGCCGACACCTTCCGCGCCGCAGCACGTGAACAACTCAGCGTCTGGGCAGACCGGAACACGGTTGAAATCGTCAGCCAAGCCGGGGGTGACCCCGCCGCCGTGAGTTTTGACGCCGTCAACGCTGGCCGGGCCCGTGGCAAAGATGTGGTCTTGGTGGACACAGCCGGCCGTTTGCCCACCCAAACCCATTTGATGGAAGAGCTGAAAAAGATCAAACGGGTTGTCACCAAAGCCGATGCCTCGGCGCCCCATGAGGTGCTGCTGGTGATTGACGGCAACACGGGCCAAAACGCCTTGGCTCAGGTCCGTGCCTTTGACGAAGCGCTGGGACTGACCGGCTTGATCGTCACCAAACTCGACGGCACCGCCAAAGGCGGCGTCTTGGCGGCCATTGCCCGCGAGCACCCCATTCCGGTGTATTTCATCGGCGTGGGCGAGCAATTGGAAGACCTGCAAACCTTCAAGGCCCAAGAATTTGCACAGGCGCTGCTGGAATAACGTCGAATCCGGTTGGAATGGGCATGAATGGGGGGGATGGGGGTGGGGTTTTGATGCGACCCCAATTCCCTAAAACCCCTCCCCTGGCTTGGCTTTCGCTCTGCGCTTTTCTGTTGCAGCCTTTCGACGGCTCTCAATAGTCAGTCGTCGTCTTGTGGCTTTTTTGCCGTTTTCTTGATTAGCACTCAGCCAAAGAGAGTGCTAATATAGCGTCTACCGAGGTAAAATACCTCTCAAAATGACTCGAAAGGATGCCGGAATGTCCCTTCAAAACCAAGACTTAACGCCCGCACTGGCGCTGCCAGTCGCTCAAAAAGAAACCGCCGCCTTGAGCTGGGGCTTGTTGCCCCCGCTGGGCAACCTCGACGCCTACATCACGGCCGTTAACCGCATGCCGATGCTGACGCCCGCAGAAGAGCAACAATTGGCCCGCGACCTGCGCGATCACAACGATGTGGAAGCCGCCGGCCGTTTGGTCATGTCCCACCTGCGCTTGGTCGTGTCCATTTCACGCCAATACTTGGGGTATGGGCTGCCACACAGCGATTTGATTCAAGAAGGCAACCTGGGCCTGATGAAGGCCGTCAAGCGCTTTGACCCCGATCAAGGCGTGCGCTTGGTGAGCTACGCCATGCACTGGATCAAGGCTGAAATCCACGAATACATTTTGAAGAACTGGCGCATGGTCAAAGTGGCGACCACCAAAGCCCAGCGCAAATTATTCTTCAACTTGCGTTCCATGAAGCAAGGTTTCAAAGCCGATGCTGGTGACGACGAGGGCACCCACCGCGACACCATGACCGAGAGCGAGGTCACGCTGATGGCCCAACGCCTCAACGTGAAGCGCGAAGATGTGCAAGAAATGGAAATGCGCTTGTCGGGCGGTGACGTGCTGATTGACCCCAGCCCCAACGAAGATTCTGAAAAGGCCTTTGGACCGATTGCCTATTTGAGCGACGCGCACCACGAGCCCACCGCCGTGCTCGAAGCCCAGCACCATGACCGCTTGACCAGCGAAGGCTTGGCGTTGGCCTTAGAAAGCTTGGATGCCCGCAGCCGCCGCATCGTCGAAGAGCGCTGGCTCAAGGTGAATGACAACGGCACTGGCGGCATGACGCTGCACGAATTGGCAGCTGAATTTGGTGTCAGCGCCGAGCGCATCCGCCAAATCGAAGTGGCGGCCATGAAAAAGATGAAGACCGCTCTGGTTGAATTCGCTTAAATCGCTTAGTCCACTTAATCCGCTAACAGCAGTTGGACGTCGTCCAACAACGCTTTCGCGCCACTGCCGTAGCGGCTGAACAACCTGACCCGGCCTTGTGGGTCAAACAGGTAGGTGGCCGCCGTGTGGTCAAGGGTGTAGCTGCCTGGCGTCTTACCCTCGACCTTTTTGTAATAAATTTTGAAGGTCTTGGCAACCGCCTCCAATTGCGCGGGGTTGGCAGGGCGAAGGGCCACAAAACCGGCGTTTGCGCCTGATTCGCCACCCTGCTCCGCAAAACCCGCCATATAGGCTTGCAACACCTCATTCGTGTCGCGCTCAGGGTCCAGAGAAACGAACACCACCTGCAAACGCTCACCGCCCTTGGTGTCGTTCTTCGACAAGGCCCGCTTGACCTCCGCCAACTCGGCCAAGGTGGTGGGACAGACATCGGGGCATTGGGTGTAACCAAAAAATACCGCCACCGCTTTGCCTTTGAAATCGCTCAAATGGCGCACTTGACCGGTCGTATCGGGCAATTCCAGTTGGTTGGCGTAGTCGGCGCCGGTGATGTCCACGGACTTGAATTGGGGACGCTCAGAATGGCAGGCGCTCAAACCCAAAGTCAGTAGACAGAGGAGCGCCCAGAGGCCCGACTTCAAAAGAAAAGATAGACCAGACTTCATGGGTTCAAACGGTATGGCTTCAAAGATAGTGGTCGACCAAGAAAGCGGCGAACAACAAGCTCAGGTGGTACAAGGAAAAGCGAAATGTGGCCCGCGACAGCTCATCGGAGTAGTTTTGCCACAATTTCCAAGCGTAGCCAATGAACCCCAGGCTCAACAACACGGCACAAACCAAATAAAAAACGCCACTCATGCCGTAAGCAAAGGGCATCACACACGCTGCGAACAGCACAAAGGTGTAGAGCAAAATTTGCAAACGTGTGAAGGCGTTGCCATGCGTGACGGGCAACATCGGCAAGCCCGATTTTCGGTAATCCTCGACGCGGTATAGCGCCAAGGCCCAAAAATGGGGCGGCGTCCACAAGAAAATAATGAGGAACAAAATCAAACTCTCGGCGCTGACCTCGCCCGTCATCGCCGCCCAGCCGAGCACCGGGGGCATGGCACCAGAGGCCCCGCCGATGACGATGTTTTGGGGCGTTAGGGGTTTCAGAATCACGGTGTAAATGACGGCATATCCCACAAAAGTAGCGAAGGTCAACACCATCGTCAGGGGGTTCACCCAAACATAAAGAACCACCGAACCCAGGCTGCAAAGCACGGTCGAAAAAGCCAAGGCTTGCCAATCACTGAGCTGGCCTTGGGCGGTGGCACGCCAAGCCGTTCGGCGCATTTTGGCGTCAATGCCTTTTTCCACCAAACAGTTGAACACCGCCGCCGCTCCCGCCACCAGCCATATGCCGACGCAGGCAATCAAGCCGAGCTGAACGTCGCCCCAGCGGGGCACGCCAGGCACGGCCAGCACCATGCCGATGAGGGCGCAAAACACTATCAACTGGACCACGCGCGGCTTGGTCAGTTGGTAGTACTGGCTGAGCAAAGACAGCCTGGACAAAGGAACGACAGCGCTCATTTAAAAAACCCCATCAAGACCATTTATTTCGTTGTCGACTTGTCATTTAACCGAGGCACGCCCAAGCACCATACCAACACGGCCACCAAGGCCGCTGCGCCGCCGGTGTGCATCACCGCCGCCAGCAAGGGCCAACCCAGCACCACATTGCTCAAGCCGGTCAGCGCTTGCAGGCCCAACAAGGCGCCCAAGACCCTCGCTGCTCGGCGCTCATAGCGGGCCACGCGCCAAGCCATGAAACCGACAAAAGCAAAAACCGAATAGGCTACCAACCGGTGAGTGTAATGAATCGCCGTCAGCGCCGAGAAGACCAGCGGCTGTCCGTTGCTGTCCATGCCCAAGGGGCGCCAAATTTCAAAGCCTGCTTGGAAATTCATCTCCGGCCACCAAGCCCCTTGGCATTGCGGAAAGGTGTTGCAGATCAAAACCGCGTAGTTGGTGCTGACCCAGCCGCCCAGCAGCACCTGCAAGGTCACCAACACCAAAGCAGCCCCCAGACCCACCTTCATCCGACGCGACAAAAACGGGGCGGGTGCAGACCGCTGTTTCGCCATCTGCAGCACCAGCAAAGCCAGCAAGACGATGCCGCCCAACAAGTGCAGGGTGACGATCGCAGGCAGCAATTTCAAGGTCACCGTGAAAGCACCAAAAGCGCCTTGAACCAGCACCCAGAACAGCGTGAGCGTCGTCAGAAAACGGTCCCGACCTTCCCGGACAGTGCGGCCATCGCGTTGCTCACGGCGCTTAAACAACGCCCCCAACCACGCCAGCACGATCAAGGCGCCGACGGCAGTGGCCAAATACCGGTGCACCATTTCGATCCAAGCCTTGGACTCACTCACGGCCCCGGTGGGCAGCGCTTCATGGGCAGCGGTGATGTCTGACATCGCGGCGAGCGGGCTGGCTTGGCCGTAGCAACCCGGCCAATCCGGGCAGCCCAGACCCGAGTCAGTCAGTCGGGTGTAGGAGCCGAACATAATCAAATCGAAGGTCAAAAAAGCGGTGGTCACCGTCAAAGCCGTCCAAAATGATTTTTGTTGACCTGTTTTTTGCGACCACATCAACCAGGCCAAGGGGCCCAGGGCACACAGGGCGCCGACCAGCGCCACCCGTCCCAAGGGGGCCAGGTTGAACAAACTCAGGGAAGAAGCGGCGTCCATGTTCTCAACGGCCCTCGGTGTCCCAAGAGGCCGAGGCACGCAACAAGCGGTCTAAGTCTTTCTTAGCCAGCTTGGCTTGTCCAGCGTCGGCCAAGTCCAAATTCGCGGGAAAGCGCATCATCCAATGGCCCATGGGGTCGACCAAATAAAGGTGATCGGCCAATCGATGCTCGGCCGCTGGTGCCAGCCAAGTCTGCAGGACCTCGGGCTTGACGCGAAGCACCGTGGCTTCGGTCAAGGCGGGCTTCAAGCGCTCTGGCAGCGCTTGCGTGTCGGGCACCAACCAAACCCAATCGACCCGCCCCTTTTCGGCCCCCAAAGACTCGCGCATTTGGCGTTGTAAAAAAAGGTGTTTTTCACACGCGGGGTCACAAGCGGCATCGGCCACACTGAGCAGCAGCCACTGCCCTTTGAGGTGGGCTAAATCGAGGGTGGTGCCCGTTTGAGGTCCGCTCAACACCTCCGCCTGCGCTGAAGGCAAGCCGGGTTGGCCAGCAATCAACTCGCCATAGCTGTGAAAAGAATTCGGGCGAATTAAGTAATAAGTGACATAAGACGCGATCACCGGCGAGGCGCAAATCAACAGCACCAAGAGCATTTTGATGCGTCCCATGCGGGTGCGCTCGGCCGGGAGGGTGGTGGGCGAAGGCAGGTTGTGCACGGTCAATTCAAGCACGTGGTCTTGATCATGCACCGTGGGGACAGCGGAGGTCGCTGGGGAATTTTCAACAGTCACGATTGCCACTCTTTCGCCACACTTTAAAAAAAGCAAACCCAAAAAACCAAGCCGCAGCCCCCAGGGCCATGGCAAACCATTGCAACGCATAGCCCTTGTGTTTTGCGGTGTCGGCAGCGGGCTCAAACCAGTTTCGCAACAGGGCATCGGAATCGCCCTCGGGGGACAGTTGCACCAAGGACCCGCTCAGCAGATTCAAGCCCGTTTCGCGGCGCATTTCAGATTCATCCAGATTCTGCCGCAAATGGGAAAACCCTGAGCCGGGGGATGTTGAACCCAGTTCCATCAGCTTCGAAGGCGCCAGGGCGATGCGAGCCGTGAGGCTGACTGGGCCGCTCGGCGTCAGCACCTCCGGCAGTTGTTCGCGTTGCTGAAAATTGCGTGGCAACCACCCGCGCTGCACCCAGATGGCTTGATCACTGTGGTCGAGTTGCAGCGGCGTGAGTAAAAAGAATCCCACCTTGCCGTCCATTTGTCGGTTGTCCAAATACACGTTGAACTGCGGTAACCAAGTCCCCCGAACCGTGACTCGGCGGTGCAACAAGTGGGGTTGACCCCAGTCTTTTAGCCATTCTTGGGTCGATGCGAGGTTCTGGTCCTGACTGGGGCTCATGTCCAGCACCGGCAAATCGCGCTGGGTGGCCATGGCCGTTTGCCATGCTTGTTTTTCGGCCGCACGGCTCAACTGCCAAAACCCCAGCCGAACGGTTAAAGAGACCACCACCAAGGTTGCCAAGGCCAAACCCCAAAACTGAGCACGGCTCAGGGGTTTTGGCGACGGCTTTCCCGCTGGCGGATGGGGTTCGCGTGATAATGAGGGCATGACTTATTTGGTAATTGCAGCGTTTGTCGCTATCTTGGCCAGTTTAGGGGCCGCCCTGTTTTTCATGATGCGCGGCTCGGGTTCTGAGGAGCAAAAAAGCAACCGCATGGCCCGCGCTTTGGCGTTGCGTGTGGGGTTTTCTATTTTTGTTTTCCTGACCATTTTGTTGTCCTGGTGGATGGGTTGGATACAACCCACGGGCATTCAGCCCGGACAATAAAAAAGCGCCGCGAGGCGCTTTTTTATTGGGAGATGGCCGGCCTCTTACATCCAGTAAACCAAGATGTACAAGCCCAGCCAGACCACGTCCACAAAGTGCCAATACCAAGCCGCCCCTTCAAAGCCAAAGTGCTTGGTGGGCGTGAAATGGCCCTTTTGCAAACGCAAGGTGATGAACAACAACATCAACATGCCGATGAACACGTGGAAGCCGTGGAAACCGGTCAACATGAAGAAGGTCGAACCATAGACGCCTGAGGTGAGCTTCAGGTTCAATTCAGAATAAGCGTGGGAGTATTCGTAGCCTTGAACAAACAAGAACACAATGCCCAAAGCCACGGTCAACCACATGAAGCCAATCGTCTTGGAACGTTGACCTGCGATCAAAGCATGGTGAGCAATCGTCAAAGTGACCCCAGAGCTCAACAACAAAGCGGTGTTGATGGTGGGCAACCAGAACGGTGTCATGGTTTGGAAGGGCTCCACAATGTCCCCGGGCGAGGCGGTAGCGCCGGGCATGACGCTGGGCCACACGGCCTTGAAGCCGGGCCACAGTACTTCGTTGGCCAAGTTGCCCAAAGCCGGCACCGAGTGCACACGGCACCACCACAAAGCGGCAAAGAAGGCACCAAAGAACATGACTTCAGAGAAGATGAACCAGCTCATGCTCCAGCGGTAAGACAAATCGATCTTGCGACCGTATTGGCCTTCTTGGCTTTCAGAAATGGCGTCAGAAAACCATTGGAA
>Ga0208381_1000173_pt1 | contig 26049 bp, 24 predicted proteins | sample CryBogCBE13Jul09_FD_184572 | JGI IMG/M metagenome (GOLD analysis project Ga0208381, IMG submission 184572) | Freshwater microbial communities from Crystal Bog, Wisconsin, USA - CBE13Jul09 (SPAdes) (version 2) | ecosystem: Environmental > Aquatic > Freshwater > Lake | place: Crystal Bog...
CCTTTGATGGGGCCCTTGGCGGGCGTGCTCGCGGGCCTGCTGAATATGCAAACCGAGTGGTTGCTGACCGTCCCTTGCGACGCGCCCTTGTTTCCGCTTGATTTGGCCGAACAATTTTGCTCGGCCTTGAATGCACCCGATGCGCCGCCTGCGCGCGCGGCCTTCGCCTGCACCGCGCCGAACGGCAAAGACAAACACCCCGTGATGGCGCTGATACATCGAGACTTGGCCCCCAGCCTGGCGCAGTTTCTGGCCCAGGGTGAGCGCCAAGTGGGTCTGTGGTTGGCACAACAAAAGGCGTTGCCCGTGGTGTTCGCCGATCCGCAGGCCTTTGCCAATGTCAACACCCCTTCTGAGTTAGAAGCTGGTTTGACACCTGCCTGAATCTGCGCAGCCACCTAGGCCGATAACGCCTTGTTCACGCCGTCGTTCGCCAATTCGTCGGCACGCTCGTTGCCCGGGTCGCCGGCATGGCCTTTGACCCAGCGCCAATCAATTTTGTGCCCACTTGTGGTGACCAACTGGTCGAGTTGTTGCCACAAATCCACATTCTTGACGGGCTGTTTGGCCGCTGTCTTCCAACCCCGGACCTTCCAACCGTGGACCCACTCGGTGATGCCCTTGCGGACATATTCGCTGTCTAAAAACAGGGTCACTTCGCAGGGGCGTTTCAAGGCTTGCAAGGCCTGAATCACCGCCATCATTTCCATTCGGTTGTTGGTGGTGTTCAATTCGCCGCCAAACAACTCCTTTTGCTGCGCCCCGGATCGGAGCACCACGCCCCAGCCACCTGGGCCTGGGTTGCCTTTGCAAGCACCGTCGGTATAAATGACCACAGAATTCATGTTTTCGTCTACAGATTAAGGTTTGAATGGCCCGACTCTTGTCTGGCTGCGGGCAGTCCAGTCGCCCGGGTGCTCGATGGCACGCGGACTGACTTTTTCCAAGCCGGGCCCATCAGGCGCATGCCGTGCACTTTTTTGACGGCCACCATGCAATAAACCGCGCCAAAAATCGGCCAACCCCGTCGGCCCCAGGCGTCCAAATAGGCCGTGTTATCGAGCCAGCCCTGTCGGCTCATCGGCAATCGATAGCCCCCCAAGTCGGTCGATTCCACTTCAAAACTGAGCAAGTGCAACCAATCTCGCAAGCGCCAAGTGCCCAACCATTCGCCGGTCACCGGAACAAACGGTTCGCTCAAGCCCCATTTAGAAAGTCCCATTGACAGGCTTTGCCTGAGGCCCCACAAGCTGTTGGGATTGAAACAAGTGATGACCAAGCGCCCTTCGGGCACCAAGACGCGGGCGGCCTCACGCAAGGCGGCGTGCGGATCGGCGGTCAACTCCAAGGTGTGGGGCATGACGACCAAATCCAGGCTGGCCTCGGAAAAAGGAAGGGCCGCCAAGTCGCAATAGAGGTTGGGCTTGACCTCGCTGGGTGCATCCAAGGCCAACCAGCGATGGGGCATCCGGTTGGCAGCCAGGGCGTCGATCTCAGGTAGCCCGAGTTGCAAGCCATGAAAGCCAAAAATGTCAGCCACCGACACATTCAACTGAGCCTGCTCCCAAGCCAGCAAATACTGGCCCGCGGGCGTTTGCAACCAATCAGAAAGTGAATTCATTGACCTGGGGACACCGTTTAAACAGCCCGCAGTTTAAGGCCCTTGGGCGTCTGAAGGGTGACTCCTGGCCGTTCAAAGGGGGGAATAAAGAGCGGCTTTCTATAATCCTTTAAAACGCCAATAACCATGACCTTGTCCCGCCCTGAATCCAGCCACATCCTGACGCCTTTGCCGGCCTTCAGCGACAACTACTTGTGGTTTTTGCAAAATGACCAGCAAGCCTTGGTGGTTGATCCGGGCGATGCTCAACCAGTTTTGGCCTTCTTATCCGAGCACCCTGCTCTGCAATTGGGGGCGATTTTGATCACCCACCACCATCCAGACCATGTGGGTGGCGTGGCCGAGTTGGTGGCCCGAACGGGTGCACAGGTGTTCGGGCCTGCGTTGGAAAAAATGCCAATACCCGTTGAGCCTTTGGTCGGTCAACAGCACATCAACGTCTTGGGGCTCGATTTCAAGGTCATTGACGTGCCAGGCCATACCGCCGGCCACATTGCTTACTTTTGCGAGAACGCCCAGATCAACGGCGTGGCAGCGCCCTTGCTGTTTTGTGGTGACACCCTTTTTTCTGGCGGCTGCGGGCGCTTGTTCGAAGGCACACCGGCACAAATGTTGGCTTCATTGGACAGCCTCGCGCAGTTGCCAGCGGACACTCGGGTTTGTGCCGCGCACGAATACACCTTGTCCAACTTGCGATTTGCGTTGGCTGTTGAGACGGACAACGCCGCCTTACAGAAATACAACTTGGCGTGTCAAACGCTGCGCGCCCAGTCTATGCCCACCCTGCCTTCTTCCATCGGGCAGGAATTGGCGATCAATCCTTTTTTGCGAAGTCGAGAAACCAGCGTGATCCAAGCGGTCCAACAACACTTTCCACAGCGCAAGACCAACGAATGGAACGAGACCACCGTTTTTGCCCATCTGCGTGAATGGAAGAACAACTTCCAATGAAGAGGCTGAATGCAAGACGAGGTCTTGCGGCGTGGGCCTTGATCTCGGGTTGGTCGGCCGTTTTGCTGCTCAGCGCGTGCGCGCCTTTGCCGACGGACCCCTCGGCTTCGACGGCAAAGGCCAGTGAACCAGGCCTCAAATCGACGGTGGAGACGCCCAGTGCTCCAACCGCTCCAGGCGCACCCCCCAAAGTCAACTCGGGCAAAGCCAAAGAAAGCACAGGCGCCCCCAAGGTTTTTCTGGCCATTGATGCTCAGACGGTTTTGGACAGCGAAAGCCAGGTGGCCACCGTGGTGCCCCCTGCCGACATGTGGGATCGGATTCGGGTGGGTTTCAACATGCCCAACTTGGACAACCCCTTGGTGCACGAGAGCGAGCGTTGGCACACCCTCCGACCCGACAGCATGAGCCGCATGGCGCAGCGTTCCAAAAAATACATCTTCTACATTGTGGAAGAGCTGGAACGACGCGGCATGCCCACCGAATTGGCCCTGCTGCCATTTGTCGAAAGCGCCTTCAATCCCCAAGCGGTTTCAAGCGCCAAAGCCGCGGGCATGTGGCAGTTCATGCCCGCCACTGGCACGACCTACGACCTGCATCAAAACTTGTTTCGGGACGACCGCCGCGATGTGTTGGCCTCGACCCGTGCGGCGCTCGACTATTTGCAAAAACTCCATGCCCAATTTGGCGATTGGCATCTGGCCCTCGCGGCCTACAACTGGGGTGAAGGCAACGTCGCCAAAGCCATTGCCAAAAACCAGAAATTGGGCTTGGGCACCGGTTTTGAAGACTTGAGCATGCCCAATGAAACGCGGCACTATGTGCCCAAGTTGCAGTCTCTGAAAAACATTGTTCAAGCGCCCAGCAAGTTCAAGGTGGAACTGCCCTTCATTGCCAATCACCCTTACTTTGACACCGTCGAATTGCCCCGTGACATCGATGTGGCTTTAGCGGCTCGTTTGGCCGACATCACTTTGGCCGACTTTCAAGCCCTCAATCCCTCGGCGAGTAAGTTGGTGATTTTGGCGTCTGGAACCCCGCAAATTTTGCTGCCTTGGGACAATGCGGCGCTGTTTAACAAGAACCTGGCGGCTTACCAATCCGGTCAGCTGGCCAGTTGGACGGCTTGGATCGCCCCCAGCACCTTGTCTGTGGCGGCGGTGGCCACGCGCGTCGGCATGAGCGAGTCCGAACTGCGCAGCGTCAACAACATCCCGCCGCACATGCTGGTCAAGCAAGGTTCGACTTTGATCGTGCGACGCAATGGGGCATTGGCCGACCAAGGAGACGTGACGGGCCACATCGCCGACACAGCACAGTTGTCCTTTTCTCCTGAGTTTGTGCAGAAACAAATCTCGGTCAAGGTGGGTCACAAAGACACACTGACCAGTGTGGCGAAACGCTACAAAGTCAACCCCGCCCAACTGGCACTTTGGAACAATTTGAGTCTGAGCCCGAATGCGGCCTTGCGCAACGGACAGGTGTTGTCTGTGTTCGTCTCGGTGACGGGCGGTCCAACCAATCAAGAAGGCAAGAAAAACAAGCAAGGCAATCAGGCCAGCCAAAAATCTAAGGGCAATGCCCCCGCTTCCAAAAGTGCTTCGAAGAAACAAGCCGCTGGTGCCAACAACGCCAAGAAAAAACAAACGCCTTAAGGCGTTAGCGCCGATCGGCCAAGGCATGGGCGATGGTGCCCAAGTCAACGTATTCCAACTCACTGCCGACCGGCACGCCGCGGGCCAATCGGGTCACGCGCAAGCCCCGATTTTTTAGGCCTTCGCTCACCACGTAGGCCGTGGCTTCGCCCTCAGCGGTGAAGTTGGTGGCCAAAATGACCTCTTGCACGCCGCCTGAGCTGGCGCGGTCAAACAACTCTCGCAGACCGATCTCATTCGGACCCATGCCGTCCAACGGGCTGATGCGGCCAAGCAAAACAAAATAATGCCCGTTGTAGGCCCCGGTGCGCTCCAGCGCCGCTTGATCGGCGGGGGTTTCGACGACACACAAACGGGTCGCATCACGCTTGGGGTCTGAGCAAGTGGGGCAGATCTGGGCCTGAGTCAACGTGTGGCAATGGGTGCAATGGCCCACCAAAGTGACGGCCTCTTGCAAAGCCCGTGACAGCAATTGAGCGCCTTCACGGTCGCTTTGCAACAAGTGATAGGCCATGCGCGAGGCCGACTTTTGGCCGACACCGGGCAAGCGCCGCAAGGCACTCACCAAGGCATCTAAGGCGTAGGCATCGCTCACTCTGAGATCACTCTGTTCTGACCCTGTGCTCGGCTAATGGGATGTTCTTAAAAGGGCAACTTCATGCCACCTGGCAAACCCGGCATCCCGGCGGTGATCTTGCCCATTTTTTGTTCGCTGGTGACTTCCACCTTGCGCACCGCGTCGTTGAAAGCGGCTGCCACCAGGTCTTCCAGCATGTCTTTGTCGTCGGCCAACAAACTGGGGTCGATGGTGACGCGGCGGACATTGTGCTTGCAGGTCATCAACACCTTGACCATGCCAGAACCTGATTCGCCTTCGACTTCGATGTTGGCGAGTTCGTCCTGGGCTTTTTTGAGGTTGTCTTGCATGGCCTGGGCCTGCTTCATGAGACCTGCCAATTGACCTTTGTTGAACATAGTCGTTTCCTAATGTGGGATTGAGAATGAAATGAGGGTGCCTCAGTTTAGAGGGACTCGGCTTGAAGCGCTGCCGCGTCTTTGCTGACTTGAATGCTGCCGGGGACTATTTTCGCGCCAAAATTTTGCATCATGTTTTGCACAAAAGGGTGGCCCATGACCAACGCTTCCGCCTGCGCCTGCCGCTCGGCCGCGGCATGCGCCAAGCGTCTGGCGGGGGTATCACTCACCGCGCCCAGCTCTACTGAGAGGCTCGAGGCCAAGCCGGCTTCTTTCAACGCCAGCGCCAATCGCTCGCGGGTTGCCGTCTGATTGAGCGATTCGCGCTCCACCCGCAAATGCCAGTGGGCATCGGGGCTGCGGGCCATTAATTGAGATTGCAGCGCCAACTCACGCACCAGGGCGGTGATGGATTCAGAAGCGATGAGTTGTTGCACGGCTTCGAACCAAACAGGGCCGTCCTCGGTATCGGTAAACCGAGCGGGCACCCGCGCGGCAGTGGCAATGTCATAACGAGCGCCGCGCTCGTGGGTCGACTCTGGCTGTTGACGCACCGGCACAGCCACCCATTGAGGCGCAGCTACTGGAGGTGAGTCCTTCTGATTGGACGCAGAAGACCCCAGCGAACCCTGTGACCCAAGAGCCTCATGTGACGCAAGCGCCTCATGTGATGCAAGCGCCTCATGTGATGCAAGCGACGAACTTGGCCCAGGAGGAGATTCCGGCGTTAAGGATTCAGTCGTTAAGGAATCGGTCGTTGGGGTTTTAGTCGACGCAGCAGTTTCAAAATTCAGTGTTTTTTTTTCAGCAACCACCACTGGAGAGCCTTGTGACGTCCCCGGGGCTTTGAATGCCAGCAAACGCAGCAGAACCATCGTCAAGGCAGCGTGTTCGTCAGGGGCCAAGCCCAACTCGGCGCGGCCATGCAAGCACAGGCTGTACAGCAACTGGGTTTCATCGACGGGCATCAACAACGCCAGCCGTTGGGTTTCGGTGGCCTCGGGGTCGGTTTCGTCCGCCTCGGGGCGTTGTTGGCCCGCCCGGTTGAGCGTTTGATAAACCGCCATGCGCTGCAAGACCTCGGTCATGTCTTCCAAGGTCGAGGCTGGTGAAAAACCGTGCAAACGCAGGGTGTCTAAAGTGCCCAGCAAACGGGGGCCATCGCCCAAAGCCAAGGCATCGATGAGGTTGAAAACATGGCTGCGGTCCACGCTGCCAAGCATCTGGCGCACAGCGGATTCTTGCAACTCGCCATTGCCAAACGCAATGGCCTGATCGGTGAGCGACAAAGCATCGCGCATGGAGCCTCGTGCCGCTCTGGCGAGCAACCTCAACGCGCCCACTTCAGCGGGCACCGCCTCGGCTTTCAACACCTGCCCCAAGTGCGATAACACGGTTTCGGGCGCCATCGGACGCAGATTGAATTGCAAGCAACGCGACAAAACCGTCACCGGCACTTTTTGAGGGTCGGTCGTCGCGAGCACAAACTTCAGGTACTCGGGGGGCTCCTCCAAGGTTTTCAGCATGGCGTTGAAGGCATGGCCCGTCAGCATGTGCACTTCATCGATCATGAAGACCTTGAAGCGGCCTTGCACGGGTTTGTAAACGGCCTGCTCCAAGAGTGCTTGGACCTCATCCACGCTGCGGTTCGAAGCCGCGTCGAGTTCGGTGTAATCGACAAAACGGCCGCTGTCGATGTCGATACAAGCCTGACAGACGCCGCAGGGCTCGTCGGTGATGCCGCCTTGGCCATCCACGCCCATGCAATTCAGAGATTTGGCCAAAATCCGCGACACCGTGGTCTTGCCCACGCCCCGGGTGCCGGTGAACAAATAAGCGTGGTGCAAACGCTGGGTTTGCAGCGCGTTGGTCAGTGCTTTAACGACATGCTCTTGCCCCACCATTTCGGCAAATTTTCGCGGACGGTATTTACGGGCAAGCACAAGGTAAGACATGGGTGACATTCTAGGGCTTGACCTGGCCTACAATCTCAAACTGACGGGCCTCCCCGCATGGCAAAGCAGCCAACCGGGTCAGGTGGGGAACCAAGCAGCCCTAACTGTGGCGTCAGTGCCGGGGTCAGGCTCGTCAACTTTGCGGGTGTTTTTTCAAATGCCGCAACACACCCTCACCAGCGGCTTTCCCGGTCGCCAAGCAAGCCGTCAGCAAATAGCCGCCGGTCGGCGCTTCCCAATCGAGCATTTCGCCAGCGCAGAACACGCCCGGTAAAGCCTTCAACTCAAAGCCCGTGGAATTCGATGCGGGTTCATTTTGCAAAGCCTCGAAACTCACCCCACCCGCGGTACTGATGGCCTCGTCGATCGGGCGTGTTGCGCTCAAGGTCATGGGCAGCGCCTTGATGGCCTGAGCCAAGCGATGTGGGTCGCTCAAACCGTCGCGGCCAAGATGTTCGACCAACAACGCCAACTTGAGGCCTTCCAGCCCCAGACGACTTTTTAGGTGATTGGCCAATGAGCGGGCACCTCGGGGGTGATTCACCTCTTTTTGCACCCGCTCCAAAGGGTGGTCAGGCAGCAAATCGAGCTCGAAGGTGGCTTGCCCCGTTTGCTCAATGGCCGCCCTCAAAAAGGCAGAAACGGCGTAGATCAAACTGCCTTCGACCCCCTGCTGGGTTGCCACGAATTCGCCCCGCCGCTCAAAATGTCCCCATCGCAGGCTCACCGATTTGAAAGGTTGGCCTGCAAAACGTTCGGCAAAATAGGGCGACCACCCCCCCTTCACTTCAAACCCACAATTAGAGGGTTTTAAAGGGTTGAGTGACACCCCTTTGGCTTCCAGCCAAGGCCACCAAGCGCCGTCGGAGCCCAAACGGGCCCAGCTGGCGCCCCCCAAAGCCAATACGACCGCTTTGGCCGTTTGCTTCACATCCCCCTTCGGGGTTTGAAAGCCAAGTAGCCATTGTGTTGCGCCGTTAAGGTCATCCGAAGGAACAGGCTCGCAGTGCCCCGTCCAACGGTGCCGCATGTGAAAAATCACCCCCGCCGACCGCAGGCGTTGTAGCCAAGCCCGAAGCAGGGGCGCGGCCTTCATGTCGGTCGGAAAGACCCGTCCAGAACTGCCCACAAAGGTCGAGATACCCAGGGATTCGGCCCAAGCACGAACGGCAGGACCATCAAAAACGTCCAAGGCACTTAACAAGGATGCGGGCAACTGATCAGTTGAATTAGCTGACGAATTAGCTGACGTATTAGCCGACAAAGAAGAAGGCGCGTTTCCGGCCCGATACCGGCTGAGAAATGGGGACAGCGGTTCGCTGTGGGTTAAGTTCAACCCGCCCTTGCCCGCCAGCAAAAATTTGCGGCCCACCGAAGGCATGGCGTCAAAAACGACCACCTGCTGCCCCGCTTGTGACAGCACGTCTGCGGCCATCAACCCGGCTGGCCCTGCGCCAATCACCAAAATCGGTGGATTTGAAAGATTTGTCACATTCTTCACATTCGTCGCATTGGGCATCAAAGAGAACTTGGTTTCTGTCAAAATAATGCCACTGTATCGTTAGCGCCCCCCGCTGCGGCAAATACAAACACCACAACACTCAACCCATCCAGACCCCTCAAGGAAAAATCATGGCCAACGACTTGATCAAGCATGTTTCAGATGCGTCTTTTGAAGCCGACGTCTTGCAATCGACCACCCCCGTTTTGGTGGACTACTGGGCCGAATGGTGCGGCCCCTGCAAAATGATCGCCCCCATTCTGGACGAAGTGGCCACCAGCTACGCTGGCAAATTGCAAATCGCCAAAATGAATGTGGACGAAAACCGCGACGTGCCCGGCAAGTTTGGCATCCGTGGCATCCCCACTTTGATGATTTTCAAAAACGGCACCTTGGCCGCCACCAAAGTCGGCGCTTTGAACAAAGCCGCCTTGACCAGCTTTATCGACCAAAACCTGGCCTGATCTCGGCCAAAAGGCCAAAAACGGATCGGATTAAAGCGCCAAAGACCCCGGCGCTTCTCTTTCAAAAGAAGGCGCCGTGAAGCCTCCGTGAAGCGGGTTTGAAGGCTGGGCCCCATGAAGCCCATCACCGCCCTGACGATCGCTCGCCATTTCCTGTCATAATTCTCCCGTCGTCACGAACCCACCCTGTTCTTGATCAGACATTTGGCCCCAGTGGCTTGCTCGAATCGCTCACACAGCACCGAGCCCCTTCTCAGGCTTTCCCCCTTTTTTAAACCCCGCAAGGGTTTTTGTCCCAACAGGACCTCTCCATGCATTTGAACGAACTCAAAGCGCTTCACGTTTCCGAAGTGCTCAAACAAGCCGAAGAGCTCGAAATCGAAAACACGGGCCGCATGCGCAAACAAGAATTGATGTTTGCCATCATTAAAAAGCGCGCCAAAGCCGGCGAACAGGTGTTTGCTGACGGCGTTCTTGAAATCTTGCCCGACGGTTTTGGCTTTCTGCGCAGCCCCGATACCAGCTACACCGCCAGCACCGACGACATCTACATTTCGCCCAGCCAAGTGCGTCGCTTCAACTTGCACACCGGCGACATGATCGAAGGCGAAGTGCGTACCCCAAAAGACGGCGAACGCTACTTTGCTTTGACCAAGCTCGATTCCGTGAATGGCGGTCCCGCCGAGCAAAACAAACACAAGGTGATGTTTGAAAATTTGACGCCCCTGTTCCCCAAAGAACAAATGCGCTTGGAGCGCGACATCAAGGGCGAAGAAAACATCACCGGCCGCATCATCGACATCATTGCCCCAATTGGCCGTGGCCAACGGGCCTTGATCGTGGCACCACCCAAGAGCGGCAAGACCGTGATGATGCAACACATTGCCCACGCCATCACCGCCAACAATCCGGATGTGCATTTGATGGTGCTGTTGGTCGATGAGCGCCCAGAAGAAGTGACCGAAATGCAGCGCTCGGTCAAAGGCGAAATCATTGCTTCCACTTTTGACGAGCCCGCCGCTCGCCACGTTCACGTGGCCGAAATGGTGATCGAACGCGCCAAGCGCTTGGTGGAGCTGAAAAAAGACGTGGTCATTCTGCTCGACTCCATCACCCGTCTGGCCCGCGCCTACAACAACGTTGTGCCCTCTTCCGGCAAGGTCTTGTCAGGCGGTGTCGATGCCAATGCCCTGCAACGCCCCAAGCGCTTCTTTGGCGCTGCGCGCAATGTCGAAGAAGGCGGCTCACTGACCATCATCGCCACGGCTTTGGTCGATACGGGAAGCCGCATGGACGAAGTGATTTTTGAAGAATTCAAGGGCACCGGCAACTGCGAAATTCACCTGAACCGCCGCCTTTATGAAAAGCGTGTGTTCCCGGCCATCGAACTCAACAAGAGCGGTACCCGCAAGGAAGAAATGCTTTTGCAACCCGAAGTTCTGCAAAAAACACGCATCCTGCGCCAATTCATGTACAACATGGACGAAATCGAATCCATGGAATTGATGATCAAAAACATGAAAGCCACCAAGACGAATGTCGATTTCTTCGACATGATGCGCCGCGGCGGCTAAAAAATGCGATAATCGTGGGCTTTAGTGGAAAGTGCTGTGCAGCGGGTGTGCAGTGGCTACCGCAACGACACCTTAAATGGAAGAAGGAAGTACGACATGGCCAAAGAAGGCATTCACCCCAATTACCGCGAAGTCTTGTTCGTTGACTTGTCCAACGGCTTCAAATTCGTGACCCGTTCCTGCGTGAACACCAAAGAAATGGGCACCACCGAAGACGGCCGCGAACTGCCCCTCTACAAGCTCGATACTTCCAGCGAATCGCATCCCTTCTACACGGGCACCCAAAAATCCGTGGACAATATGGGCGGCCGCGTGGAAAAATTCCGCAACCGTTTTGGCAAGACCACCACGATTGCAAAGTAATTTGCAAACTGCCTAAGCCACCCTTTTTGGTGGCTCATCCGGCAAACCCAGGCAGCTCGTTGACCGTGCTGCCTTTTTTGTTTTCAGCCCCTCTTTTCAAGGTCCCAGCGTGACATCCCCCCGCTCCCCGTCGCCCGCCCTTGTCGCCCAATCTGCCGTGCGCCGCCTGCCTCGCAGTGCGCTGGTCATGTTGTGCGCGGCCTATGTGCTGGCCGGGTTTTTGGGGCGGGACCCTTGGAAAAACGCCGACATGGCTTCATTTGGCTATATGTTGGCCTTAGCTCGAGGTTTGACCGATTGGTGGCACCCCCTGCTGGGCGGCTTACCCACCGAAAGCGATGGTTTGTTGGGCTACTGGCTCGGGGCTTGGGCCATCCGCGCCAGCGCCTTCACCTCGGCTCTGGGTTGGCTCGGGCTGCCCGCGCTGCCGGTTGATTTCGCCGCCCGAATTCCGTTCATGGTGCTGTTGCCCGCCACCTTGTGGCTGAGTTGGCAAGCCGTCGTTCAGTTGGCCAGCCAACCCCAAGCCCAACCCGTGGCCTTTGCATTTGGCGGCGAGGCCCACCCCAAAGACTATGCACGCACCTTGGCCGATGGCGCTTTGCTGGCCCTGCTCGCCTGTCTGGGCCTGGCCCAACTGGGCCATGAAACCACCGCCTATTTGTGCCAACTCTGCAGTACCGCTGGTTTGTTTTATGCCGCTTCATCGCTGGCTTCAGCGTCGAAGGCGGGCTGGCAACCCTTGGGCCCCTTGGTGGGGTTTCAATTCGCCCTACTGGCCTTGGCTCTGAGCGGCGCGCCCAGCGTGGCTTTGGCCTTGGGGCTGCTCAGCGCTGGCGTCGTGGCCTTGAAGCGGGAAACCTCCGCCACGAGCGCCCTCTCGGCCTCTCCCCTCAGACTGCCCCTGCTCATGGTTTTGATCAGCCTCGGTGTTTTCGCCTTTTCATGGGGGCTGGGCCTGTTTACCTGGCGGGTCCTCAACCCGTTCTATGCCTTTCAAGCCAACGGCATTTTGCGGTTGTTGGTCTGGTTTGGCTGGCCCGCATGGCCGCTGGCGTTGTGGTCCCTTTGGCGTTGGCGTCATCAATTGAGCCATTGGCGCTGGCCCACCCACCTGGCGATGCCTTTGGGCTTTGTCGCGATTTCTTTGTTCAGCGCCTGCACCACCCAGCCGGCGGACAGGGCTTTGCTGTTGGGCCTACCTGCCTTGTGCGCCTTGGCGTCTTTTGCGTTGCCGACCCTGAACCGCCGCTTGAGCGCTCTGATCGATTGGTTCACCTTGCTTTTCTTCGCCTTGTTGGCCTTGCTGATTTGGTTTTATTGGTTTGCCGCGGTCACAGGCAGTCCCGCTGCAGCCGCGGCCGCTGTGGCCCGACGGACACCGGGCTTTACACCCCACTGGGTTTGGCAAGAATTCTGTTTGGCGCTGTTGGCCACCCTGGCTTATGCCTGGTTATTGGCTTGGCGCATTGGACGCCACCGCAGTGCCTTGTGGAAAAGTTTGGTACTCCCGGCCGGAGGCACCGTGCTGGCTTGGGTTTTGTTCATGACCTTGTGGTTGCCCGCATTGAACTATGCCTTGAGCTATGAACCCATGGTCAAACAGGCCCGGCAATGGATGGGTTTGCCGTCTCAATCCAACCAGACCCAATGCGTGGAACAAGACGGGTTGACGCGAGCCCAAATAGCCGCTTTTCAATACTATGCCCCCTTGCGGTTGGTGCCCGTTCAAAACAACCCAGAACGGAGCCCCCCAAGCGACTTAATGGGCGCTTCGTGCGCCTGGCGACTGACCTCCTTAAGCCACGTGGTCGATTCCCCAGAGTGGCAGAGCGTGGGCCTCTTGCAGCGCCCAACCGATCGCTTTGACCAATTGGTTTTGTTCCGCCGCAAGGTGCCTGCTGCACCTGTTTATGCCGCGGCATCAGCACCTCTGTAAGTTCGGTGAACTAAAGCCCATGACCACCCATTGGCGCGAATTGCGACCCATTGCCCAGCACGCCAGCACGGTGTTTGTGGGGCAATTGGCCTTGGTGGTTTCAGGCATCACCGACACGATCATTGTGGGTCAGTATTCGCCGCATGCACTGGCTGCGTTGTCGGTCGGCTCAGCGCTTTATGTGAGTGTTTTTGTGGGGCTTTTGGGTGTTTTACAGGCCTTGCTGCCGGTCTGGGCCGAACTCAATGGCGGGGGCCAAAAAGAAGCCTTGGGCCGTTCTTTTCGGCAAGCCGTCTACCTGACTTTCATCTTGTCCGCCTTCGGCATGGTCTTGCTGCTCTGCCCGGGTCCGGCGCTGCGCTATGCACAAGTGCCCATCGATCTTCAAATTGAAGTTCGCCAGTATTTGCAAATCTTGGCTTGGTCCTTGTGGCCTGCCTTGTTCTTCCGGTTGTTCAGCACCTTGAACCAATCCTTGCACCACCCGCGCTTGGTGACCTTCGTTCAATTGGGCAGTTTGTTGGTGAAAATTCCGCTGTCTCTCTGGCTGACTTGGGGGGGTACAGGGGTGCCTGCAATGGGGGCCAGTGGTGCCGCCTTGGCCACCTGGACCGTTAATTTTGTCATGCTCGCCACCGCCCTCTCGCTTCTAAGCCGACACCGTTTGTACCGACCCTACGCCCTTTGGCAACGGCTTGAATCGCCCGATTGGAGCGCCCTCAAAGCCTTGTTGCGCCAAGGCCTGCCTTCCGGTTTGTCGATTTTTGTGGAAGTGACCTCGTTCACCTTGATGGCGTTGTTTATTTCACGCATGGGCACCACAGCCAGTGCCGCCCACCAAATTGCAGCCAATCTGGGCGCGCTGATGTACATGGTTCCCCTTTCACTGGCCATTGCCACGAGCGCCCGCACAGGCCACTGGATTGGCGCTAAAAATCCAGTCGAAATGCGACGGGCTATTTTGACGGGTTTGGCGCTGACGCTGGCCCTGAGTTGGCTCTGCGCGGGCTTGCTGTGGTGGGGCCGCGCGGTCATCCCCACTTGGTACAGCCCCGTGGCGGCGGTGCAACTGGCTGCCACCCCATTGCTGGCTTGGGTAGCGCTCTACCATGCGGCCGACGGCCTGCAGACCTTGTGCGTTTTTGTTTTGCGTTGCTTTCGCATCACCGTTTCAACTTTTGTCGTTTACGGCTGCTTGCTGTGGGGTGTGGGTTTGGGCGGGGGCTACGTGCTGGCGTATGGCCTCAACGGTGCTTTCGTTAACACCGACTCTCAAACTGGGTTGGGGCAATTGGCCATGACACCCGATGCGTTTTGGGCGGCCTCCAGCCTTGCCTTGATGGCCACCGCTTTGGTCTTCAGCGCCATGCTCTGGCGAGCAGTGAAGCGCCAAGCTTGAGGAAATGGCGCGTCAAGTTTGAGGAAATGGCACGTCAAGCTTGACGCGTGCGCATTGCTGGAAAGCGGATGCTGAAACAAGACCCGACGCCCATGGTGCTTTGAATGCTGAGGTGCGCATCGTGACGTTGGAGAACATGTTTCACGATGGCCAAGCCCAAGCCGGTGCCGCCTGTTTCACGCGACCGGCTGCGGTCCACCCGGTAAAAACGCTCGGTGAGTCGGGGCAAATGCTCAGGCGCGATGCCGGGACCGGTGTCTTTCACTTCGAACTCCGCATGGCCGTCGGGTAAAACACGCCAAACCACGTCGATGCGGCCGCCCCCTGGCGTGTAGCGTACCGCGTTGTTAACCAGGTTTGAAAACGCACTTTGAAGCTCCACCGAAGAGCCTGCCAATTCACAGCGATCGGCCATCGACAAGTCAACGCTCAACTCATGGGCTCGTCCATGCGGCAGGGTGATGACTTCCGACAACGACTTGGCTTCTTGAACACAGTGGGCCAACAGGCTGGTGACGGGAATCCACTCCGTGCTGGACGGCAAGGGGCTGCCTTCCAACCGGGACAAGGTCAACAAATCACTCACGACCGATTGCATGCGGCTGGCTTGTTGCCCCATCAAACGCAGGTAATGGGCGCGTTCTTGCTTCTCCAGAGGCAGGTTCTGCAAAGTTTCGATGAAGCCGGACAACACCGTCAATGGGGTTCTGATTTCGTGCGACACATTCGCCACAAAGTCGCGCCGCATGGCCTCGGCCTGCTCCAAAGCCGTGATGTCGCGCGACAACATCAGCATCTGGGCGTTGCCATACAAATGGAGTTGGACGGAGATGGATTCTTGACGTCCCCCCAGGCCTTTGCGTCGGCCCGCCACGACCACGTCTTGGCTGAAATCTCGGGCGCTGTAATAACGCAAAAAATCAGGGTCGCGCAGTAAATTACCAATCAACTGGCGCTGATCGCGTTGCTCATCCAAACTGAAATGCAAGGCCGCTGTGCGGTTGCACCACTCAATGCGCCCTTCAGGGTCCAGCAACAGCACCCCATTGGGTGACGCCTGAAGGGCGGCCAAGAAGTCCTGCAGTCGACCTTCACTTTCGGTCAACTGCTGGTCCAAACCGCGAATCCAGCGACGGCTGCGCTCGGTGATTTCGCCCCAAAAACCTGTCAGCACGGGGGCTTGTTTCAAATCCCCTGTTTTAAGCCAGCGCAGTAAACGGGCGGCCCGAACGACGTCGATCAACAACACCGCCCACAAACCCACCAACGCGCCGAAAAGGGCCCCAGTCAGACTGCCGCTAAACGCCCATCCCAACCCTGCGCCCACGCTTTGGGCCAGCAGCCACATCAATAGGCGAAAAGGCATTCGGCTGGGTTAAGCTTGCAAAGGCAAAACGGCTTGGGCGGTCAAACGATAACCAGCACCGCGCACGGTTTCCACCATGACGCCCGCCAGACCCAATGCTTCTCGCAAGCGTTTCACATGCACGTCAACGGTGCGCTCTTCAATGAAAACATGGTCGCCCCAAACCTTGTCCAACAACTGGGAACGGCTGTGGACCCGCTCGGAGTGTTTCATTAAATAATGCAGCAACTTGAATTCAGTCGGGCCCACCTTGAGCGCTTGGCCTTGGAAGGTCACGCGGTAGGTGCCGGCATCGAGCACCAACTCGCCAATGGTGACCGAGTCCGAAACTTGCTCAGGTGCCCGGCGACGCAACACCGCCCGAATGCGCGCCAGCAACTCTTGGGTGGAAAATGGCTTGGTGATGTAATCATCGGCCCCAGCGTCCAAGCCTTGCACCTTGTCGTTTTCGTCACCACGGGCGGTCAACATCAAAATGGGCACGCCCTTGGTGCGTGAATCAGCGCGCCATTTGCGAGCCAAGGCCACCCCACTTTGACCCGGCAGCATCCAGTCGAGCAAGATGACGTCGGGCAAAACCGCATCCAATTCGCGTTGAGCAGAAACACCGTCCTCAGCCCAAATGGGTTGGAAACCGTTGTGACGAAGGTTCACTGCGATCAACTCGGCAATCGCGGGTTCATCCTCAACAACCAAAATTTGGGGCAGTTTTCTCATACGAAGTGGAATTTAAAACAAGTGGGCTTCAACGCAAAGCCGTTTCAATGTCGTTCAAAGAGCTGTGACGAATGTCGGTGCCTTTGACCACATAGACGATGAACTCGGCAATGTTCTTGGCGTGGTCGCCGATGCGTTCAATCGCTTTGGCAATGAACAACAAATCCAAGCTGGAGGAAATGGTGCGGGGGTCTTCCATCATGTAAGTGATGAGCTTGCGCACAAAGCCGTCGAACTCTTGGTCGAGTTGGTCGTCTTCTTTCAAGATGTCCAACGCAGCGGAAGTGTCCAAGCGGGCAAACGCATCCAAGGCTTTGCGCAACAAACCGGCCGCCATGTCGGCGGCGACACGCAGGTCGTTCGAAGGCAATGCACGTGCCGTTCCGCTGTCGATGATGGACTTCACCATGCGGGCAATTTTACTGGCCTCATCGCCCACGCGCTCCAAATTGGCGGTGGTTTTGGACATGGCCAAAATCAAACGCAAGTCATTGGCAGCGGGTTGGCGACGGGCAATGACCGAGGCCAATTCACGGTCAATTTCGATTTCAAGGCCATTGACGCGAACTTCGATCTCCAACACCTGGTTGGCAGACTCGGTGCTGTGGTGCGACATGGCGTAAATCGCTTGGTAAATTTGCGATTCCACCAAACCACCCAACTCCATCACCCGCGAGGAGATTTTGTCGAGATCGCTGTCAAACTGCGTTGAAAGGTGTTTATCAGGCATCCGTGATTCCTTAACCGAAACGGCCAGTGATGTAGTCTTCAGTCTCTTTGCGCTGGGGCTTGAAGAAGAGTTGTTCAGTTTCGCCGAATTCAACCAGATCACCCAAATACATGTAGGCGGTGTAGTCGCTGCAGCGGGCGGCTTGTTGCATATTGTGGGTCACGATGACGACGGTGTACTCGTTCTTCAACTCCGCAATCAATTCTTCCACTTTGGCGGTGGAAATGGGGTCCAGCGCGGAGCAAGGCTCGTCCAACAACAAAACTTCGGGCTTGATCGCCACGCCGCGGGCAATGCACAGCCGTTGTTGCTGGCCACCTGACAAGCCGGAACCACTTTGTTGCAGCTTGTCTTTTACCTCGGTCCACAAAGCCGCTTTGCGCAAGGCCCACTCCACCCGGTCGTCCATTTCTGAGGCCGACAGGTTTTCAAACAACTTCACACCAAAGGCGATGTTGTCATAAATGGACATGGGGAAGGGCGTTGGTTTTTGGAACACCATGCCGACCTTGGCGCGAATGAGTGCAACGTCGGTTTTGGTGGTCAGCAGGTTTTCGCCGTCCAAAATGATTTCGCCTTCTGCGCGCTGCTCGGGGTACAAACCATACATCCGGTTGAAGGTACGCAACAAGGTTGACTTGCCGCAGCCAGAAGGCCCGATGAAAGCAGTGACTTTGCCTTCAGGGATTTCCATGTTGATGCCTTTGAGGGCGTGGTATTTGCCGTAATAAAAATTCAGATTACGAACCGAAATTTTGGAAGTCAATGGGGTATTGGTGGTTTCAACCATGGTATTTCCTCAGATTACTTTTGACGGGTCAGCACGCGGGCCAGAATGTTCAGCCCCAACACGGCCATGGTGATCAAGAAGACGCCAGCCCAAGCCAGCTCTTGCCAGTTTTCGTAGGGGCTCATGGCGAATTTGAAAATGGTGACGGGCAAGCTGGCCATGGGCTTGCTCAAGTCGGAGTTCCAGAACTGATTGCTCAATGCTGTAAACAACAACGGCGCGGTTTCACCCGAAATACGGGCCACGGCCAACAAAATGCCCGTCAACACACCGGCCTGGGCAGAGCGCAAGGTGATTTTGGTGATGACCTTCCACTTGGGGGTGCCCAAGGCATAGGTGGCTTCACGCAAACCTGCGGGCACCAAGGCCAGCATGTTCTCCGTGGTTCGGATGACCACCGGAATCACGATCAAGGCCAAGGCCAAGACGCCCGCAATGCCCGAGAAACTCTTGAATTGAGCCACCACCAGCGAGTAGATAAACAAGCCAATCACGATGCTGGGCGCTGACAACAAAATGTCGTTGACGAAGCGGGTGGTTTCAGCCAACCAGCCACGGGGCTCGTATTCAGCCAGGTAAATACCGGCCATGACCCCAATGGGCGTCCCAATCAAAGTGGCCAAAACCACCATGACCAAAGAACCCCAAATGGCATTGGCCAAACCACCAACTTCGTTGGGTGGGGGCGTCATCTGCGTGAACAGGGCGAGGCTCATGCCGCCCAAGCCCAAACGGAAGGTTTCGATCAGAATCCAAATCAACCAAAACACACCGAAGGCCATGGCGCCCACAGCCAAGATCAAGGCGACGGTGTTGACGCGGTTGCGGCTGTTGTATCGCGCTTGACGCTCGGCCATTGAGTTGACTTTTTGCACAGGAGTTGCACTCATGATTTGGCCCCTTCAGATTTTTTCAAACGAACCAGCAACAGTTTGGAGAACGCCAAGACCACAAAGGTGATGAAGAACAACACCAGGCCCAAGTAAATCAGGGAGGCTTGGTGCAGGCCGGCGCCGGCTTCAGCGAATTCATTGGCCAGTGCCGAGGTGATGCTGTTCGCGGCTTCAAAGACCGACAAAGAGGTCAATTGGTTCATGTTACCGATCACGAAAGTCACGGCCATGGTTTCACCCAAGGCACGACCCAAACCCAGCATGATGGCGCCCAAGACACCCGTTTTGGTGAATGGCAACACAATCGTGGAAACGACTTCCCAAGTGGTGGCACCCAAGCCGTAAGCCGATTCTTTGAGCATCGGCGGGACGACTTCAAACACGTCGCGCATCACCGAAGCAATGAAGGGAATGACCATGATGGCCAAAATAATGCCCGCTGACAAAATACCGATGCCCACCGGGGGGCCCGAAACCAAGGCGCCCAAATAGGGGATGCCTGTCAACAACGACTGCAGGGGCGCTTGAACGTATTCAGCCAAGATGGGGCCAAACACCATCAAGCCCCACATCCCGTAAACAATTGAAGGCACCGCTGCCAACAACTCGATGGCGGTACCCAAAGGACGCTTCAACCAAGCTGGCGACAGCTCGGTCAAAAACAAAGCGATCCCAAAACTCACCGGGACAGCGATCAACAAGGCAATGATCGAAGTGGCCAAGGTGCCATAAATCATCACCAAACCACCAAATTCCTGCTGAACAGGATCCCACTGGCTGCGCCACAAAAAGCTCAAACCATACTTGTCGATGGCTGGCCAGGCGCCAATCACCAGAGACACCAAGATGCCGATTAATAGGCCCAAGGTCAAGTAGGCGGCGCCTTTGGCAAAAAAACCAAAAATGCGGTCCGCCATCACCCCGGAAATCCAGGGTTGATGGCGCTGAGATGGGCTGGAAGTGGTCATGGATTTCGCTCGGGCAGCGCCCGAGTTCTGTTCAACAGGAGAGGCAGACGACATGGTGTCCGAGTCGATTACTTGTAAGCGACAGGCTTGCCAGAAGCGTCCTTGATGTCAGCCCAAGACTTGACGATGTGGGTCTTCACGCTGTCGGGCATGGGCACGTAGTCCAAGCTCAAAGCAGTGGCGTCGCCACTGGTCATGGCCCAGTTGAAGAACTTCAACGCGGTGGTGGCTTGTTCGGGCTTGTCTTGGACTTTTTGGAACAAGATGAAAGTAGCGCCGGTGATGGGCCAAGAGTCATTGCCTGCTTGGTTGGTCAAGATTTGGTAGAAGCTCTTGTTCCAATCAGCGCCTGCAGCAGCGGCCTTGAAGGCCAATTCATCGGGAGAAACAAACTTGCCGGCCGCGTTCTTCATTTGAACGTAGTTCAGCTTGTTTTGCTTGACATACGAGTACTCCACATAACCAATGGAGTTGGGCAAACGGGTCAAGAAAGCGGCCACGCCTTCGTTGCCCTTACCACCTGCACCAGTGGGCCAGTTCACAGCGGTTCCTTCACCCACTTGGGCTTTCCAGTCAGGGCTGACCTTGCTCAAGTAGTTGGTGAAAATGAAAGAAGTGCCAGAGCCATCGGCACGGCGAACGGGCGAAATCACATAGTCAGGCAAAGGCAAACCAGGGTTCAAAGCCTTGATCTCAGGGTCATTCCAGTGGGTCACTTTGCCCAGATAAATGTCGGCCAACACCTCGCCAGTCAATTTCAATTGACCGGGTTGAATGCCCTTGATGTTGATCACAGGCACCACGCCGCCAATGACCGTGGGGAATTGCATCAAACCCTTGGTCTTCAGGTCTTCGTCCTTCAAAGGCATGTCGGAAGCGCCGAAATCAACGGTTTTGGCTTCGATTTGCTTCAATCCAGCGCCCGAGCCCACCGATTGGTAGTTGATCTTGACATTGGTGGCCTTGTTGTAGTCGGAGGCCCACTTGGAATACAAAGGCGCTGGGAAACTGGCACCCGCGCCAGTGGCTTCTTGTTGAGCAAAAGCGCTGCCGAAAGCGCTCAAAGTAATCAAGGCGATGCCAGTGATGCGATGGAAGGATGTCATGAGAGGGACCTCTAGGTGTTGATAACTTTTTTAATGTAATGGCCTAATATGACAGTTTAGAGACACTTTCAACCGAATTTGCAGGCGGATTGAACCCAAAACCGCCTGCTTCATGACTGTCATATTTTTGTCACTAAATATTTTCGGCTTCTATCCGGCTCTGTCACAACAAATCTATCAACGGGTGATATGCTGTTCGATTGCCTGCGTTGAAGACCCCATGGAAAACGGAACCCTACTGGCCGCGGTTGACCTCGGCTCCAACAGTTATCGACTTGAAATCGCTCGCTTCGTGCACGGTCAAATCCAGCGAGTCGAATACCTCAAAGAAAGCATTCGCCAAGGCAGCGGCCTAGACGAAGAACGCCGACTGAGGCCCGAGGCCATGCAAGTCGGTTGGGATTGTTTGGCCCGATTCGGCGAAAGATTGGCTGGCTTGCAAAAGCACCAAGTTCGTGCAGTGGCCACCCAAACCCTGCGCGAAGCAAAAAACCGCGACGATTTCTTACAACGTGCCAATCAGATATTGGGTTTTCCCATTGATGTCATCTCCGGCCCCGAAGAAGCGCGCCTGATTTACCAAGGCGTTTCCCGCTTATTGCCCATATCGAACGAGCGCCGCTTGGTGGTGGATATTGGCGGCCGCTCCACCGAAATGATTCTGGGCCAAGGCTATCAACCCCATGTCATGGCCTCCTACCGCGTGGGCAGCGTGGCTTGGTCCATGAAGTATTTTCCGGATGGTTTGTTGACCGAACAAAGCTTTGCCACCGCCGAAGTGGCTGCCAAAGCCGTTCTGGACGAAGCCTTGGACAGCCACAGCCGAAGCACCTGGGATGTGGCTTATGGCTCGTCGGGCACCGTCGGCGCAGTGGCTGACATCTTGCAAGCGGCGGGTGAGCCCTTTGGCACCGTCAGTCGCCGGGGTTTGGCGTGGTTGAAAGACCGTCTCATCAAAGCAGGCCATGTCGACAAGGTTCGCATTGAGGGCATGAAGGAAGACCGCCGTCCCGTTTTGGGCGGTGGCGTGAGTGTTCTGAGCGCTATTTTTGACCTGCTCGACATCGACGTCATGCACGTGGCCCAGGGCGCTTTGCGCCAAGGTGTCGTGTATGACTTGCTCGACAGGGAATTGCCTCAAACCGACTTGAGGGCCCAAACCGTTCAGTCCTTACAAGAACGTTTTCAGGTCGATCGGGCTCAAGCAGAACGTGTTTGCGAGGCCGCCATGGCCTTTCACCATCAAATTGAGCCCAACGGCAACGAGCGCGCTGAACGCAAATTGGGCTGGGTGTCGAGCCTGCACGAAATTGGCTTCCAAATTGCCCACACGGACTACCACCGCCACGGTGCCTACATTTTGGACAACACCGATGCACCCGGCTTTTCTATGCCGGAATGGCACCACCTGGGTCAACTTCTGCTGGGTCACCGCGGCAAGGTCAGAAAGCTCGACACCGATTTTGAAAATGAAGCCTTTGTCAAACAGCTGATGTGCCTTCGCTTGGCTGTTTTGCTTTGTCATGCCCGCCGGACGCCTTCCCTGAGTCCGCTTCAATTGAGCCATCAAGGCAAAACATTCCACCTAAAAGCCAGCACGCAGTGGGCCCAACAGTTTCCACAATCCGCGCATTTGCTGCGTGAAGAAACCGTTCTTTGGCAAAAAACTGGCTGGGAATTAGGGCTGGACTTCCACGATTGAAACGATTTATACTGTATAAATCATTTCACTCTTAAGGACTCTCATGACGACGATTGAGAAAAAGCCCGCAACTGCAACGCCTCAAACGGCTTCGCAACCTGCCCTCAAAACCAAGACAAAAGCAGCCCCAACGGCCAGCGTCCAACCTGCTTCTCAAGGCGTCGTCAAAGTCAAAAAAACCAAGTTGGTTCGCGACAGTTTCACCATCCCCAAGGACGAATTCGAAGCCTTGGGCACCATCAAACACCGCGCACAAGCCGCCGGCCTCAGCATCAAGAAAAGTGAAGTGCTGCGTGCTGGTTTGCGTTTGTTGAGTGGCTTGAATGACAAAGCCTTGTTGACGGCTTTGAAGGCAGTGCCCACCATCAAGACGGGGCGCCCGAAAAACGAAGACACGGTCGAAGCCCCCAAGCCCGTTGCCAAGGCCAAAGTGAAGCCCAAAGCTGCTAAAACAGCCAAGCCGGTTAAAGCAGCTCCGGTGACTGCACAGCCATGACCACCGTCTCGGCCTGACCTTGGCGTTCACGGTGGCGCAGCCACCAAACAGCGCCTTTGCGGACCGCACAATTTTGTTGGGGCAGGCCCAATATCAAAGCAGCGGCGGCGCCCAACATGGGCTGGTGGCCCACCACCAACACAGCGCCCTTTTGGGCGGGCCACTGCACCAACTCCAACAAATCTTCGCCGGTGCCACCGGGTAACAACTCAGCCCGGAGTTTGTATTTTCGGCCCAAGGCCAGAACCGTCTGTTCGGTTCTTTTGGCTGGACTGCACAAGACCCTCAGACCTTCTGGCAACTGACGATCCAGCCAATGGGCCATGCGCTGGGCTTGTTTTTCGCCACGGGAGGTCAACATCCGGGCCAAATCATCACACCCACCTTGCGGTTCGTCTGCTTCAGCGTGTCGCCACAAAATCAAGTCCATTGCCGCTCTCCTAATGACGATGACCCAAACTGCCAAATTTGCGCATCAAGGCCTCTTGCGCACTCTTCGCTGGCAAGGATGAGGGTTTCATTTTTTCGTAACGCCCATTGCCTTGAAGCTCCCAAGCGTCTCGGTCATCCAGCAAGTAGGCCACCAAACACTCGTCGATTAAACGCTGGCGAAGTTTCGGCTCGGTGACAGGCCAAGCCAGCTCAATGCGTCTGAGCATGTTGCGGTTCATCCAATCGGCGCTGGACAAATACAGGTGCTCTTCTTTGCCCATCCGGAAATAGAACACGCGTGAGTGCTCTAAAAAGCGCCCGATGATGGAGCGAACCCGAATGTTGTCAGACACGCCCGGTACGCCTGCAGGCAAGGTGCAAGCACCGCGAACAATGAGGTCAATTTTGACGCCGCGCTGCCCCGCGGCCAGCAAGGCACGAATCAGAGGCTCGTCGGTCAAGGTGTTCATCTTCGCCACAATGCGCGCGCCATCCGGGCGGTTGGCGGCATGCCCCGCTTGGTCGATCAAATCGATCATGCGCTTTTGCAACTGCGTGGGCGCCATGATCAGTTGCTTCAGCTTGGGCAATCTGCTTTGGCTGGCCAAGTGAGAAAAGACCGCATCCATGTCGGCCGTTAACGCCGGCTGGGCCGTGAGGTAGCTGATGTCGGTGTAAAGCTTGGCCGTATTGGGGTTGTAATTGCCCGTGGACAAATGGCCATAGCGCCGCAACTGACGGCCTTCACGGCGCGTGACCAAAAGCATCTTGGCGTGGGTTTTGAGGCCCACCACGCCGTAAACCACCTGGGCGCCGACGGTTTCCAGGGCTTCGGCCCAGTTGATGTTGGCCTCTTCGTCAAAACGTGCTTTGAGTTCCACCACCACCGTCACCTCTTTGCCACGTCGAACCGCTTCGCGCAGAAGGTTCATCATTTCAGAGTCAGAGCCCGTACGGTAGACCGTTTGTTTAATGGCCAAGACCTTCGGGTCATTCACGGCCTCCCTCAAAAAGGCCATGACCCCGTCAAAACTTTCAAATGGCTGGTGAATGGCCACATCACCCAAGGCCAGTTGCTCAAAGAGAGAGACGCCTTGTTGCAGTTGCTTTGGAAAACTCGATTTAAATGGGGGAAACAACAAAGAACGGTCGTTGACCAAATCGATCAACTGCGTCAAACGCACCAAGTTCACAGGGCCTGGCACGCGGTACATGGCGCCCTCGGGCAAGTTGAATTGTTTGAGTAAAAAATCCGACAAGAAAGGCGCGCAATCCGAGGAAACCTCTAACCGCACGGCTTGCCCGTAATTTCGCTGCGCCAGCTCTTTTCGCAAAGCCGTGCGCAAGTTCCGAACTTCGTCCTCGTCCACCGCCAAGTCGGAATGACGGGTCACGCGGAATTGCGAAAATTCAGTGACCTGCCGCCCCGGGAACAAGTCGGCCAAATGGGAGCGAATCACGCTGGAAAGCAGCACAAAGTGTTGGTGTTGTGAACCTTCGCGTTGGGGCAAACGAATCACACGCGGCAAGACCCGAGGCACTTTCACAATGGCGATTTCGTTGTCGCGACCAAAGGCGTCATTGCCTTTCAGACGAACAATGAAGTTAAGCGACTTGTTCGCCACCTGCGGAAAGGGATGAGAGGGATCCAAACCAATAGGCAGCAACAAGGGCCGAACTTCTCGCTCGAAATAGGACTTGACCCATTTCTTTTGAACCGCATTTCTTTCAGCATGGGTCAAGATTTTGACCCCGCGTGCACTTAATTCGGATTGCAAATGGTCGTTGTAGATGACGTATTGTTTGGCCACCAGGGCCGCTGCTTTTTGGGCAAACAGTTGAAACGTCGAGGCCGTATAAGGGCCTTTGGCTTCCTCTAGCAGGACTGCTGAAATATGGGGTTCGGCGCGAACTTCAAAAAATTCATCGAGGTTGCTCGACACGATGCACAAATAACGCAATCGCTCTAACAAAGGCACCTGAGGGTCTGCGGCCCAACTCAGCACCCGCTCATTGAAGGCCAAAAGGCTGTGGTCACGGTCCAATAAAACCGTTTTAGGGTGTCCACCGGGATGGCTTGAAGGGGTCAATGGCCCCGCTTCATGGGTGTTTTTATGGGGGGATAGATCGGCGGACAAAGGTGACATAACACTTAAAGAATGACTAAGCGCCCCCTAGAAAATGCTTGCGATAACGTGCTGGCAAATCCGATAAACGCATGATCATCGGCAGGTCCGCCGTGTTGAAATCGGGGTCCCAAGCGGGAGCGCCCAAAATTTTGGCCCCCAACCGCAAATAACCCCGAATCAACGCGGGAGGTTCGGCTTCACAGCCCTCCCCTTCGACGCCCAGCTCGTCCACCGGCAAAGGCAAACGGGGCATGACTTGGTATTCTATGGGGGCCAAGTGGGTTTGGCGCAATTGGTGCCAAATACTGGCGGCGGCCGCCCCC